>Ga0247727_10013814_pt1 | contig 13538 bp, 11 predicted proteins | sample WisWelCaveWW1625_FD_202498 | JGI IMG/M metagenome (GOLD analysis project Ga0247727, IMG submission 202498) | Biofilm microbial communities from Wishing Well Cave, Virginia, United States - WW16-25 | ecosystem: Environmental > Aquatic > Deep subsurface > Groundwater > Cave microbial mat | place... | reverse complement strand
CGACCGACATAAAGCGGAGTGTCCCGGTGGCGCGAGCGCAGCCGGCGGCCGACCGGGTCCGTCTGGCCCTCATCGGTGCCGGTAGCTTTGCCCGCAGCACCCACCTGCCGAATCTCGCCTACCTTCGGGACCAATTCATCCTGGCGGCGATTGTCGGTCGGAGCGGGGCCCGCGCCGTGGCGCTGGCGCGACAGTACAACGCCGCCCGGGCCGTCACGGATTACCGGGAGGTGCTCGCAGATCCGGCCGTGGATGCCGTCCTTATCTCTACCCGGCACGACCTCCACGCCCAGATGGCCGCGGAGGCCCTGGCATCCGGGAAGCATGTCTTTGTCGAGAAGCCCGTTGGCCTGACCATCGGGGAGCTCGACAAGCTGGAGGACGTACTGCTCCAGTTCCGCAACAGGCCAGATGCCCCGGTCTTCCTCGTCGGCTACAACCGCCGATACAGCCCGTGCGCCCGCCGCCTGCACGATCTCCTTGCCAACCGGGCGAATCCGATGCAGATCTACTATCGGATGAACGCCGGTCCACTTCCAGCGGACCATTGGATCCATGGACCCGAAGGGGGTGGACGGATCATCGGCGAGGCGTGCCATATCTTCGACCTGTTTCGATTTCTCACCGGCGCTCGTGCGGGGGAAATTTCTGCCCATGCGATCCATCCGCGGACGGCGGCGGCGCGGGCGAGGGAGAACTTTACGGCCACCATCCGGTTCGCCGACGGGTCGGTCTGCACCCTCTTGTACTCGGCACTCGGGGCCCAGGACATTCCGAAGGAGTACGCCGAGGTGTACGCCGACGGGGCAGCCTATGTCTTGGATGACTATCGCACCCTGACAGTGCATGGCCGTCGGGCGCCCGGAATCGCCGGACGGAAGCAGGACAAGGGACACCTGGCTGCGCTCGAGGCATTTCATGGCCAGATCGCGGGGCGGCCGACCGGCACGCTGGACACCGAGGAGCTGCTGGCAGCAGCCCGCATCAGCTTCGCAGTCGATGGGCAGGTTCTGGGGGGGAGCGGACGAGGTTCCGAGGATCCGGGTGGTCAAGGCAGGGACGACGTCATCCGACGTTGAAAGGGCGGCCGGTACGGTCGGATGCTAGGCGCATGAAGACGGGGCACATCGGGAGCAGACAGTGGCAGCAGGCGTGGACCCGGGCGCGTCTGTTGGGGCCGGCGGGCACCGCGCGCGCTGCGGTCCGTGTTGGCACCGGAATGGCCCGCACCCGTTGGCGCAGGCTGCGGGCTAAGGCGATTGGGACCGCCGTGGGACCGCGAGACCTCGCACGCGCGTTTGGCGTGGATCGCGGCGCACTGCTCGACGTCGCCGAGAGGTTCCGCCAGGCCATGCGGACCCGGCTGCCGGTCGGGCCGGACGACGCCAAGTCTATTGTGGCATCCCTCGAGCGGTACGCCCCCGATGTGATTCGTTCCACCGTGACCGCGGCGGACAGAATATGCGACCACGTCTTCGATCTCCTGGGTTCGGGGCCGGTTGCGCTCGGGCCGGAGATCGATTGGCACCGGGATTTCAAGAGCGGGTACCGGTGGGACCCAAAGACCTTCTATACGGACGTTCCCTATGGGCACGTCCCGGGCGTGGATATCAAGGTGCCGTGGGAGCTGTCGCGCGGCCAACACCTGCCAGTACTCGCCCAAGCATACTTATTTACCGGCGACGAGCGGTATGCTCGCGAGGCCGTCGCCCAGATCCGGCACTGGCTCGCGATGAATCCACCCCAGTTCGGTGTGAACTGGGCATGCCCCATGGATGTCGGCATCCGGGCCGTCAATTGGCTCTGGACGGCCAGCCTCCTAGGCGACGGCCTCGCAGCGGATCGGGAGTTCTTTCTTGACCTCTTGGCGGGCCTCCTGGCGCACGGTCGGTTCCTCAGAGGCAACCTGGAGATCGGGCCCGGGGGGATCACGAGCAATCATTATCTGGCAGACGTGGTGGGGCTGCTCTACCTGGGGCTGTGCGTTCCGGAGTTCCGCGAGGCCAAGCGCTGGCGCGCCTACGCCGTTCGGGCACTCGTGCAAGAGATGGATAGCCAGGTATTGGCGGACGGAGCCGACTACGAATCGAGCATTCCGTATCACCGTCTCGTGACCGAAATGTTCCTGTCGGCGGCGTTACTCTGCCGGCATCATGCGGAGCGGTTGCCTTCGACGTTTGTGAACAAGCTGGCGCGCATGCTGGACTTCGTCCGGGCGTACACCAAGCCGAATGGTCTCGCCCCCCAGGTGGGCGACGCGGACGACGGGCGACTGCACGTGCTGCAGGGGTACGGAGCGGCCGATCCACGGGATCACCGGCACCTCCTGGCCCTCGGGGCTCTGTACTTCGACCGGGAGGACTGGTGGGCGGCGGCCGGGCCCGCCTGGCCGGAGGCGCTCTGGTTCGGCGCACCCCGAGGCGAGGAGTGGAGCCATCCACCCGAAAGGTGCATCTCGCCGCCGGATGGCGCTGCTTTCCCGCATGCGGGCCTCTACATCATACGGGACGGCGACGACTACGTCCTGTTCAACTGCAGCCCGGTCGGCACGCGGGGCATCGGCAATCACAAGCACAATGATCTGCTGTCCCTCGAGGTCCACCTGGGAGGGGAGGATATCCTGATCGATCCGGGGAGCTATCTCTACACCCCGGATCCCGATGCCCGGAACGCCTTCCGCAGCACCGCCGCTCACGCCACGGTTATGGTGGACGGGGTCGAGCAGAACCGGTTTGTCCGGGGTGGGCTCTTTGTGCTGCACGCGGACACGCATCCCCGCGTTCTTGCTTGGGATGCGGGTCCAACGCAGACTCGGATTGCGGCGGAGCATGACGGCTACGGCCGCCTGGGTGATCCGGTACTCCACCGGCGGACCGTGACGTTCGAACGAGGAGCAAGCCGGGTGGAGGTGTTGGATGAGTTCGACAATCCGAAGGCCCGCGGCGGGACACACGATTTCACGTGGACGTTCCCGCTGGCCCCGGGCTGCAGGATCGAGCCGGTCACGGGTGGCTGGATGATCGACACCGGCCGGCAGCGCGTTCACCTGCTTTGGCCGTGCCTTCATCCGGAGGGCGAGGCCCTGCCGGTGACGGTCGAGATGGCAGAGGGGTGGGTGTCCCCGCGGTACGGCGTGCGCGAAAGAGCCCCGGTGCTCCGGTGGCGGTGGCGCGGCACGGTCCCATCGGTCGTCCGGTTCGCCCTGCGACGATTTGGATCGAGGTGAATTGCGATGCATGAATCTGGTGCCCGGTCCGTCGATCTCCCCACGATCGACTGGCGCGTCGAGCCGGCGAGGTCCGAGCTCCTGACCTGGACACAGACAGGGCAATGAAAGTAGGCGCCATTGTTCAAGCCCGGATGGACTCAGAGCGACTGCCGGGGAAGGTGCTCCATCCCGTCCGCGGGAAGCCGATACTGGAATATTTGCTGGAACGAATCGATCACTGCAAGTCACTGGATGCGATTGTGGTGGCAACGTCCACCGATCCGACCGACGACCCCGTCGCGGGATTCTGCCGGGAACGGGGCACGGATTGCTACCGAGGCTCATTGGCGAACGTCGCGAGTCGGTTCATGGACGTCCTAACCCATTGTGGGTTCGACGCATTTCTCCGGATCAGCGGGGATAGCCCGCTGCTCGATCCGCAAATCGTGGACAGGGGCGTGGAGATATTCCTCCAGGGGAACTTCGACCTCGTGACCAACGTGTTTCCACGGTCGTACCCCCGCGGGCAGTCCGTGGAGGTGGTCCGGTCGGAGACGTACAGACGGGCATTCCAGGAGATGCGGGACGAGGACGAGCTGCAGCATGTGACGCTCTTCTTCTACCGAAATCCGCAAGAGTTCGCGATCCACAATTTTGCGCCGGACGCGGATTACAGCGACGTTCATCTGGCCGTGGACAAGATCGAGGACATGGAGCGGTTCGCCTCCCTCGTAGAGGGAATGGAGAAGTCCCACTGGGAGTACAGCCTACCCGAGATCGTCGCCATGTGTCGCACCTTGCAGGTTCCACGGGGGTCGAGAGCGTGAAACGGTTGGGGGTCGGCGTCATCGGCCTGGGTGTGGGCGAAGAGCACATTGCCGCGTATCAGGCGCACCCGCCCTGCGAGCTCGTGGCGGTCTGCGACGTGTCGCCTGAGAAACGGGCTGCTGCACGGGAGAGGTATCCGGCCACCGCGATCATCGACGAGGCAAAGGATGTGCTGAAGCACCCCGAGATCGATCTGGTTTCGATCGCCTCGTACGACGACGCCCACTACGAGCAAGCGGTGGTCGCCCTCCAAGCGACCAAGCACGTCTTCGTAGAAAAGCCACTGTGTCGGTCCCTTGAAGAGCTGCGCATGATCAAGAAAGTCTGGCTTCAGGGCGAAACACTGCACCTAGCGTCTAACCTGGTCCTGCGGGCGGCCCCGCTCTATCGATGGGTTCGCGCGGAGATAGGGAAGGGGGCCCTCGGGCAGATCTATGCCTTTGACGGGGAATACCTGTACGGCCGGATCGAAAAGATTACCCAAGGCTGGCGGAGGGACGTGGCCGACTATTCGGTGATGCAGGGGGGCGGCATTCATCTTGTCGATCTGATGCTCTGGTTTCTCAACGAGCGGCCGGTGTCGGTGACGGCTGTCGGAAACCAGATCTGCACTACAGGGACCGAATTCCGGTATCCCGATTATGTCGTCGCGACGTATGTGTTCCCGTCGGGCGCCATCGGCCGCATCAGTGCCAACTTTGGCTGCGTCCACAAGCATCAGCACATCGTGCGGGTCTTCGGAACGAAGGGGACCTTCTTCCACGACGACGCCGGGGCTCGGTTGCACGCATCCCGGGATTCGTCGAGAGCGCCGGTCCCCCTGAATCTGTCGCCTGTCCCGGCTACCAAGGGCGCCCTGATTCCCGACTTCGTTGACGGGATACTGCATGGGAGGGACACCCGGGCACAAACGCAGCATGAATTTGACGTCGTCAGCGCGTGCGTGGCTGCGGACCAGGCCCTCGCGGCGGGCGCAGGGGTGGAGATCGAGTACGCATGAGCGGAGGTGATTTCCGGGAGATCCCGTTCGGCAGGCCGTGGATTACCGATGAGGACCGGAAGGCGGTCATGGCCGTGCTTGAGGGCCACATCCTGACCCACGGCCCGCAAGGAAAAGCGTTCGAGGCCGAGTTCGCCCAGTTCCTCGGGGGTGGCGCCCACTGTGTCAGCGTCAGTTCCGGGATGGCCGCGTTGCACCTGTCGTACCTCGCCCTCGGCATTGGCCCGGGTGACGAGGTGATCGTCCCCGCGCAGACCCACATCGCGACGGTGCACGCGGTAGAGTGGGTAGGCGCCAGACCGGTCTTTGTGGACTGCGATGCCGTCACCGGGAACGTCAGGCCCGAGGCCGTCGCGGCGACCATCACGCCGCGGACGCGGGTGATCTCCGTGGTGCATTTCATCGGCATCCCGTGTGACATGCCGAAGATCATGGCTGTTGCTGAGGCGCACCGCCTGAAGGTTGTTGAGGACTGCGCCCTGGCAGTGGGGGCGAGGCACGGCCAGACGCATGTCGGGCTCTTCGGAGACGCAGGCTGCTTCTCGTTCTATCCGGTCAAGCACATGACGACCGGGGAGGGGGGCATGTTCGTGACACGCCATCCCGAAGTCGCCGGGGTGGTCGGCAACGTGCGCGCCTTCGGAGTGGATCGCAGCCATGCCGAGCGGGAAATTCCGGGGCTCTACGACGTGGTGCGGCTGGGCCTGAACTACCGGATGAACGAGGTGCAGGCGGCCCTGGGACGGGCACAACTCAAACGGATCGACGAGATTCTGGAGAAGCGCCGGAACAACTTCGCGACGCTCAAGCGGGCGCTCGGCGACGTGCCGGGCCTCCGCGTCCTGGATGCGGCAGGTCGGGAAGCCCTGAGTAGCTATTACTGCCTGAGTCTGGTCCTGGAAGAACCTCTAGGAGAGCGGCGCAACGACATCGTGCGGCGTCTGAACGCCGTTGGCGTAGGGACGAGCGTGTACTATCCCCAGCCGGTCCCGCGCATGCGCTATTACCGGGAGAAATACGGCTACGACGCGGCACAATTTCCTGGGGCGACGACCATCAGCGATCATTCGATAGCTCTTCCCATCGGTCCCCATATCGGGAGTGACGATCTCCAATTTATCGCAGACGCGGTCCGCCGCGTGTTGAGAGAGGTGGGTGCATGAGCCCGGGACTGAACGGTCGCAAGATTGCCATCATCGGCGGAGCAGGCTTCATCGGCCACAACCTCGCCCTGGCTCTCGCGCAGCAGGGGGCGATCGTCGAGGTGATTGACAGCCTCCAGGTCAATAATCTGCTCTGGTTCGCGTCGGGCGGGGGAGACCTCCACAACCGGGACCTGTACCTGCGTATCATTAACCAGCGCCTGGACCTGTTACGCGAGGCGGGCGTACCGGTGCTCGTCCAGGATGCGAGAGATTATCAAGCGCTGGGGCGGATGCTATCACGGATCAAGCCGCAGGTCGTCATCCACCTGGCGGCGGTGTCTCACGCGGGCCGGTCGAACAAGGACCCGTACAGCACCTTCGACCACAGCCTGCGCACGCTTGAGAATGCCCTCGACTTCGCCCGGGACAACATCGAACACTTCATCTTCTTTTCCTCGAGCATGGTGTACGGCGATTTCTTGACCGAGCAGGTTGATGAAGATCACCCGCTGAACCCCATCGGCATCTACGGCGCACTGAAGCTGGCGGGTGAAAAGATCGTCATTGCCTATCAGCAGGTCTTTGACCTGGCATACACGATCATCCGGCCGTCGGCCCTGTACGGGCCGCGATGTGTGAGTCGCCGGGTGGGACAGATTTTCATCGAGAACGCATTGAGCGATTCCAAACTGCGCGTGGAGGGGGACGGCGGCGACCGGCTCGACTTCACCTACGTGGACGATCTGGTGCAGGGGGTGTGCCTGGCGATCGAGAATCCGGCCGCCCGGAATCAGATCTTCAACATGACATACGGCAGATCACGGGCGATTCAGGACGTGTTGGAGGTCATTCGCCAGCACTTCCCGCAGGTGGCGGTCGAGTACGGCGAGCGCGACAAGCTGATGCCCTCGCGCGGGACGTTGAGCGTTAAGAAGGCCGCAGAGCTCCTGGGATACACGCCGAAGTATCCCCTCGAGCTGGGGTTCGCGGAGTACATCAAGTGGTACCGGAGCTTGGATTTTCCGGCGAGGGGCCGGTAGAGGCATCAGGACCGTGACAATACGAGAAGACAGTTGGCTTTCCGAGATATTCGGCTATCCGGTCTTCAGGGTCGAGCCCGGGGACGAAAGGGCCGCCGCGCCCCTCGGCGACGTGGTCCGGAATCACGAGAGCCGACATTCCTCCGCGATGTATTACGCCAAGATCGACGCCGATCGGATCGAAACGGTCCGTGAGCTGTCGCGGGCGGGCTTCTACGTGGTCGATGTGAATGTGACGTTCGGCGTGCCCGCCGCCGACGTGGCCGGTCGGGGTCGACCGGCCGATTCGGGACGCCACGTGATCCGCGAGATCGCGCCCGAGCATCACGAGGTCATGCTCAGAATTGCCGCCACGTGCTTCCGGTACTCGCGATTTCACCTCGATCCATTGATTCCGGTAGACGTGGCGAACCGGATCAAGCATGACTGGATTCTCAACTACATCAAGAAGCAGCGCGGGGAGCAGTTGTGGGTGGCTCTGCACGAGGGCCGGCCGGCCGGCTTTCTCGCCGTTCTGGCCTCGGATTCCGGGGGACGGCGCACTCGGACGATCGACCTGATCGGCGTCGACAGCGCCGTTCAGGGCCGGGGCTTTGGTGCCTCCCTGGTCGCGTTCTTCATCGAGCGGTATGCGGGGATGTCCGACTACCTCCAGGTTGGGACTCAGGTTGCGAATATCCCGTCGATGAAGTTGTATCAGAAATTCGGGTTTGCCATCGTGAGGGCCCAGTACGCCTTGCACAAGCATGTGCACGACGCGGGTGGTGGATCTGGCACGACATGAAGATCGGTGGATTCGATCTCACGCAGAAGGTATTGATTGTTGCCGAGATCGGCAACAACCACGAGGGAGATTTTGTGACCGCGCAAAAGCTGGTGGGGGAGGCGGCCGCGTGCGGCGTTGGGGCGGTGAAGTTTCAGGTGTTCCGGACGAGGCATTTCGTGAGTGCGGGAGATCGAGCCCGCTACGATCGGCTGTCCTCGTTCGAGCTGTCGTATGAGCAGTTCGGGGAATTGCACCGGCTGGCCAAGTCGCTCGGCCTTCTCTTTATCGCGACCCCTCTCGATCTGGAGAGCGCGGCCTTCCTGGAGGGTATCGTCGACGCTTACAAGATCGCCTCTGGCGACAACAACTTCTATCCGCTTATCGAGTGTGTCTGCCGGACTGGCATGCCCATCATCGTCTCGTCCGGGCTCACCGATATCGACGGCATCAGAAAGAGCAAGGCATTCATCGAGGAACGATGGCGAACGTTCGGAATCCGGCAGAACCTCGCGATCCTCCACTGTGTAAGCAGCTATCCTGTGCCCCCGGAACAGGCGAACCTCGGGGCGATCCCGTTGCTGATTCGTGAGCTCAAGTGTACCGTGGGCTATTCGGACCATACCTTGGGTATCCAGGCGTGCGTGATCGGCGCGGCGCTCGGGGCCCGGATCATCGAGAAGCACTTCACCCTCGACAAGGAGTATTCGGATTTCCGGGATCACCGGCTGTCGGCGGATCCGGCAGAGATGACAGAGCTGGCGCGCCGGATCGGTGAGGTGGGGGTCATGCTTGGGGCCGGCGAGAAGATCGTTCAAGCAGCCGAGGCGGAGTCCGCGCGCTTGGCCCGGCGGTCGATCGTCGCCGGGGCGGATTTTCCGGCCGGACATCGGGTCCGGCTGGAGGACCTCACCTGGATTCGTCCCGCGGTCGGTTTACCGCCCGGCGAGGAGGCGCGGATCGTGGGAAAACGACTTAGGCGGGCCGTGGCGTTTGGGGAACCGATTCTCTCGGCGGACGTGGAGTAGGGGCGGCTGATGTGCGGGATCGCAGGATACTTCGGAGTACGACAGATCGACCCGGAGCGCGTTGAGGCGTGTCTCCGCCTGATGGGTCGGCGGGGGCCGGACCACGCGGCCTACCGGCACTGGATCAATTCGGCCGGCCGGCATGTCTGTCTCCTCCATACCCGGTTGAGCATCATTGACCTCGACGATCGGGCCAACCAGCCCTTCACGGTCGGCTCCAAGTGGATTGTCTACAACGGCGAGCTGTACAACTACCTGGAGGTACGCGAGGAGCTGGCCGCGCGGGGCGTGGGATTCCGGACCACCTCGGACACCGAGGTCCTCTTGACGGCCATCCACCACTTCGGGTGGACGGTGCTCGACCAGTGCGAGGGGATGTGGGCCTTTGCGGTGTACGAGGAGCGTGATGGGTCCCTCACGCTCTGCCGCGATCGTTTCGGCGAGAAGCCGCTGTATCTCTACCGGGATGAGACCGGACTCTACTTCGGATCCGAGGTCAAGTTCATCGTCGCGTTGCTCGCGCGACGGCTCTCCGTCAACGTCGAGCACATCTGTCGTTTTCTGGTCAACGGATACAAGGCGCTCTACAAAGGAGGCCACTCCTTCTTCGAGGGACTCTCCGAGCTTCCGGCCGCCTCCCTCTTGCGGATCGACGCCGCCGGTCGGGAAGAGACACAGAGGTACTGGCAGCCCCGCTACGTCGTCGACGAGGGGATGTCGTACGAAGAGGCGGTGGCGGGCGTGCGTGACCGATTGATCCGTGCCGTCAAGCTGCGGCTGCGGGCGGATGTTCCCCTCGCGTTCTGCATGAGCGGCGGCGTGGACTCCAATGCGTTGATCAGCGTCGCCAAGAACGTCTGCGGGTATGACGTCCACGGCTTTACCATTGTCAACTCCGACGCGCGGTACGAAGAACAGGATATGGTGGAGCACGCCGTCGCGGTACTCGGGATCCGTCACACCTCGATTCCCGTGGACACGAAAGATTTCCTGCCGAAATTGCGCACCCTGGTGCGTCAGCACGATGCCCCGGTCTACACCATTACCTACTTCGCACACTGGCTGCTGATGGAGCTGATCGCTGCCCACGGGTACCGGATCGCCGTCAGCGGTACCGCGGCCGACGAACTCTTCACGGGCTATTTCGACCATCACCTCGCCTACCTCTACGAGATCCGGGATGATCGAGAGCTTTCCAAGAGCGCGCGAGAGGCGTGGCTGCAGGTGGTGAAGCCGTTCGTGCGGAACCCGTACCTGCAGAATCCCGACCTGTTCATCGAGAATCCGGCGATGCGGGACCACATCTATCTGGGCGCCGATGAATTCGCCCGTTACTTGAAGGCCGAGTGGTCTGAGCCGTTCAGCGAGAGGCAGTACGCCGGCAGCCTTCTCCGCAACCGGATGCTGAACGAGTTGTTCCACGAGGCCGTCCCGGTGATTCTGCACGAGGACGATCTGAACGCCATGTGCTTCTCGATCGAGAACCGGTCGCCCTACCTGGATCGGGCGCTGTTCGAATTATGCTACCGCATCCCCTCACGGCACCTGATCCGCCGGGGGCTCGCCAAGGTGGTGCTGCGCGATGCGATGCGTGGCATCGTGCCCCAGCGCGTCCTCGACAATCCACGGAAGGTGGGATTCAACGCGCCGATCTTTTCGTATCTCGACGTGGGTGATCCCGAGGTCCGGGCATCCCTGCTCGATGACGGCCCGATCTTCGACCACGTCCGGCGGGACCGCATCGAGGCGCTGGTCGCCAAGCCAGATCTGCCCAATAGCGAGAGCAAGTTCCTCTTCTCTTTTCTGAGCAGCAAGATGTTCCTCGAAGAGTGTGCGGGATGAAATATTGCACTCGGTGCATCATACCCTCTACCCGGCCGAACATCCGGCTGAACAAGGAGGGGGTGTGTAACGCCTGCGTAGCCCACGGGATGCGGCGCGAGATCGACTGGGTCGGGCGTGAGCGGGCGTTCCGTGAGGTCGTGGAGCGGGCCAGGGCGCGGAGCCGCAGATACGACTGCGTGATCCCGGTGAGCGGCGGCAAGGACAGCACGTGGCAGGTCGTGAAGTGCCTCGAATACGGCTTGAACCCGTTGGCGGTGACCTGGAAGACGCCGGCGCGCACGGAGATCGGCGCGAGGAACCTGGCCAACCTGGTCGGCTTGGGCGTGGATCATGTCGATTATCAGATCAACCCCAAGGTCGAACAAAAGTTCATGTATCAGGCGCTGATCCGGTACGGAAGCCCGGCCATTCCCATGCATCTGGCGTTGTTCAACATCCCGCTGACGATCGCGGTCAGGTTCGCCATCCCTCTGGTGGTGTGGGGCGAGAACTCTGCCGTGGAGTACGGCGGCGATGAGGATGCCCTCCACGGCTTCCGGTTGGACCGTGCCTGGCTGAGGAAGTACGGCGTGACGCACGGGACGACGGCGCGCGACTGGATCTCAGACGAATTGTCGGAGCGCGAGCTGACGCCCTACTTCGGACCACCCGAAGAGGAGCTAGCCGCCAGAGAGATCCTTGCCGTCTTCCTGGGGTTCTACTTCCCCTGGGATCCGGAAACGAGCCTCGCCGTCGCTAGGGCGCACGGGTTCGAACCGCGGGCCGAGGGGCCGAAGACAGGCTATTACGACTATGCCGACATCGACGACGACTTCATCTCGATCCACCACTGGCTGAAGTGGTACAAGTTCGGCTTCACGCGCACGTTCGACAACCTGTCGCTCGAGATCCGGAACGGGCGGATGACGCGGCAGGAGGCCATCGAGGTTCTTCGCAAGCGGGGGGACGAGACCCCCTGGGAGGACATCGCGAAGTTCTGCGAGTTCGTCGGCATTACCGCCGCGCACTTCTTCGACGTGGTCGAGCGATTCAGGGATCGCGAGATCTGGCTGCGCCGTGATGGGAAGTGGATGATCGAGGGATTCCTGATCCCGGATTGGAGCTGGATATGAAATTCACGCCGAGCGATCCGCCGCGCGTGTTCGACGTGGGCCACGGGGAGAAGAAGATTCGCCTGAAGGATTGCGGGCGCGTCGAGCTAGACCCCGATGAGCAAGTCACCTTTACGACACCCTCGGGGGCCGAGTACGACGTGGCCCGGAAGTCATGGGGGTTTTACGCGACGCCGTCGCTGAACGGACGACTGCAACGGTTCGGCCTGCGGGGCGTGCTGGTGAAAAACCAGATCGAGCAGTACTTTCTCCTCCTCGTGGAACGGGGCCAGGAAGCGGCCTTCGAGCGGTACGTAGTGGACGAGCGGCTCACGGTGGTGTCGTGGCTCGACGAAAGCGGGGTGCTCGAGCGCCTGGAGGCCAGGCTCCAATCGCCGGACGAGGGAGATCGGTGAACCCGCGCTGCCTGTGCGGGGGTAAGGAGTGGACGACGGCGTTCACGTATGATGCGCCGCCCGCAGGCGAAGTGCGCTTCCAGTTCAGCGCGGTCGCACAGTACCACCGTGAGGTTCTGCGGTGCCCCGTGTGTGATCACTTTATCTCGGTGCACGCCATGGACGATTCGGGGCTCTACCGGGAGGAGTACGTCAGTGCGAATTACGGAAGGGACGGTATCCACAAGGCCTTTGAGCGGATCGTGTCGCTGCCGCCGGAGCAGTCCGACAACGTGGGACGGGTGCGGCGGATACTGGATTTCGCCGGGCACCATCTTGGGGCCCCAGCCCGGGAGGGTCGAGCCCCGACGGTCCTCGACGTGGGATCCGGTCTGTGCGTGTTCCTGCACCGCATGAGGACCGCCGGGTGGGACGGGACGGCCCTTGATCGTGATCCACGGCTCGTTGCCCATGCGCAGGATGTGGTCGGGGTCCGAGGCATCTGCGGCGACTTCGCCATCGTCGAGGATCTCGGCCGGTACGATCTCGTAACCTTCAATAAGGTCCTCGAGCACGTCAAGGATCCGGTCGGGATGCTCGCCCGGGCCGTCAAGTTTCTGCACCCCGGCGGCTTTGTCTACGCGGAGGTGCCGGACGGCGAGGCCGCGGTCCATGAAGGCCCCGGACGGGAGGAGTTCTTCATCGATCATCACCACATCTTTAGCGCTGCGTCACTCGCGCTCCTCGCCGCCCGCGCCGGGTTCACTGTCCGGGAGATCGAGCGGCTCCGCGAGCCGAGCACGAAGTTCACACTGCGGGGGTTCCTGATTCCGTAACACCTGTGAACGGAGTATTGCGTTAAGGAGGCGCGTATGGCTGTTCGGTCCAAGGGGCCTGGTCCAAGAAGAATGTCTGAATTGGGAGGGGTCGCCCTCTCCGCCGTCATAATTGATTCTCAGCGAGGAACGCGGCGACTCGATAATACGCGTAGCTTCCCCACCTCACTGCGATCCGTTGAGTCCAGTCGCACCGTTCTCGATTGGGTCCTCCACGCGCTCTCTAGCTGGGGCATCGAAGATATCACGTACATCGGGGGGTACCATATCCAGAAGGTGATCGAGCGATATCCTGATATGCGATATCGATTTCATGCCGGCTGGAGAGGCGAAGGAGAATTAGTTGCATTGCGCCTTGC
>Ga0247727_10013813_pt1 | contig 13538 bp, 8 predicted proteins | sample WisWelCaveWW1625_FD_202498 | JGI IMG/M metagenome (GOLD analysis project Ga0247727, IMG submission 202498) | Biofilm microbial communities from Wishing Well Cave, Virginia, United States - WW16-25 | ecosystem: Environmental > Aquatic > Deep subsurface > Groundwater > Cave microbial mat | place... | reverse complement strand
CCAAAACCGTAGGGGCCGTGGGGAGTCCGTTCTTCTGAAAGGTTGGGGAATTCAAGCTGAGATCCATTCTCGCCCTGCTCAGTAATTAAGACCGGGGGAGATGTCTCACCTATCTTGGCACGGAGGGGACGACGTCTCGCTGGAAATCGCGCCAGTGGCCGAGGAACCGGAACCCAAGGTGCCGGCTGATCTGCGGAAGGCGCTCGCGGCCGCCCACCCAAAGGCGCGGGCGGTATGGTCGGACATTACTCCCGTCGCGCGCAGGGATTGGATCCAGTGGATCGAGTCCGCCAAGCGGGAAGAGACGCGCTTGAAGCGGATCGAGAATAGCTGCGATATGCTCGCCAAAGGGAAGCGACGCCCCTGCTGTTTCGATCGGTCTGGGAAGTATTCCAAGAGCCTTAGCTGCCCAGTAGCGGAAGAAACGTCGAGTGAAGCGCGCCAAACGCGGATGGCTCCAGAGTAACGGCGTACTGTTTACCTGGACCACCGGACCAATGGATGGATGGTCGGAATCCGGAGGTTGGCGAGCACAGCGGACCAGTGCTAGTCATCTGGGACTGACCCTCAGACGTCCATTGTTTTCAGAGCGATTCGAGCGCACCGCCGACGCTTGTCCAGGGTGGGCGCCCAGTCTGGACACTTCTCGAACCCGCGAAGGGAGCCCAAGGTAACTTCCGGATGGCGTTTCTCCGGACAGAAAGTGAACGCTGGGCGACTATCCGCTCTATCGAGTTCTGCGAACTCCCAGCCGTTGGTGTTAGGGTAATTGAATGTTTGACCGACGTGGGTTTGTGCGGCAAGCTGGGAAAACACTCGGTTGTTCTCTTCTTGCACTCCCCGACCGTTCGAGAGCGGCACAGCGGCCGGCGACTCCATCAAAGGCCGCTACTGATTGGGCGTCTCGGATCACCGATCTCGAGAAGAGCACTCCTAGGCTGATGGAGGAAACCAACGTCCCCGGAGTTTCCATAGCCCTCATCCGAGACGGAAAGGTGGCTTGGTCCCGCGGCTTCGGCGTCAAGGATCGCGTCTCGGGAGCGCCGGTTGATGGCCGCACGGTGTTTGAGGCGGCCTCCATGAGCAAACCCGTGTTCGCTTACGCAGTGATGAAACTTTGTGAAAGAGGCGTTCTCAATCTCGACACACCGCTCGTCAAGTACACCCGCCAGCGTTTCCTGAAGGGTGACCCAAGACTGGACCGGATTACAGCTCGCCACGTCCTTTCTCATACGGCGGGTTTTCAAGACGCGCGTTCCGGGGACAAACCCTTGAGAATTCACTTCAATCCCGGCGAGAAATGGATGTACTCCGGCGAAGGTTATTTCTACCTGCAATCTGTAATCACCGGCATCACCGGCAGCGTGAATCCAAAGGAGTGTCGTCGCTTCGAAGCCGACTTTGAGGTGTGCGCTACCGACTTCGACGCCAAAATGAAAACCAATCTTCTGGCGCCGTTCGGGATGTACGAGTCGGGCTACCTCTGGACAGAGACGATTGCCCGGAACGTGGCCCGTCCCCATGAAGCAGGCGGAGAGCCTTTAACGTATCGCAAGCCCACGGCGGCAGGCGTGGCGAGGTACGGCGCAATGGGCGCGCTCCTGACGACTGCCAACGACTATGCGAAGTTTCTTCTCGAGGTCCTCGATCCAAAGCCTCGTGACGCATTTCGGATCAGTCGTTTAAGCCTCACGGAAATGCTGCGTCCGCATGTGAAGGTCGAGGATGGCAATGGGTACTCCATCTGGTGGGCTCTTGGGTGGCGGGTAGCGCGCACCGCACAGGGTGACCTTATTAGTCATGGTGGGGATCAGAAAGGGTTTCACTCGACTTCGGAGATCTCGGCGTCAGGTAAATCCGGATACGTTATCCTGACCAACGGCGACAGTGGCTGGAAGCTGATTAAGGATCTCGCCCCTGACATTTCGGGATGGGTGCATCTCCATCCCAAGGCTTGATGTTTGCCCGAACACGCAAACGGACGCCGCTGTCCAGCACGATCAACTCGGAGAGTCGCGCTACCGGAAGATGGGTCTTCGCGAGTGGATCGTCGGCCATCCGGACGTTGGCACGCATAGTGGGCCGGCACCGATTCGTTTGGGGGATGCTGGTCGGATAAAGAGTTCGAATCCATGCCGGGGTCACTCTCAAGTCGGGCCATCTCAAAGAAACGTCTGAAATGTCCGTAATGAAATCAATCAATTAGCGTGAAGTCGAGAAGTTTCAGTCTGCCTCCCCAGGTAGGACTCGAACCTACAACCCACCGGTTACCAGCCGAACGCCTACCATTGAGCTACTAGGTGGTGGGGAAGCAGCTTTCGGCCCGGTTGGATCTCTCCTCCCTATCCGGGTCCGACACCTGAAGCACAACGCGTTCGTAGCTGGGGAGTAGAACGTTCCTCCGCCAGTTGGAGCGAGTCTGAGGCAGCCGGAGACGAGCGCATCGAAGCAGGAACCTGTGGGACCACAGCAAGGTCCATCAGGATTGCGTCAAAGCATGCCATTGTCCGCCGTGAAGACTGGCCATCGGAGCCAGCGGTGGTTCGGATCGCCCTTACGCGCGAAGTTGATCCAGGCATGCTAACTTTCGCGGGCGGCCGGCGGGCCACTCATAACACGACGCGGGAGTCGCCATCGCGGCGCGTAACCCGCTCGCGATCCAGGTACTCCAGCAGCGGGATGGCGTACTTGCGGCTCACGCCGGTCCAGTCCTTGAAGGCCGGAACCAGGAAGCGCTCGCCTTTGCGCCGCGCCAGCAGCGCGCGCAGGTCCTCGAGGGTGGCGGAGTGAAACACCAGGTCTTCGCTGATCCGCACCAGCTTCTTGTGCCGGATCAGAATCTGCAAGAGCGCCCGGGCGCGACCCGGCTCGACCCCACACCGCCCGAGCACCTCGGAGGTGGCCGGCACGGCGAGACCGGCGCGCGCGAAAGCCTCCTCGATCTTCGCCTGCGCCTCCTCTTCATCCTGCCGGAGGTGGAGGCGATGCGAAGCGAGGCGAACGGCCTCGCCCTCGACGGCGATTCCCGGCGACTGGCGCAACATCGCGTCCAGCAGGAACACCGGCGCGTCCGGGAGATCGCGGCTGCGAAGCTCGCCCTTGGCGATCCCGGCCGCCAGCGGCTGCTCGCGATGAAAAGCCGCCAGCGCCGATTCGACGCGCTCGATCCACTGGGCGAGCCGTCCGCGGTCGAGCAGCCAGATCTGCGGTTCGGCAAACACGAGGACCTGGCCGGAGGCGATCGCCGCTTGCTCGATTTCGTCGACCCGCAGGCCGGTGCGCGCCACCAGCGCCTCGACGCCCAGGCCGCAGGACGCCTCGCGCACCAGCAGGGCGATCCGCTCGGCCGTCGAACCGCGCTCGAGCGCCCGCAACCGGGTCTCCATATCGATGCCGCGAGGACGGGCCGGCGGCGCGATGTCGATCACGGCGCCGCCGCCGATGGTGACCACCGGTGAGAACATCCGGATAATAAACCGGTCGCCCGGCAGCAGCAGCAACGGGTCAGCGAGCAGAAACCGCGCGTAGGCCGTTGCGCCCGGCTGAACGGGCTCGGCCGGATGCGAAAGCCGGACTTCGGCTTCCAGCTCCGCCGTCCCGGCGTGGAAGTGCACCGGCGCGCGATGCTTGAGCGGCTTGGCGTTGGGGAGCAGGTGGAAGACGCAGTCGACCCGCTCGGTGGTCCGGAACAACCCGGGCTCGGTCAGGACCAGGCCGCGCCGCAATTCCCGCGCCTCGGCGCCGGCCAGGTTCAGCGCCGTGCGCTGTCCGGCGAAAGCACGGTCGACCATTGCTCCGTGCACCTGGACGCCGCGAATCCGCAGCTTCTTTCCCGTTGGATGCGCTTCCACTTCCTGCTCGACGGCGATCGAGCCGGCCACGAGCGTTCCGGTTATCACGGTGCCGAAGCCGCGCATCGAGAACGCGCGGTCGACCGGCAAACGGAACGGGCGGGTGACGTCTTTGCCGGCCGCGCCGCCGACCAATCCCGCCAGCACGTTCTTCAGCTCGCCGATTCCCTCGCCGGTCACGGAGCTGACAGGCACGATCGGCGCGCCCGCCAGGAACGAGCCTTCGACGAACTCCTCGACCTCCAGCCGCACCAGATCGAGAATGTCCCGGTCCACCAGGTCCGCCTTGGTCAGCACGACAAGGCCCCGCGAGACACCGAGAAGACGGCAGATGTCGAAGTGCTCGCGCGTTTGCGGCATGATCGATTCGTCGGCCGCGATGACCAGCAAAACCACGTCGATACCGGCCGCCCCGGCCAGCATGTTCTTGACGAACCGCTCGTGGCCGGGCACGTCGACGAAGCCGAGGCTGAGTCCGGCGCCGAGATCGAGGTGCGCGAACCCGAGGTCGATCGAGATCCCGCGCCGCTTTTCCTCCTCGAGGCGGTCGGTCTCGATACCGGTGAGCGCGCGCACCAGAGCGGTCTTGCCGTGGTCGATGTGGCCCGCCGTCCCGGCGATAATGTTTCTCATGGGGCTGTTTCTCATCCTACTACTGGCAGCCTCGGCGACCGCGCAACCTCCGCCGGCGCGCGAGGAAACGCCGGTGTTTCGCGGCGGTGTCTCGCTGGTGCGCGTGGACGCGCAGGTGCTCGAGGGGCGCCGGGTGCTTGGCGGATTGAGTCAGGAGGACTTCGTGGTCCGCGACCAGGGTGAACCCCAGGAGATCGTTTACTTCGGGCGGGAAACCGAGCCGCTGTGGGTCGTGCTGCTGCTCGATGTCAGCGGCAGCATGCGGAAGCGCGTCGAACAGATGGCGTCGGTCTCCCGGCAGGCGCTGGCATTGCTGCGGCCCTCCGACCAGGTCGCCGTATTGCTGTTCGCCAGAAACATGGGGGTCCATCTGGGATTCACCGCCAATTTGTCGAGCGCCGCGGCGGCGATTGCCAGCGCTTTGCGGGTCCAGGATCTGGGCAGCGGCACGGCCATCAACGCGGCGATCACTCAGGCGGCGGCGTGGATGAGGGGGCCGCTCGAGGGCAAGCCCGGCCGCCGGGCCATCGTGGTCCTCACCGACAACGAGGGCCTCAACTACCAGGCGACCGACGAAAAGACGATCGAGGCGCTCTATGACTCCGATGCCGTGCTGAACGCCATTGTGCCGGCCGGCGCGCGCCCGCCCGAGCTCCCCAGGCCGGGGGTGGCGCTCAATCCCGACTTCACGCCGCCCGATGTGTTCCGGCTGGCGAGGGAAACCGGCGGTGAAGTCGAACGGGCCGACCAGGCAGGCGTTGCCTTTCGTGAAATGCTGGACCGGATCCGCACGCGCTACAGCATCCATTACCGGGCGCCGGAGACGAGCGGGCGCGCTCGGCGGCGGATTGCCGTCGATCTGTCGCCGGCGGCGCGCCGGCGACGCCCGCGCGCGGAGGTGCTGGCCCGGGCGGGTTATTGGACACGGCCAGCGCCCTGAGGCGGCGGTCTGCGCTACGATGAGGCCTATGGCGACGATCCCCATAGGCGCGAACGGAGAACACACCACGCTGGTGACCAGCGAGCTCGCCATCGATTTTCTCGGTGTCGAGGGCGCGCGCGTGCTGGCCACGCCGCACCTGATCGGGCTGCTCGAAATGACCGCCCGCAATGCGATCAAGCCTTACCTGGATGACGGCTTCGACACGGTCGGCTCGCGGGTCGACGTGCGGCACCTCGCCGCCACGCCGATGGGAATGAGCGTCACGTTTCGGGCCGAGATCATCGCCGTCGAGGAGCGCCGCGTCACCTGTCGCGTCGAGGCGCGGGACGAGAAGGAAAAGATCGCCGAGGGCACGCACGAGCGCGCCGTCGTCAACGTGGCGCGTTTTGCCACCCGCGTACAGGCGAAAGCGGCCCGGATCTGATTCTCGCGCCCGGAAGTGAGATTCCGGCCCTCCTCGCCGCACATCATCTGGTAGGAACCCATGGCCACTCGATTAGAAAGCGCCCGCCCGGCGTCCGCGCCGGCCTTGACCGCCGAGGACCAGCTTCATTGGCTCGCTCTGCTCATGGCGCCGGGTCTGGGACCACGCAAGGCCGGCGACCTGCTTCGCCATTTCCGGTCGCCGCAAGCCATTCTGCGCGCTTCCCGGTCGGAACTGGAAGCGCTGGGAATCCCGGGCAGCGTGGCCCAGAGTCTCGCCAGCGGCTGCTCGTTCGAGGAGGCGGTTCTGCAACAGCAGAAGATGGCCGAGGCCGGCGCAACCCTGATCACGCTCTTCGATCCCTGCTACCCGGCGCGGCTCAAGGAGATCTACGATCCGCCGGTGGTGCTCTACGCGCGGGGCCGGCTCGAGCTGCTCGACACCCCCGTGGTTGCCATCGTCGGAACGCGCCGCCCGACACCGTATGGCCTGGCGGTGGCCAGCCGCCTCGCCGGCGACCTGGTGCGGGAGGGACTGACGATCGCCAGCGGCATGGCGCGCGGCATTGACACCGCCGCGCATCGCGGCGCACTGGCCGCCTCCGGCAACACCCTGGCCGTGTTCGGCTGCGGAATCGACATCGTGTACCCATCCGACAACCGCAAGCTCGCCGCCGAGATCGCTGAAACTGGCCTCCTGTTGTCGGAATTCCCCATGGCCACGCCCGCCCATCCCCAGAACTTTCCCATCCGCAACCGCGTCATCAGCGGCCTCTCGGCAGGCGTGGTGGTGGTCGAGGCGGCGCAGTACAGCGGCTCGGCGATCACGGCGCGGCTGGCGATCGATCAGGGTCGCGAGGTGTTCGCCGTGCCCGGCAGCATCACTTCACAAAAAAGTTGGGGGCCCAACCTGCTGATTAAACAGGGCGCCAAGCTGGTCCAGGATTTTGCCGACGTGATCGAGGAGCTGCCGCCGGACGACCGCCGCTGGCTGGCGGCCCGGACGGGCCGATCTTCGGTCTCCGGCAACGGCGCTGTTGCCGGTGGTCCGGAACAACTCCTGTTGTCGCTTGGGGCGAACGCCCCGATTGCCAGGGCAGTGCTGGGAACGCTCAAAGTCGAAGAGGCCACCCACATCGATCGCATTCTGGAAGTCGTCGAGTCATGCTCATCGTCGGAGGTGATTGCAGCCCTGTTCGAGCTCGAAATGCTCGGGCTGGTGCGGCAGCTCCCCGGACGCAGTTATGTGAAGGTATGGTGAGGCCGGGATGCGGCCGCTCCCCGCGGGTGTTCATAACTGTGCTAAGGTGATCAGGACTTCATGGCTCTCAAATCGCTCGTCATCGTCGAGTCGCCGGCGAAAGCGAGGACCATCGGTAAGTACTTAGGAAACAACTACATAGTGAAAGCCTCGCTCGGCCACGTCAAGGACTTGCCCAAGAACGACCTCGCCGTCGACGTCGATGGCGATTTCTCCGCCCGCTACGAAGTCATCGAAGGCAAGCGCAAGCTCATGCAAGAGCTCCGCCAGGCCGCCAAGTCCTCCGGCGCTGTCTATCTGGCGGCCGATCCGGACCGTGAAGGGGAGGCCATTTGCTACCACCTCCAGGAGGAGCTGCTAGGCAAGAAGAGCGCCGCCACGAAGGTCTACCGCGTCATGTTCAACGAGATTACGGCGAACGCGGTGAAGAAAGCTTTCGAAAAACCGGGCGTGGTCGACTTGCGGCTCGTCGAGGCTCAGTTGGCGCGGAGGGTGCTCGACCGCCTGGTCGGCTACAAGATTTCCCCGCTGTTGTGGGACAAGGTTCGGCGGGGACTTTCGGCGGGCCGCGTGCAGACGGTGGCGCTCCGGTTGATTGTCGATCGTGAGCGCGAGATCCGGGCTTTCGAAAAACGCGAGTACTGGACCATCGAGGTCTCTCTGGCGGCAAAAAAGCCCCCGGTGCTCGAGGCCCGTCTGGCGCGCCGCAACCAGGAGACCGTCGAGATCGGCGACGAAGCGGGCGCGCAAGCGATCGTCGGAGCGCTCGAGGGGACGGCCTACCAGGTCGAGTCGGTGGCGACGCGGGAAAAGAAACGCAACCCGGTGCCGCCCTTCGTCACCTCGACGCTCCAGCAGGAGGGGGCGCGCAAACTGCGGTTTTCCGTCAAGCGGACTATGGGGCTGGCGCAGCGGCTGTATGAGGGCGTCGAGATGGGGTCGCAAGGCTCCGGAGGGCTCATCACCTACATGCGCACCGACTCGACGCGCGTCTCGGGCGAGGCGCTCGGCGAAGTGCGCTCGCTGATTCGCGACCGCTACGGCGACGCCTATCTGCCCGAATCGCCCAACTTCTACAAGAGCAAGAAGGCCATCCAGGACGCTCACGAGGCCATCCGCCCCACTTTGGCTGGCCAGACCCCCGACGATGTCGCCAAGTTCCTGTCGGAAGATGAGCTCAAGCTCTACCGGCTCATCTGGATGCGGTTCGTCGCCAGTCAAATGACGCCGGCTGTCTTCGATCAGACCACCATCGAGATCACCGCCCACGGCACCGACGGCGCGGCCTACCTGTTCCGCGCCACCGGCACCGTGCCGAAGTTCGACGGCTTCCTCGCCGTCTACCAGGAAGGCAAGGACCAGAAGGACGAGGAAGACGAGGAGATGAGACACAAGCTGCCGGCGGTCACCGCGGGCGAGTCGCTCCGCTTCCGCAAGATCGCACCCGAGCAGCACTTCACCGAGCCGCCGCCGCGCTTCAACGAGGCCACCCTGGTCAAAGAGCTCGAGGCGGACGGCGTCGGCCGGCCGTCGACCTACGCTTCGATTCTGTCGACCATTCAGGACCGCGGTTACGTGAAACGGGAAGGCGGCAAGTTCGTGCCCACCGAGGTCGGCATGGTTGTCACCGACCTGCTGGTCGAGCACTTCAACGACATCTTCGACATCAAGTACACGGCGCGGATGGAGGAGGAGCTCGACGAGATCGAAGAAGGCACGCTGGACTGGCGCCAAGCCATGGCCGAGTTCTACCAAAAGTTCAAAGTCGACCTCGAGCGCGCCGGCACTGAGATGCAGAACATCAAGCGCATGGAGAAGCCCACCGACCTGGTCTGCGATAAATGCGGCAAGCCGATGGTCATCAAGTGGGGCAAACATGGCAGCTTCATCGCCTGTTCCGGCTATCCGGAATGCACCAATACGCGCGAGCTGACTGTCGACCTCACCGAAGTCGACAAGGTCGACTTGACCGAGCAGGACGCCGACGAATACTGCGACAACTGCGGCCGCGCCATGGTTCTCAAGAAGGGCCGGTTCGGCCAGTTTTACGCCTGCTCCGGCTATCCCGACTGCAAGACGACCAAGCCGCTCGGCGGCCAGCAGAAGAAGCCGGATGTGCCGCTGGAGGAGCGCTGCCCGCAATGCGGCAGCCAGTTGGCGCTCAAGCACGGACGGTTCGGCGAATTCACGGCGTGCGGCAGCTATCCCCAGTGCCGCTACGTGAAACAGAAGACGACGGGCGTCCCTTGCCCGAACTGCTCGGCGGGGGAAGTGGTCGAACGGCGCTCCAAGCGCGGCAAAACTTTCTACGGTTGTAACCGGTACCCGGATTGTGATTTCGTCGCCTGGAACAAACCGCTCGCCGAGAAATGCCCCGAATGCGGCTCGTCGTACTTGCTCGAGAAGTGGCTGAAATCGGGGCCTCTGGCGCAATGCCCTAACGGCGACTGCAAGTTCCGCAAGCCGATCGCCGTGCCCGCCTGAATCCGCGATGCCGGCCGAGCGCGATCGTCTCGAGGAAGCCGCCCGCCGCGTCCGGCACTGGCGCCGATGGGGTCCGTACCTGTCGGAGCGCGCCTGGGGCACGGTTCGCGAAGACTACAGCCCCTACGGTTCGGCGTGGGACTTCTTCCCCTTCGATCAAGCGCGCTCGAGGGCCTTCCGCTGGGGCGAAGACGGGCTGGCGGGCCTATCGGATAATCACCAGCGGCTCTGCTTCGCGTTTGCCTTCTGGAACGGCCGCGATCCCATTCTCAAAGAACGCCTGTTCGGGCTCGGTGGCCCGGAGGGCAATCATGGGGAGGATGTGAAGGAGTGCTACTACTACCTCGATTCGACGCCCACCCACTCCTACATGAAATGCCTGTACAAGTACCCGCAGGCGGAGTTTCCCTACCGATTGTTGGTCGAAGAGAACCGCCGCCGCGGACGCCAGAGCTCCGAGTTCGAGCTGAGCGACACCGGAGTCTTCGAACAGGACCGGTATTTTGACATCTTCGTCGAGTACGCTAAAGCCGATGTCGACGACATCCTGATCCGCCTGACCGCCTGGAACCGGGGCCCGGAGGACGCCGCCCTCGACATTCTCCCGACGCTGTGGTTTCGCAACACCTGGAGCTGGGGCCGCCGGGGCGGGAAACCCGCGCTGCGTCAGGAGGCCCCGGGCGTGGTGCTGGCGGACGTGGAAGGTCTCGGCCTGTACCGATTCTCGCTGGACGGTTCACCACGTCTTCTGTTCACCGAGAACGAGAGCAACACCGAGCGGTTGTGGAACTATCGAACCGGGCGCGGTTGTTACAAGGACGCCTTTCACGATCTCCTGATCGACGGCCGGGAAAGCGCCGTCAGCCCTCACCCGGAAGGAACCAAGTGCTGCGGCCTGCACCGCGCGCATATTCCTTCCGGCGGCTCGGTTGTCCTCCGGATGCGGCTCGGCCGCGATGGCCCGATCTCCAACTCCACCGAAGGCTTTGACGAGATTTTCCGGGCGCGGGCCGCCGAAGCCGACGAGTTCTACTCGTTTGCCCCCGCCGCCCTGTCCGAAGACGCCCGCCGCGTGCAGCGCCAGGCGTTCGCCGGCCTGCTATGGAGCAAGCAGTTCTATCACTACGTCGTCGACCAGTGGCTGAAAGGCGATCCGTCGGGTCCTCCGCCCGCGGGCGAGCGGCTGGGCGGCCGGAACCATCAATGGGAGCACGTCTACAACGAAGACGTGGTGTCGATGCCCGACAAGTGGGAGTACCCGTGGTTTGCGGCCTGGGACACGGCCTTCCACATGATTGCGTTCGCTCTCGTCGACCCGGACTTCGCCAAAACCCAGCTCGCGCTGTTTCTCCGCGAATGGTACATGCACCCCAACGGCCAGATCCCCGCCTACGAATGGGCTTTCCAGGATGTCAATCCGCCCGTGCACGCCTGGGCCTGCTGGCGCGTGTTCAAGATCGACGGCAAGCTGCGGGGCCAGCCCGATTACGCGTTTCTGGAGAGCATCTTCCACAAGCTGATGCTCAATTTCACCTGGTGGGTGAACCGCAAGGATTCCCGCGGCGACAACATTTTTCAGGGCGGGTTTCTCGGCCTGGACAACATCGGGGTGTTCGACCGCAGCGCGCCGCTGCCCACCGGCGGGACGCTGGAACAGTCCGACGGGACCAGTTGGATGGCGATGTACTGCCTGAACATGTTGAAGATCGCCCTCGAGCTGGCGCTGCGCAATCCGGTGTATGAGGACGTGGCCAGCAAGTTCTTCGAGCACTTCCTCTACATATCGAGCGCGATGAATCGCCTGGGAGACGCCGGCCTCTGGGACGAGGATGACGGATTCTATTACGACCGCCTGCGGCTGCCCGACAACCGCGCCATTCCGATGAAAGTCCGCTCGATGGTCGGCCTGATTCCCTTGTTCGCGGTCGATACGCTGGAGCCTTATCTGATCGAGCGGCTCCCCGGCTTTCGCCACCGCATGGAGTGGTTCATCGAGAACCGCCCCGACCTGTGCCGCAACCTCGCTTCGATGACTCGGGAGGGGGAAGGGCAAAGACGGTTGCTGGCCATTTGTCACGGCGAGCGCCTGCGCCGGGTGCTCGCGAGAATGCTTGACGACAACGAATTTCTTTCCCCGTACGGGGTGCGTTCCCTTTCACGCGTCCATCGTGACAGTCCGTACGTGCTGACGGTGGATGGCGCCGATTATCGCGTCGATTATCAGCCGGCCGAGTCCACCACCGGGCTATTCGGCGGTAATTCGAACTGGCGTGGACCCGTCTGGTTCCCCGTCAACTATCTGCTCATCGAGTCGCTCCAGAAATACAATCACTACTTCGGTCGGGACTTTCTGGTCGATTTCCCCGCCGGCTCAGGCCGCCAGGCCACACTGGGCGAAGTGGCAGCGGAACTTTCCAAGCGGCTGGCGCGGCTGTTTGTTCGAGACCAGGCGGGCCAGCGGCCCGTCTTTGGGGGGTCCGAAAAGCTCCAAATCGACCCGCACTTCCGCGATCATGTACTGTTTTACGAGTATTTCCACGGCGACAACGGCGCCGGCATCGGCGCCAGTCACCAGACCGGCTGGACCGCACTGGTAGCCAAGCTGTTGCAGCAGAGCGGATGCTAACGTTCGAAATTGCGGATCAGGAGCGACGCCGATATTTCCAAAGTCCGGTCAGCAGGACCAGGCCCCCGCCTATCAAAGCCGTGGAGGCCGGCTCGGGTATTTGGGTAAACTGATTGTCGACGAATGAAATCGCCAGTGGTCCGCTTCCGGGGATCAGCACGATGTCTTCGAATACGCCGATCAGTCCCACCGGAAGAAAGGAAATCGAATCGCCGTTGCCGGGATCGGGAGGTAAGACAAAGGCCGACAGCAGAGACGCCGGGGAAATCCCGTCGGAGCAACTGGTCGGACTCGTAATGATCGACCCAAGACAGAAGGCCTTGGTGACCGCGACCGCCCAACTTCCGGAGCCGCCAACACCGCGGATGGCGAGACCGGCCCCACCGATAGTCGGGCCCGCCAGCGACATCACGTTGTAACCGATGCCAATGTCGCTCGCGCTGGTAACCACGAAAGGTCCGAAGGCCAAGCCCTGAATGTTCGACCCGTTATTGATCGCGGACACCCCGATGGCCGTGGCAGCGGGTGCTCCACCGGTTGGAACGTAGAAGAAACCGAAGAACAGCTTATCTTCCACGGTGCAGCCGGCGGTCCCCAGGTTGATGTAGGCCTGAAGCGTAATCAGCCCGGTACAACTAATCGGGGTTGCCGAAAGGGAGGCGACAAGAGCGAAAAATCCCAAGACCGGTGGGACTTTCCTAGACATGAACCACTTTAGAAGCTAAAGGCTGCTATCTGAAGGTTTGAGGAAAGGCGGCCCCGGATCAAACGCGACGCCGATACTTCCAAAGTCCGGTCAGCAGGAGCAGGCCCGCGCCTACCAAAGCCATGGCGCCCGGCTCGGGTATTTGGGAAAACTGATTGTCGACGAACGAAACCGCCAGCGGTCCGCTTCCGGGGATCAGCACAATATCTTTGAACACGCCGATCAGTCCCACCGGAGTAAAGGATGCCGAAGCGGCGGCACTCGAGTCAGGAGGAAAGACGAAGGCCGAGAGCAGCGACACCGGGGAACTCGCGTCCGCGCAGGACATCGCACTCGTAATCGTCATCCCAAAACAGACCCCCTCGGTGACCGCGGCCGCCCAGCTCCCGGAGCCGCCAACACCGGCGATGGCCAGACTGGTTCCACCGATAGTCGGGCCGGACATTGACATCACGTTGTAGGCGATGCCAATGTCGCTCGGGCCGGTAACCAGGAAAGGCCCGAAGGCTAAACCTTGAATGTTTGGCGCGGGATTGATCGCGGACACCCCGATGCTCGTGGCAGCGGGTGCTCCACCCGTAGCAACGTAGAAGAAACCGAAGAACAGCTTA
>Ga0247727_10013812_pt1 | contig 13540 bp, 13 predicted proteins | sample WisWelCaveWW1625_FD_202498 | JGI IMG/M metagenome (GOLD analysis project Ga0247727, IMG submission 202498) | Biofilm microbial communities from Wishing Well Cave, Virginia, United States - WW16-25 | ecosystem: Environmental > Aquatic > Deep subsurface > Groundwater > Cave microbial mat | place... | reverse complement strand
TCTGGCAAAGTTCCGAAAGCAGGCCTATGAACATTCCTTCAATTTCAGCATCGAACACATTCTGCCAAAGTACGAGGCCATTTACGAGCGGCTTGTCGGAAAAAAATCCTAACAAAAAAATTCTCCCACAGTCCTCGAGAGCTATAGGCAAAAGCCGGTCAACGCCAAATATTCAAAGGCGGAGTCTTCGATAAAATAAAATAAAAAAAAGAGAGAAGTTGGATCACTCGTCCTTGCCCTTCGTACGGTCCAGATTGACCATATGAACAAAGAATGTGAGTTGTTCGGAAACGTCTTCCGTGATGTATTCGATTTTATTCTTCGACTTCAGTGACATCGTGATAAAGCCCAATCCGGCACCACCCTTATCGGACATAATTCCGTTTGACAGCGTGTCCATATAGAGTTCCTTCACTTCGGCATTGTCCATCAGATTCAAGGCATCAACACGTTTGATGATACCTGTCATTTTCTCTTTGCGGACGAGATTTCCGAAAGTGACCCGGTAATACTCTTCAGTCTGAAGGACAATGAGAAACGAAACCTGGTTCCCGTCGCCGTCGCGCTCGCCGTGAATGCGAATATTCTGAAGACCTTCCACGAGAACAGAGAACATACGTTTGACGACTCCCTTCTTATCACCCGACTCCATCATCATATCTTCGATGCTGGTGGTAAGTGAGTTTACGAGGTCCTGTGAGAATTCACCAAAATGCGAGACAAAAATCTTGCCGTTGGCCTTGATGTTATAGTCCCCGAATATTTCCTGGTAACGGGCACTACATTTCTCTACAATCGGATTGCCTGATATCATTCTTCCTGGCTAAAGTTCAGCTTTCAATCTCTTAACGTCAAAATTACAATGACTAACTACTGAAATCCTACGACAAAAATACTTCTTTGGTTCCAAATCGGTCCGTTTTTTTTTCTGATTTCGAAAAAGATGAGGCGATTATTGGATACCCAAATCTACAAAATTCTCCAATTATCTCATCGTTTGCTAGGGAGAAACGCGATAATTTCGGATCTATCTTTAGAGAATAAAGATTAATTGACTGATTTACTGTTCGATGAACCGCTCCATTTACCCCAATCCAGCGCTCGACGTCTTTATTATAAAATACGTAATTTCACGTACTATTTGCTCTTTTTTCAATGCCGGAATACGCGTTTGATTTAGTTATAATTGGTGGTGGGCCAGCAGGTTACGCAGGCGCTATGCGGGCAATTGACTACGGTAAAAGAGTTTGTCTGATCGAACGGGCGAAAATTGGCGGTGCAGGCGTCTATCACGGAGCGTTGAGCTCTAAAACCCTTTGGGAGCTTTCTCAACGGATTCGGAATGTAAATGAAACGATCATAGGACCGGGAAAGGTTCCTTACGAAATCACCTGGGAAGAGGTAAGAAGGACAGTGGACGAAGCTGTTTTTGAGCGAAAATTCCAGTTCTCCTGTCACATCAAATTATTGAAAACCCAAAGACGCGATTTATTCGAGTACCATCGCGGCTTTGCCAAAATGATCGACGAGCACCGGGTTGGCATTATCCGCGAAGATGGTTCAACCCTTGAAATAAGCACTGAAAACATCATCATCGCAACAGGTAGCAGGCCCAAACAATTGCCCCAGTTAACGGCTGACGAAAAGATCATTATGACGTCTAACGGGATCGATTATCTCGAAGAATACCCCAAAAGCCTTGTGATTGTAGGTGCCGGTGTGATTGGCTGCGAGTACGCTACCATTTTTTCGAATTTTGGCAAGACCAAGGTGTACATCATCGACAAAGCCGACCGTATTCTTCCTTTCGAAGACGAGGACATTTCGCGGATCGTTTCAGCGAATCTGGAGCGGCGAGGGGTCATTATTCATCACCGCGCAGCTCTGCAGCGGATCGAAATTGTGGACGGCGAGGTAGAATATGAAATTGATGTCGATGGAAAACGTGAGATTTTTCGCGTTGAAAAAGCGTTATTGTCCATCGGAAGATCTTCGAACAAGGAAGGAATTGGAATGGAAGAGTTGGGTATCAAAACCGGTCCAAATGGAAAAAACATTGGCGATACGGATACCCAAACCAATATACCGAATATCTATGCGGTGGGCGACTGCTCTGGCCGGATAGCACTTGTCAATATGGGTGAAATTGAAGCCCGCCATGCCGTAGAGCGAATGTTTGGAAATAAAAAAACGCCGCTGTCCTATGACAATGTGTGCACGATAATGTTTTTGGAACCTGAAGTGGCTGCGGTAGGGCTCAATGAGAGTCAATGCTTGAGTCAGAACATTCCTTGCAAAGTCGTCAAACTCGATTATTCGGTAATGGCACGGGCCATTGCGATGCGCAAGACCCAGGGATTTTTCAAAATTATCGTCACCAACGACAACGAAATGAAAATTCTTGGGATGCGTGCCGTCGGAGAACACGCGTCTTCGGCCATTCAAGCCGTTGCGCTGCTGATAAAAATGGACCGGGGTATTGCCGAACTCGCAGAGTTGGTGCACCCCCACCCTTCCATTGTGGAAGGCGTTCAGGAATGCGTTCGGATGTTGATGGATCGCTCGATTTTCAAATCATCTGTCTTCAAGGACAAGCTGGCTTGTTATAGCCTTGTCGACGGGGTGAAAACGCCACTCCAGCGATTGTAAAATACCAGTACTTTTTTCTTAAAAAAGGAAAGCGACTATTTTCCTTTGTCGACGACTACTTTGTCTACGCCTTGTTTTTCCTGAATCCGTGCCGATTTACCACGGCGGTCGCGGAAGTAGAATATCTTGGCGCGACGGACCTTACCGACCTTGTTCACCTCAATTTTTTCGATAAATGGCGAGGAAAAAGGAAAAATACGCTCTACCCCTACGTTTCCTGACATTTTACGCACCGTGAAGGTCTTCGTAAGCCCTGTTCCTTTGCGCTGGATGATGACACCTTGAAATTGCTGAATCCTTTCCTTGCCACCTTCCTTGATTTTGTAATGCACCGTTACCGTGGTACCAGCCTTAAAATCAGGAATATTCAAATCCGGATGAAACTCCTTCTGCAAGTCACTTATCACCTTATTCATTGCGCAAAAATTTAAACGTTCTAAAAAATCAGGTTGCAATAGTACGAATAAAACTTCAAAAATGGGTCGTTAAACCGTTGGTTTCTGCTTAAGGAATGGTTCAAAGCCAATCACGCATACATCGTCCACCTGTTCGATACCACCCATCCAGGCGATCAGTTCCTGTTCGAGCATCTGCCTTTGCTGGTCAAAGGATTTCCCGCAGTTTTTCAGGATGAAGTCTTTCATACTTTTCACCTTGTACTTCTTTTCCCGTTCTCCGCCAAATTGATCGGCATACCCATCGGTCGTCAGGTAGAATTTCATATTCTCAGTCAGTGCGATCTCGTGTTGATCGTAAACCTGATCGTCTGGGGTAAACCCAGCAATTGCCACTTTCGTTGCGCTGACCTCACGGATTCCATCTTCGGCGACAATCCACAACGGCCGGTTGGCGCCAGAAAAATACATTACATTTCGCTTGAGGTCAACAGTACAAATAGAGGCATCCATTCCGTCGCGTGTAGCGCCTTTGTGTCCATCTTGTTTGAGACTCTTTTTGATGCCCACGTTTAGATTGGCCAGTATTTCCGACGGAGAGGTAATACCGCGTTCGGTTACAATGTTGCTCAGTCCGTTTGATCCCAGCATACTCATAAATGCACCCGGCACGCCGTGGCCGGTACAGTCCGCACACACCATTACCAATTTGCCATTTTTTTCCTGAAACCAGTAAAAATCTCCCGAAACGATGTCTTTTGGCCGGAAAAGCACAAATGAATTTGGCATCCACTCCTTCATTTCTTCCTGTAACGGCAGGATCGCTTGTTGAATGCGCTGGGCGTAGTTGATGGAATCCTGAATTTCTTCCTTCTGATGCTGCAAGACGACATTTTTTTGCTGAATCTCGCTTGTCCGCTCAGCTACGACACCTTCCAACCACGCGTTTTTCGCCTTCAGACGCGCGGAGGAAATCCGAACGCCAATGAATAGAATCAGAATGAAGCCAAGGCCGTACATAATGTAAGCCCAGGTGGTGCGATACCAAGGCGGTTGTATCGAAAATTTGTATCTGGCCAATTCGCTTTCGTGTCCGAAAATATTTCTCGCCTTGACAACAAACGTATAATTTCCCTCACTCAAATTGGTAAAAGTGGCCTCGGATTTTGGTGCCCAAGGCGACCACTGTTCGCTCAAGCCTTCAAGTTTATAGGAAAAGATGACATCGTGATAATCTTCGTAGTACGGCGCCGCAAATTGGAAGGTCATTTGATTCAGTTCAAATGGCAATTCGAAGGTGTGTTGGGACTCCTGTGCAAACAACGGAATTCCGTTTTTGTCGGCGTATGAACCGCTAAAGAGCAAGGAGTCTCGTCCGACAACGACCTTGCGAATGAGCGCATTGAATTTGCCGTGGTAGCGCTTCATCTTATTGGTCTCATAGCGAATCAATCCATCGGCGGATCCGACCCACAACACACCGTTCTCCTCCAAATAAAATTCATTGATACGGCCGTGGTCTATTCCCTGAAAAGGCTTTTGGATGAATCGTTCACTTTTCTTGTCGTAATAGCCAAGGTCGTGCTGATGGCAATACCAGGTGCGGTCCTCCCGATCGGCAAGAAGCCAGATGGCGTGCGAGAAGACAGAATCGTGCAAGGGCTCAACCTGAAACATTCCGCGGTAATAGTCCGGATTATCCTTGAGGCTGTCGGCCAGATCAGCAACCATTTGGTCTTCGGTAATGAAACTGAGAAGTCCCTGATTGGTTCCGAACAACACCCGGTCGTCATACAGAATTGGCGTTCCCAGTTTGTCGTCAGGTAATCCGTCGAGATCGTCGTAAATGGTCAAATGGAAACCTTGGTCAATTTCAAGCCGGAATATCCCATTGTTCGTGCTGCCTAACCAAATTGTATTTTTGGCATTTGGGTCGATGACAGCCGTCAGAAAACTGGAATTCGGATCGGGATTCGGATAACTCCAGAGCAGGTGAAACGCTCGGTCATACACGTAAATACCACTCTTACATCCTGCCACAAGCATATCCAGTCCCGGATGATGCAGCAGCACATTCGTACCCTCCAATCGAACCGCCTCGCGAAAGTTGATCCCGTCTGACGAAACGAGTATACCCTTCTGTGTGCCTGCCAGCAAGGCGTCTCCGACAATTTTAAGGTCCCAAACGTTGCCAATGGGTATGTTGGTTGGAATGAATTTTTTGTTCGACGAAATATCGTTGTTCTGAATATACAGTCCAAACGATGTCCCGACGTAGAGCTGTCCCTTGAAGCGTATCATCGCTTCGACATTGCCGTCGACACCATTTTGTGCATCGAAATAAGACAGTGGGGAATTGTAGTTGACCTTGGCGATGCCGTTTCCAAGCGCCAGCCACAGGTTCAAATCCCGGTCCTCATAGACCGCTTTAACGTCGTTCGACCGCAATCCCGAATTGCCAGAAATGGTGCTGACGATTTTGCCTGTCGGGTCGATGACGATGACTCCGGTTGTGTACGTGTTCAGCGCAAAATTTCCATCGGAAAGTTGCTGAGATCCCCAGATACGATAGTCTGCAAGAGGTTTGTCGTTTACCTCCGGAAGCTGGCGCAAGCTCCCGTCCTTCCATTTGTAGAGTCCGAGTTCCTGCGTCACAATCAGCAGCGAATCATCCGGCAACTTGTGCAATCCAAACACCCCATACATCCTGAATGGATCCGTTCCTGGCAGCGGAACCGGTGCATCGTCTTCGTACTTGACCAGTCCTACGTCCCGTTCCCGGACATAGAATTCGCCATCGACCATAAAACTGAGGTGATAGCTGTTATCCGGATAAATGGTCCAGATTTTTTTTGATTCGATTTCGTATTCAAAAAAAGCTTCTTGCGACTGAAAAAAGACCGACGTTTTGTTCGTGAAAATGCGCCAGATCGTTGTGAAATATTGGTCTTCGGCCGCGAGCTTAGGTTTTAGTGATTTAAACATCAGTTCGCCATTTTGGTCGGGTGTCAGGTACCCGAAATCTCCGTTGCCCCCGACGTAAACGACTCCGCTGCTGTCTACCGCCAGTGCCTGAATGAAGGTTCCCTGCTGAATCCGGATGATCTTCCACTTTTTTCCATCGAATTCAATAACGTTGTGTCCTGTGCCGAAGTACATCACACCCCTGTTGTCCTGTACAACAGAGTACGTTTCTGGATTTTCGTTCCGGCCGTAGTCGTGCGAGGAATAATTCACAACCGGCGGGGAATGAAACTGGCCGGTTGCCGACAGTGAACAACAGAATAAAATTGTTAGTAAAAGGCTCCGCATTAATTCAGCGCTTGAATGGGCTTCTAATATCTTTATCAAAAATAACAAAATGCACCGGAAAATGACCCTGTCGGAAGTAATATCTAAGGTTGAAATATTTCACAACGCCTTTGGAATTCAAAACAGCGCCTTGCCAACCACCGAATTGTCTGATCTTGAAAAGGAACTGAGGTACAACCTGATGCGCGAGGAAAATGAAGAATACCTCGAAGCGGCTCGGAAAAACGATCTGGTGGAAATCGCCGATGCTTTGGGCGATCAGTTGTATATTTTGTGTGGAACCATTCTAAAACACGGTTTGCAGGATAAGATTGCCGAAGTATTCGAAGAGATTCAGCGCAGCAATATGAGTAAACTCGACGTGAATGGGAAACCGATTTATCGCGAGGACGGAAAAGTGCTGAAATCCGAACTCTATTTCCGGCCTGACATCGGGCGAATACTTGAAACGACTGAGACGTCAGAGAAATGAAAAGTCTGATTCTCCTCATCCTTTTATTCCTCATCGGTGTGGCTTGTGTTTCCAAGGAGGAAGAATGTCTTACCAAAGAGGAATGTTTGGTGATGCACACCACCACCACGGTAGATCTTCCGAAAGAAGAAGAAACGGTGCTCGACGAAAAACCGGTAATCTGTAGCATTGGAAATGGAAACTATTTCATCGACGACTACCTCGATTCAATCGCTTTCAGCGCCCTTGACGATTCGATCCTTGCGGCGATGACACGCCGGGAAACGGATATGGTCACGTTAGTGGTTGATATGAATACTCCTTTTTTTTACGTTTCGCAGATGATGACTATGGCCCACGAAAACAAATGGCGCTTACTGTTTAAGGATTGACCAACATTAGGATGATGACTATTCCTTACCTTGAGGATCTGATGCGCCGTTTTGAACTTCAACGGGTAGAAAAAAGCGAGTGGACTCACGAGGCGCATCTCGCTGCAGCCATATGGTACAACTGGCATTTAAGCAAGGATGCCGCGTTGTCTAAAATCCGCGACCTGATTTTGGCCCATAACGTTGCGGTTGGGACTCCAAACAGTGATACAGGAGGATACCACGAAAGCATCACGTCTTTCTATATGTTCGTCGCACAAAAATTTATTTCGCAGAACAAATTTCACACCGTGGATGAAGCGTGCAATGCATTTATTTCTTCTGACGTTGCCGGCAGAGATGCGCCACTTGCATTGTGGAGCAAGGAGTTGCTTTTTTCAACAGAAGCAAGGCGGAACAAAGTGAATCCAGACCGAGGGTTTCTTGAGGGATTTTAAGTGCGCTTCTTCGTCGAGTAACCAAAACTTCTACTTGCGATATATGTCAAAAAGAGCAAATGAAAAAGGCATACGTCGCGTTGCTCTTCTGCCTCTCACAAATCTGTTCAAGCCATTGTTTTTCTCTTTCGCGCGAATTTATTTCGGTGCAAAAACTACTTGATACCGGGCAGCTTGGCAGCCGGATTAAATCGCTCGGCGGTCATTCGGGAAGGTGCATTGAATGGGAGTTGCAAAACAACAACAGCGATTCCTTGTACGTGTGGATCGAAGCCGGCCGAAAGCTCGATTCGGACAATCCGGGTGAACAGGACATTCTTGTAGTCCGGCACGAACGCGTCGCGCTTGGTCCACGTGAATCGACCAAAGTAGCGGTTGAAGGCGTTTGCTGTCAGGCCACGAATTCGTCTCCCGAAACGGAAAGCAGTTACAGTCCGGGTAAAATGGCACCCGATGTTTGGGTGCTTATCGCCAACTACATCTCAGCGTCAGATTTTCCGAGCGAGGTTGTCCAGCACACCATCTGGGTATTATCGGATGAACACGACATTCGCTCTATTCCAGCCATCCAGGGCTTTTCAACCCAAGCCCTTCGTGAAAAAGTCGCCGAAGTTCTCGATATCGATTTGCCGTGGTACTCTTTCGATTATAGTGATGACTCGCTGGAGCTTTTTTCGGGGGAACGAAGTCATATTTTCGCGGAGATACCCTATGAAATTCCATTCCACGCGATCATTGGAGGTGTAATTTATGACGCAACGGGCAAAATCGTTTACCAATCTCCAATGTACAATGCCAGGACGGGTAAGAACGTTTTTGTGCTCAATGCGTCGATCGCAGGCTGGCCGAACGGAAGGTATACATTCGAAATACTCGAAGATTTACACACCGTGAACCAGTATCGGGCATTCAGTCTTGACGACAACGGCTGACATTCTTTCCCGGTCGGAATCAATACACCTCCAAAGAAACAGTGAACTCCTCTTTTCCAAAGAGGATATACCGTTCGTCTAAATATGAGCAATATCATCTGATACGGTGACCTGGATCATTTCAAATGCACCCATTCATTCACACCTTTGTTTCAGCATTTGGAAATTAGAGCAGAGAATCCAGATTTCTCGCGTGAATAGCGCGGCTTTGAATCCAGATTCCCAAGATTTCACTAAAATTTCAAATGGCGTACTAAACCAAAAAACAAAAAAATGAATGCAAGAAAACAACTGGGAATATGGATGGATCATTCGAACGCCATATTGATGGACGCGAGTTCTGACGCTATTTTAACCACCAACATTGAATCGGATTTTACAGACTTTGAGCGAAGGAAATCTTTGAAAAAAGGTGAGTACGCAATGCACAGCACAGAGCAACACGACCGACACGCCTATTACCAGAAACTTTCCGAGGCCATAAAAAATTACGACCGCGTCGTATTGTTCGGCCCAACTTCGGCGAAGGAAGAATTACTGAACCTTCTGAAAGCCGACAGGCATTTTGAAAAAAAACAAATTGATGTGAAAAATGCTGACCAGATGACCAAAAATCAGTTGAATGCTTTTGTAAAAAATCATTTCAAACAAATGCTGGAGCACCAATAGACTCAAGCAAATTGCGAATTTGTCTAAAATATTTCTTCGACAAATCGCAGTTGTTTATTGAAAAATTTGGCTTTTCCAAAGATCCGAACAGATTTCTGATTCTTCTTGCTTTACTGAGCGGCTGTGCTTGGGATCAAACCATTCCATAACAAAACGCTGCAGGCCAATGCTTACATTTCTACCACACGAGCAGAGCCGAATTGAGAAAGACGCGTAACTTTCTCCTCTAAATCGGGTTGCAAAACGACGCGGAAATCTCGCATAAGAAAGTGCCTACGTAAATATCCATAATGCAAAATGAAATTTCAATCCGATTTTTGGGAGCGGCTTCGACGGTGACCGGTTCGAAGCATTTTCTCAAAACGCCCGAAGCCAATATTCTTGTAGACTGTGGTTTGTTTCAAGGATTAAAATCACTGCGATTGAAAAACCGTGATCCATTCCCAGTTGAGATTGCGAGTATTCATACAGTCATTCTTACACACGCGCATCTGGACCACTGCGGCTACATTCCACTTCTTGTCAAATCGGGATTTAAGGGGAAGATATGTATGACCCCACCCACCCGGGATTTAGCCGAGATTATTCTCTTAGACAGCGCGAAAATACAGGAAGAGGATGCGGAGCGCGAAAACCGATCAGGTCTTTCCAAACACAATCCATCCCTCCCACTATATTCCATTAAAGATGTTGAGCGAGCGCTGAAGCAATTTCACATTTACGGGGACAATCAGTGGATTAAGATTTCTGACAACATCGAATTCCGCTTCATCCGAAACGGACACATACTAGGCTCCGCATTTGTGCAGTTCAGTTGTTATGGAAAGAAAATTCTCTTCTCTGGAGACATCGGTAGAGCTGAAGATGAGATTATGAGCCCTCCCGGATTTGTCGGCGAGGCAGACTTTCTCATTATTGAAAGCACCTACGGCGACCGGCTTCATAAAACGACATCAACCAAAGAAGAACTGGCGGATAGTATCAATAACACCCTTCACGCGAAAGGAAATTTGCTCATTCCAAGTTTTGCCGTTGGGCGATCCCAGCTACTAATGCATCTCATAAACACATTAAAAAAAGAAAACCGTATTCCCAACGTTCCCGTTTATATGGATAGTCCGATGGGTGCCAATGCAACAGAAGTAATGTGCAAATATCGCGAATGGCACAAACTCTCAGAAGAAGAATCGAGAGCGATTTCCCACGACATAAACATAATCACCGATTTCAGCGATACGCTGAAAACCATCAAGAGCAGGGGAAGTAAAATAGTCATCGCCTCAAGTGGTATGCTCACTGGCGGTAGGGTGCTGGAATACCTACGAAATTATGTCGGCAACCCTAAAAATACGATTCTCATCGTCGGTTATCAATCGGAAGGCACACGAGGACGAGCATTGAAAAACAGCGCTTTTGAAGTAAAAATATATGGAAAATATTACCCTGTATCGGCTAAGATAAAAGAGATCACGTCGCTTTCCGCACACGCCGACCAGCGAGAAATGCTTCTGTGGATGAAACAAATCAAAAAGATTCCACAAAAAATATTTCTCGTACACGGAGAGCCAAATTCCCTGGAAGCATTCCGGGTCAAAATCAAGGATGAACTAGCCGTTGAACCGATTATACCTAAGGAAAACGAAGAATTCTTGTTATTTTCAATTCCATTCTGACGTATGTACAACAACTTTGATCCCGAACAATTGGACTACCCTGTGCTCATCGATGGAGGTTTATCCAACCAATTGCGAGATCAGGGTTGTGACATCAATCACAAACTTTGGACAGCGAAACTGTTGGATGAAAATCCAAAATCGATCGTAGATGCGCATCTTGCATATCTCCAGGCCGGGGCTGAAGTCTTAATTACATCGTCTTACCAGGCTTCGGTTGAAGGATTCGTTTCCCAAGGCCATTCGCAAAGCCGCGCAATAGAGCTCATACTGCTAACCGTTGAACTTGCGCGAGAGGCAGAAAACCAATTCAGGAAGACATTCAATGCGGGTCAAAGAATCCTGATCGCAGCAAGTATAGGCCCTTACGGCGCATTTCTTGCCGACGGATCCGAGTACACTGGAAACTATTCTGTTTCGGATGCCGAACTCACCGGATTCCATTCCGAGCGGATCAAAATTCTCGAGAAGTCCTCGGCTGATTTTTTTGCCTGCGAAACCATTCCATCCTATCGCGAGGCGTGTGTCTTGAACGAACTGCTGCGGATCTCGTCGAAATTTTCCTGGGTCACGTTTTCCTGCCGGGACAGCGATTTCCTCCACGACGGAACCCGAATTGCTGAGGCAGCAGGACTTTTCGAGACCAATCCCAAGGTATTCGCCGTAGGAGTCAATTGTACTTCGCCGGAGTATATCCCTGCGATTATCTGCAAAGTTGCAGAAGGCTGTCCTTCGAAAAGAATTGTGGTTTATCCCAACAGCGGAGAACAATACAATCCACAAGATAAATCCTGGACCGGACAATCGGCCAGCAGTTTATTTGCGCTGCAGATGACCGACTGGTTGCGGAATGGCGCCGATATCGTTGGAGGATGTTGCCGAACAGGACCCGATCATATTGCGTCGATGAGCAGCCTGCTAAAATCGCTTCGATGAAAATTCAATCCAACCTCATCGCGTTGATATCCGTCTATCTATTTAAAATAGAACCCAGATGAAACATACCTTACTCCTTTTAATCTTCGTACTGTCAGCCAACCTCTCTTTGGGACAAGTGTGGCAGGTCCTTGGAGCCGATCCTTCCGGTGATGATGAAGGTGCCGGACCCGACATCGATAGTATGTACGTCGCGATCGACGTGGGACAGGACAGCATCTGGTTTAAGCTGACGACGCATTCGCCGATCGCCGACTTCGGCTATTACATTTTTATCGACAGCGATTTGATTCCATTGAACGGCTATGTCTGCGAAGAAATCTGGGGAGGAGCAGGTTCCGGTTACTCGTCACCGAATGTATCGATGGAAATGGATCAACGATTTGTTTTCATTGCCCGATCTGGAAGTGTTGACCAGTCCTGGACAGAATTCTGGGGACCAGGTGGTGGTGGAATGTCTACGGCTGCGGCTTTCTATACACCGGATGCCTCCACGATGATTGTGGGTGGCAAGTTGTCCGATGTCGACTCTTTGGTCGACGACGCCCATTTCAATGTCATTGTCGCAGGTGGCGAACCTTTTTTCGGAATGGGGAGCGATTACATTCCGGATGGTGGTTATTTTGAAGTTTTCAACACGGCTGGTACTTTTGACGTCCATCAAATCCAGTTGGCGATTGCCCCCAATCCGACCACCGGGCTTGTCACACTATCTGGCAATGCACTTGATCTGACCAGAATTAAGGTGTACAGCGTCACCGGTGAAATTCAGAATGTGCCAATGAGCGCCGAAAACGGATCGCTGGTGTTGGATCTGTCGATGATTCCATCGCAAATTCTCATCGTTGAATGCGAAGAATCGAATGGTGTCGTTTCTCGGCTACGAATCGTAAAAAACTAAAACTCTGAAGTGCTCCAGGCCTCGGCCTTGGCAGACATCCAACTTTTTACGGTTGGCCATACTTCACCAAAAAGATCCGTGTTCCGATACGCAGTAAGACTTTCTTCGGAATCCCAGTGACTAATGGTAAAATATACGCCAGGCTGGTTGATCTCTTTCAACAATTTAACATCTATACAACCTGGCTGTTTCGCAATTTTCTCATTGATTTGTCCGAACAAAGCCTCGAATTCCGGGCATTTGTCCTCGCGAAAAGTCATCTTAACGATTCGAGTCAGCATACCATCAGGCACCTTTAAAAAGATCTTCCAGATTGTCTTTGGAACCCCGCGGTTCAAATTCGATACGTACCATATCGCCCTGTCGGAGACCCAAAAGATTGGCTGCACCTCCACCACTCCCCTCAATCCCCTTATTGATGGCAATTTCGAGCAATCCATTCTCATTGAATAAGGCGAGCTTTTCACCTTGGGGTACCTCGTGGTAATTCTCCGAAATACGATCGATGAAGTAACTGTTTGTCCTGAGATAGATACCGAAAGGATTGCCCTTTCCAACTTCACCAAAGAGCTTTTCCGTGACGTTGACAATCACATTTCCGTACTTGTTCGTATGAATTATTCTGCCTTTGATCAGGTTTTCACCTACCGCGGGCTGCACTTCGAACACCTTGTTGAAGGAATCCGTCCTTTCGCCAATGTCGTTGATATGCTCACCCTGGAGCAGTCTGAGCATAGCTGGTACATAAATGTGTCTGGCAGGGAATCGCAAGGCCTGTTTGGTGCTGAATCCT
>Ga0247727_10013811_pt1 | contig 13544 bp, 4 predicted proteins | sample WisWelCaveWW1625_FD_202498 | JGI IMG/M metagenome (GOLD analysis project Ga0247727, IMG submission 202498) | Biofilm microbial communities from Wishing Well Cave, Virginia, United States - WW16-25 | ecosystem: Environmental > Aquatic > Deep subsurface > Groundwater > Cave microbial mat | place... | reverse complement strand
TACAACCCGAAGGCCGTCTTCACTCACGCGGCGTTGCTGCGTCAGGCTTTCGCCCATTGCGCAATATTCCCCACTGCTGCCTCCCGTAGGAGTCTGGACCGTGTCTCAGTTCCAGTGTGGCTGATCGTCCTCTCAGACCAGCTACCCGTCTTAGCCTTGGTAGGCCGTTACCCTACCAACTAGCTGATGGGACGCAGGCTCATCTTCCGGCGACAGCTTACGTGTAGAGGCCGCCTTTCCCCGCAGCGCCCGAAGGCATTGCGGACGAATGCAGTATTAGCCCTCCTTTCGGAAGGTTGTCCTCCACCAGAAGGTAGATTACCTACGTGTTACTCACCCGTGCGCCGCTGTACTAGGGAGCCGAAGCCCCCATTCCCGCTCGACTTGCATGTGTTAGGCGCGCCGCAAACGTTCGTTCTGAGCCAGGATCAAACTCTCCAGTTGATCCTTCGAGCTTCGCCTCGCCAGTCACCCGGCGACGCGAGCTCTTGACTTTGTTGTGTGTGTGCAACAGGGCCCGATGAACTTCGCGTTTGGTTTCTGCCATCCAGTTTTCAAAGATCGAACGACCCACGAGGCGGCAACCGACCGCCACCGGATCACCGATCCGGTTCGTAGGGAGTCACCCGTAAGGGAGACGAGTTTGAGAATGTAGCGCGGATCGCGCCGGAAGGTCAATGAAAACCACGACCTACCGACCGGTGACCGCTACCTCCAGCACCCGGGGTGTATTCCGGCGAGGAGGGACGGCTTCTATAATGGGCGCCCTCCTGGCTGTCAAGCATGTTTCATGTCCTTGACGCATCCAGCGGATATCACTAGAGAAACAGGGTGGCTATCTCCAGCGGGATCACGACCAGGATCGCCCAATGGGTGGCCACGGTGCCCCTCAGTGCGGTCCCGGAGCGCGTCCGCGAGAAGGCGCGCTACCAGATCGCATCGGTCACGGCTGCGGTGCTGGCCGGGTCGACGACCGTGGGCGCGCGGGCCGTCGCCTCGCTGTCGACGCCCGGACCGGCCCCGTTGCTCCCGACGCGCCAGACGGTACGCGTGGAGGACGCTGTCGCGGCGGCGGCGGCCGCCTCGATGGCTCACGACTACGACGACTACCTCCTCTTCGGGCACACGGGGCACAGCGCGGTGCTGGTCCCGCTGCTGCTCGCGGCAGAGACCGGAGCGACTTCGCAGGAAGTGCTCGCCGCCCAGATCGTGGCCAACGAGGTCGGGGGTCGTGTCGGTGCGGCGATGGTGCTGGGCCCGCACAACGGCCAGATGTGGGCCGCGATCCACGCGGTCGGCGCCGCGTGCGCGGCGTCGAGGCTATTCGGGCTCGATCCAGCGCAGACGCGTGACGCGATCGGCATCGCACTGTTTCTGCCTCCTTTCCCGGTCACTTCCGGATTCATGGGCCCCTCCTCCAAGCTCCTGACCGCGGCGCTTCCAGCGGTAAACGGCCTGATCGCCGCGCGTCTCGCCCGCAGCGGGATGACGGGCGCGCCAGACATTCTCGGCTCGCCCCAGGGCTTCCTCGCCGAGTTCTGCACCGCAGCCCTCCCGCAGTTCCTGACCGGGCTCGGCCGTGCCTGGGTGACGGACACGCTCGCCTACAAGATCTACCCCGGCTGCGCGTACGTCGATGCCGCAGTGGACGCGACGCTCGCCATCCTCGAGCGCCTCGGCGAGCCGGGCGGGATCGATCCGGTCCGGGTCGATCGAATCGATGTCCGCGCGACCGCGCTCACGATCGGGATGGAACACCTCTCCGGCGAAGGTCCTCCGACCGCCATCCGCGCGAACTTCTCCGCCGCCCTCTCCGTCGGTCTCGCGCTCTTGCACGGAAGGCTGACTCCGCTCGAGCTCGAGCCCGGTCGCATCGCCGCGGATGGGGACCGCCTCCGGGCGCTCTCGTCGCGCACGCGGATCGTCCACGACTGGGACGCGACTGTCCGGCTCCTCCGCGCCCTCGACTCGAGCCTTCATCTGCGCCGTCTGCTCCGCGGCGTCGATCCCGCGGCGCTGCGGCGCGCAGGTCGGGAGGCGCTGCGCAGGACGGGCGTCCGACTTGGCGCGTCGCCCCGCGAGATCGGCGCGCTCTTCCTCGCTGCGGGGCTCGCCGGCGGGCGCTTCGCGTGGGACGCCGCCCGGAATGCCTGGGGAAGGGAAAGCGCCCGGAGCGACCCCTACGACCTGGGCCTCGCACGTCTCGACGAGTTCGAGTTTCCAATCGGGGCGGAGGTCACGCTGCGAGTCGACGGAATCGATCACCGGGAGAGGGTGGTCCGCCCGAAGGGAACGCCCGGCGACTGGCCCGCAACCTTCGGCCTGGTCTCCGACAAGCTGGTCGCGGAGGCCGCCCGCCGGGGGCGGGGCCCGGAAGGGCGGCGTCTGATGGACAAGATCGTTCGGTTCGAGGCACATTCGCCCGCCGACATTCTCGAATCGCTTTCCATCCTCGGAGGAGACTCATGAGCCGATCGTTTGCTTCTCTCGTTCTCGGCGTCCTCGCATCGACTCTCGCGTGCTCGTCGCCAGAAGACGGCGGAGCGACAGGTGACCCAGCGGCCCTGACGGCCGGGCCACAGACGGCCGCCGCCGTCACAGCCGCACCGCCCGCGACGGCGGCTCCCGGCACGTCCGCGCCCGCGACCGCTGGCGAGGTCGCCGAGGCCTGTGGCGAGCGCGGGCAACCGAGCTGCCCACTGCAGGGCTTCATGAAGACGAAGATGGGTCCGACGTTGCAGCGCGGCGATCTCGCAGCGCTCGCCGCCGTGCTCGACCTGGTCGCCGCAAACCCTCCGGACCCTTCGTACGAAGCATCGGAGCCCAGGTGGTCGAAGATTTCCCAGGACGGGGCCGCCGCTGCCCGCGCGAACGACACGGCCGGCGCCCGCGCGTCCTGCAAGGCGTGCCACACGGCGCACCAGAAGCGCTTCCGCGCAGAGATCCGACGCTGGGCGCTGCCCGCCGGGATGCAGTAGGTCAGGGCGCTTCGCGCTCCTCCATCGCGCTCGCGCAGTCCGCGTCGCCCGCGGGGCAGAGTCCCTGCTTGAAATCGATGAATCCGTCGACGTCGTTGTCGATGCCGTCGTCGCAATGCGCGGCGCCCGCCTCGTCGGTGTCAGAGCCGTGTCGCGCGCAGCCGGGATCCGACGCGGCCGGGTTGACGAGGCTGAAATCGATCAGGGCGTCGCAGTCGTCGTCCGATCCGTTGTCGCAGGGATCGCCGCCGCCGTCCGTCTCCGTCACGTCGAAGAGGCTGCTACAACCGCGGTCGTACCAGACGTCGATGAACCCGTCCAAGTCGTTGTCTATCCCGTCGTCGCAGGTGCTCCCGGCACGATTCTCGCTCAGGTCTGCCGGGAACTCGCACCCGAAGTCCAGCAGGTCGGTCGCGCCGTCGTGGTCGTTGTCCACGCCGTCGCTGCACGTCGCCGGTGCCCCCCCCGCCTCGTTTGGATCTTCGGCTTCGGTGCACCCCGGATCGCCCGACCCGTCGACCCGGAAGTCGGCGGACCCGTTGGCGTCGTTGTCGATCCCGTCGTCGCACGCGAGTACTGGCTCGGTCTCGTCGAAGTCGTCCGGATCGTTGCAGCCGGGATCCCCCCGCGGGTCGGCGGGCCGGTAGTCGATCCGGCCGTCGCCGTCGTTGTCGATCCCGTCGTCACAGGCGGTCACGGCAGTCGTTTCGCCTCGATCGGTCGGCGAGTCGCAACCGCGCTCCTGGGCGTCGTCGATGCGGCCGTCGTCGTCGTTGTCGATCCCGTCGTCGCACTGGTAGCCGGGGTTGGTCTCGGTGTTGTCGCCGCCGTCCCAGCAGCCCGGATCGGGCGCCGCCCCACCGGCGTGGTCGCTCCACCCGTCGGCGTCGTTGTCGATCCCGTCGTCGCACACGCGCGTCGGATCGCGCTCGTCGCCGTCGCCGAGGTTGACGCATCCGGGATCCTCGAACGGTCCGGGTGCACCGCGATCGTTGAGTCCGTCCCCGTCGTTGTCGATCCCGTCGTCGCAGATCGCGAGCGAGCGCTCCGAGGGGTCGCCCGGATCGGAGCACCCGGGATCCGCGATCGCCGGGTTCGTGTGGTAGTCCACTCGCCCGTCGTCGTCGTTGTCCACGTTGTCGTCGCAGATCACGCCGGCCTGCTTCTCGCCGTTGTCGGCAATGCTCGTGCAACCGGGGTCGTTCACCGCGGGGTTCAGGTCGAAGTCGATCCGTCCGTCGGAGTCGTCGTCGATGCCGTTGTCGCATAACGTGACGCCGAGCTCGCTCCCGTCCGACGGACCCGTGCAGCCGAGGTCGCCCGATCCCGGCACGACGTTGTAGTCCGTCTTGCCGTCGTTGTCGTTGTCGAGCCCGTCGTCGCAGAGCAGCGCCGGGTCCTTCTCGGTTCCATCCACGACCGAAGTGCACCCTGGATCCCCGCCGCCGTCCGTCCGGTAGTCCTTGGTGCCGTCCGAGTCCTGATCGATCGCGTCGTCGCAGACGCCGGCGCCCCGCTCATCCGTGTCGGCGGGACCGGTGCAACCCGGATCGCGCAACGCGGCGTTCGTGTCGTAGTCCGTCTTCCCGTCGACGTCGTTGTCGACGTTGTCGTCGCAGGCCGTCGTTCCGGTCTCGCTCGCGTCCGACGGCCCCGTACACCCCGGATCCCCCGCCCCGGGGTTCAGGTCGTAGTCCTTCAGGCCGTCCGAGTCGTTGTCGGCCTCGTCGTCGCACTGCAGGCCGGCGCCGCGCTCGTTCGCATCGCCCGGCGAGCTGCATCCGGGATCGCCGGCCGCGTCCGTCCGGTAGTCGACCGTCCCATCGCTGTCGTCGTCGGAGCCGTTGTCGCAGACGTCCGTGCCCTTCTCGCTGGTGTCGCTCGGATCCGAGCACCCCGGATCGCTGCTCGCGGGAACGACGTTGTAGTCCGTCCTGCCGTCGACGTCGTTGTCGCTTCCGTCGTCGCAGGCCGCGGTGCCGCGCTCGCTCGTGTCTGCAGGCGCCGTACATCCCGGGTCTCCTGCCCCCGGCGTCGTGTGGTAGTCGTTCAATCCGTCGCTGTCGTTGTCGCTCCCGTCGTCGCAGACGTCGCTGCCGCGCTCGCTCGAGTCCGCCGGACCGCTGCAGCCGGGATCTCGCACCCCCCCGTCCGTGTGGTAGTCGGTCTTTCCGTCCGAGTCGTTGTCCGAGGCGTCGTCGCAGGCGTCGGCGCCCTTCTCGCTGGTGTCCGTCGGGCCGCTACAGCCGGGGTCGGTGGTCGCCGGGACCGTGCTGTAGTCCGTCTTCCCGTCCGAGTCGTCGTCGCTCCCGTTGTCGCAGACGTCGGTCCCACGCTCGTTCGTGTCGTCGGGCCCCGTGCATCCCGGGTCCGTGTTCGCCGGCACAGTGCTGTAGTCCGTCTTCCCGTCCGAGTCGTCGTCGCTCCCGTTGTCGCAGGCCGTCGTCCCGCGCTCGTTCCCATCGGTCGGGCCCGTGCACCCAGGGTCGCCTACGCCGGGATCGGTGTTGTAGTCGGTCCTCCCGTCGGAGTCGTTGTCCGTTCCGTCGTCGCAGACGTCCGTTCCCCGCTCGCTCGTATCCTCCGGCCCGGTGCACCCGGGGTCCGTGCTCGCGGGGACCGTGCTGTAGTCCGTCTTGCCGTCCGAGTCGTTGTCGCTCGAGTCGTCGCAGGCGGCCGTCCCCTTCTCCGACGCATCGCTCGGCCCCGTGCACCCCGGATCCCCGACGCCGACCGTCACGTTGTAGTCGGTCTTCCCGTCCGAGTCGTCGTCCACACCGTCGTCGCAGTCGATCGTCCCCTTCTCGCTCGCGTCGTCCGGGCCGGTGCACCCGGGATCGGTCTCGGCGTCCGTGCGGTAGTCCGTCTTCCCGTCGTTGTCGTCGTCGACACCGTCGTCGCAGTCGAGTACGCCGCGCTCCGAGGCGTCTGCCGGACCCGTGCAGCCGGGGTCCCGGACCGCCGGATTCGTGTGGTAGTCCGTCCTGCCGTCGACGTCGTCGTCCGCCCCGTTGTCGCAGGCGTCGACGCCCTTCTCGCTCGAATCCGCCCCGTCGGCGCACCCCGGATCCACGAGGTCGGTCGTGCCGTCCGAGTCGTTGTCGAGGCCGTCGCTGCAGGCCGAATCCCCCAGCTCACCGTCCGCATCGCCCTCCGGCGCCGTGCAACCTGCGTCTCCGCCGCCGTCCGTCCGGTAGTCGATGTCGCCGTCGAGGTCGTCATCGTCTCCGTCGTCGCAGTCGTCCGTACCCTTCTCGGACGCGTCGCTCGGCCCGGTGCATCCGGGGTCCCGGATCAGCGGGTTCGTGTGGTAGTCGGTGCGGCCGTCGACGTCGTCGTCATCGCCGTCGTCGCAGTCGATCGCGCCGCGCTCGCTGACGTCGGTCGCCGAGGAACATCCCGGATCCCCGCCGCCGGCCGGCACGTAGTCGTTCACGCCGTCGAAGTCGTTGTCGCTCCCGTCGTCGCAGGCCACGACCCCACGCTCGCTCGCGTCGTCCGGACCCGTGCAGCCTGGATCTCCGCCGCCTCCGAAGATGTAGTCGAACCAGCCGTCGGCGTCGTTGTCGATCGAATCGTCGCAGTGCGCGGTGCCCCGCTCGCTCGCGTCGGACGGCCCGGTGCAGCCGGGGTCCCCGTCGCCGGGGATGACGTTGTAGTCGGTCTTCCCGTCGGAATCGTCGTCGACGCCGTCGTCGCAGTCGATCACGCCGCGCTCGTTCGCGTCCGACGGCCCGCTGCACCCGGGATCGGTGTTCGCGGGCACGGTGCTGTAGTCCGTTTTCCCGTCGGAGTCGTCGTCGCTCCCGTTGTCGCAGGCGGTCAGGCCGCGCTCGCTGACGTCCGAGGGACCGGTGCAGCCAGGGTCGCCCCCGCCGCCGTCCACGTAGTCGCTCGTGGCGTCAGAATCGTCGTCGATCGCGTTGTCGCACGCCGCCGTCCCTCGCTCGCTCGTGTCGTCCGGACCCGTGCAACCCGGGTCGCCGAGCCCCGGCGTCTCGTGGAAGTCGGCTAGTCCGTCGACGTCGTCGTCGACACCGTCGTCGCAATCGATAGCGCCACGCTCGCTGTTGTCCGCGGGGCCGGTGCACCCGGGATCGCGCAGGGCGACGTTCGTGTGGTAGTCGGTCCGGCCGTCCGAGTCGTTGTCCGACGCGTCGTCGCAGGCCGTGGTCCCCTTCTCGTTGGCGTCGGTCGGCCCCGAACATCCGGGGTCTCCGCCGCCGCCGGCCGCGTAGTCGGTCGCGCCGTCGGAGTCGTTGTCGCTCCCGTCGTCGCAGACGTCGCTTCCCCGCTCGCTCGCGTCGTCCGGGCCGGTGCAACCCGGGTCCGTCAGCGCGGGGTTCGTGTGGAAGTCGGTCTTGCCGTCCCCGTCGTCGTCGACGCCGTCGTCGCAGTCGATCGTCCCCTTCTCGTCGTTGTCCGCCGGGCCGGTGCAGCCCGGATCGCGCGTCAAGGGGTTGGTCTTGTAGTCGACCCTGCCGTCGGAATCGTCGTCGTCGCCGTCGTCGCACGCGAGCGTGCCCTGCTCGGATAGATCGGCCGGGCCCGTGCACCCCGGATCCCCGCCGCCGCCCGCCTGGTAGTCCGTGGTTCCGTCGAGGTCGTCGTCGGTCCCGTCGTCGCAGTCGCCCGATCCCAGCTCGCTCGCGTCCGTCGGATCGCTGCACCCCGGATCGGTCAACGCGCCGTCGACGTTGTAGTCGATGCGGCCGTCGCCGTCGTCGTCCACGCCGTCGTCACAGTCGTTCGTTCCACGCTCGGAGGCGTCTCCCACCGACGAGCAGCCCGCGTCGCCGCTGCCGTCCACCGCGTAGTCGCGCCCACCGTCTCCGTCGTTGTCGAGCCCATCGTCACAGACGTCGAGCCCGCGCTCGCTTCCGTCCCCGGCGTCCAGGCATCCGGGGTCCACGAGATCCACGAGCCCGTCCGCGTCGTTGTCCACCTCGTCGGAGCAACTCGTCGCCCCGCCCTCGCTGTCGTCGAGAGGCCCCGTGCAGGAGGGATCGCCCGTGCCATCCGAGCGGTAGTCGATGAACGTGTCGGCGTCGTCGTCGAGCCCGTTGTCGCAGAGGATCGCGCCCCGCTCGCTCGCGTCGCCTTCGTCCGAGCATCCCGGGTCGCCGCCGACGAGCTGGAAGTCCGCGAGGCCGTCGCCGTCGTCGTCAACTCCGTCGTCGCAATCCGCCGCGCCGCGCTCGTTGTCGTCGGAAGGAGACGAGCAGCCCGCGTCTCCGGCTGCGCCCGCCGTGAAGTCGATCGCTCCGTCGCCGTCGTTGTCGATCGCGTCGTCGCACCCTGCCGTTCCGCGCTCTGACGCGTCGGTCGCCGAGTCGCACCCGGGATCTCCGCCCGCCACCGCGTCGAAGTCCGTCAGGCCGTCGCCGTCGTCGTCCTCCCCGTCGTCGCAGTCGACGATCCCCAGCTCGCTCGCGTCGCCCAGGTCCGCGCATCCGGGATCCCCGAGGGCGTCCACGCGGTAGTCGTAGAGGCCGTCGCCGTCGTCGTCCTCCCCGTCGTCGCAGGTGTCCACGCCGCGCTCGGAAGCGTCCGTCGGTCCCGTGCATCCCGGATCGCCGCCGCCGCCCTCCACGTAGTCCGCGGTCGCGTCCAGGTCGTTGTCTGCGCCGTCGTCGCACGCAACCGCGCCCCGCTCCGAGTCGTCCAGGGGTCCCGTGCAGCCGGGGTCTCCGCCGCCGCCGACCACGAAATCCGCCTCGCCGTCGCCGTCGTCGTCCTCGCCGTCGTCGCAATCGAGCGTGCCGCGTTCGTCGTCGTCGTCGGGACCCAAGCACCCCGGGTCTCCGCTGCCGTCGGCCTGGAAGTCGATTCGACCATCCGTGTCGTCGTCCTCCCCGTCGTCGCAAGCCGTCGTGCCCAGCTCGTCGATGTCGTCGCGGTCGTCGCACCCCGGGTCCGCCAGGTCCACGAGCCCGTCGCCGTCGTCGTCCTCGCCGTCGTCGCACGGCGCGTCGTCGGTGTTCTCCGACGAGTCCGTCGGATCGTCGCAGCCCGGGTCGAGCAGATCCACGAGCCCGTCGCCGTCGTCGTCCACTCCGTCGTCGCAGTCGCCGTCGCCCCGCTCGTCGTCGTCAGCCGGTCCCGAGCAACCCGGATCGCCTGCGCCGCCGATCTGCACGTCCGAGAAACCGTCGCCGTCGTCGTCCTCGCCGTTGTCGCACTCGGCCGGTCCGCGCTCGTCGGTGTCCTCGACCGAGGTGCATCCCGGGTCCGCAAGGTCCGCGATCCCGTCCAGATCGTCGTCGATCCCGTTGAGGCATTCGCACGCACCGTTCTCGACGTCTCCGTCCGGGCCGTCGCCGTCGAGGTCCTGGTCGTCGACCAACCCGTCGCAGTCGTCGTCCCGTCCGTCGCACGCCTCGACCGCCCCGGGCCGGATCGACGCGTCGCCGTCGTTGCAGTCCACCAGCGCCGGGTCCGTCCCGCCATCGGGATCCGTCCCGCAGCTCGTGTATCCGTCGCCGTCGACGTCGAAGATCGAGTCGATTGCGCTGTCGCAGTCGTTGTCTTCTCCGTCGCAGACCTCCGCTTCGGGGCCGTCCGCGAAACGACACTCGCTCCACGCGCCGCCCGCGCACTCCTGCACGCCGGGCTCGCAGATGCCGGCTCCGACGCCGCACGCTCGCTCGTACTCGACGTCGCACTCGCAGCTCTCGTCGGCCGCGCCGTCGCAATCGTTGTCGAGGTCGTCGCACAGCGACTCCTCGGCCTCGTACTCCGCGCCGTAGTCGCAGGCCTCGGGTGCTCCGTCCACGCAGCCGACGACGCTCCCCTCGCAGATGCCGGCGACGAGCGGGCACGCGTCGTAGAGCCGCTCGGACTCGTCCGTCCGGCCGTCGCAGTCGTCGTCCTCGCCGTTGCAGATCTCGACACCCGGCAGCACCGCGTCCTCGCAGATTCCCCAGCGACCGCCCGAGCAGGTCTGGGTTCCGTCGTCGCACGCGCCCCGCCCACGCACGTCGAGTGCCGCAGGCCAGCAGGGCTGGGTGTCGAGCTCTGTGCACGGGCACAGGTCGTCGACGCGACCGTCGCAGTCGTCGTCGAGACCGTTGTCGCAGATCTCCTCCGTCCCCGGGATCGACTCGGGACATTCCGGCGGCGCGCCGTCCTCGCAGCGCGGGATCCGCTCGCGACAGACGCCGCGGCCGCAGATCTGATCGCCGAGATCCTCGTCCGTCCGACCGTCGCAGTCGTCGTCCATGCCGTTGCACGATTCCCAGGCGCCCTCGAAGACGTCGGGGTCGGCGTCGTCGCAGTCGAACCCCGAGCACAGCGGTCCCTCGCCGAAGCCGTCGAGGTCGTCGTCCACGCAGTCCTGGCACTCGAAGAAGCAGCTCCCCGCGTCGCAGGTCCATACCCCGGCGCAGCCGGGCTCCGGACGGCCCTCGCAGTCGTCCGAGACCGAGCACTCCGGTCCGCCGTCGCCCGCGTCGGGTCCGCCGTCGCGGCCAGCATCGAGTCCGGGTCCGGAATCGTCCAGGAAGGACGCGTCGACTCCCAAGGAGCCGCTGAAGTCCGTGAGCGCGGAGCAGCCGCACAGAGCGAGGACGGGGACGACGTTCGCCATTCGATTCATCGGGCCGGCTCCTCGCTTACGTCGAGCGTCGGCGGTACGTGCGTCTCGCCGCCCCAGATCCACAGGTAGGCGGTCCCGCCCGCAGCGAGGCCCCCCACGATCCACATCACGTCGGAGACCAGCGCGAGGGTTTCACCGGAGCCCCTCGCGTCCCGAGCGTTCGACTGCAGGCTCGCCAGCTCCTCGCGGCTGCCGAAATCGCCGTTCTGGATCCGCTCACGGTTCGAGTCGAAGTTCGATTCTTCTCCGAGCGCGAGGATCCCGGTCAATCCCGCTCCGACCAGCACTGCGGCAGAAATCGCTGCCGCGCCCCAGCGGACGCGGGACGAGAAGCCTTCGCGGTGCTCACCGCGCGCGGCCTTCAGAAGGAACCGGTCGCCCGCTGCGACGTCGACGTCGCGCGCGAGCGCCTCGTCACTCGTCCCCTCGACGCGGATGGCGTGACGGCCAGCCGCCACGTGGATCTCCTCGCCCCCGCGGTCGATCTCGTTCCACTCGTCGCCGTCCACGGAGACCCGCGTTCCCTGCTGCCGCGTGGTGAATCGCAGGACGGCGGGCTCGGGCTGTCCCTCGAACGTGAAGGAGACGCGCTCTTCCGATTCGGGCGCGAGGGTGAGACGCCGGTCCTGCGGCGGGTACCCCGTGCGGCGCACGATCACGACGTGCTCCGCGCCCGAGGTGACCTCGGCGCGGTGCGGGGTCGCGCCGACGCGGCGTCCGTCGATCTCCACGTCGAGACCCGCCGGGTCGCTCTCGACGTGGAGCGTGCCGAGCGAGGCGAGGGCGCGGATCGGCAGGTCCAGGGCGGAGCTTCCGCCGGCGGTCGCCGTCAGGTCGACCGGATCGCCACGGTGTCCGGCCTTGCGCGCGACGAGCCGGTGGGGCCCGGGCGCGACGAAGATGCGCCAGGCGAGAGGCGCGACTCCGACGACGCGATCGTCGACGACGACTTCGACCTCCCCGAGCGGCACGCGGACGGTGACGGCGTGGACCTGTGGCAGCAGGCGATCGAGACTGCGCTCCGCGGTCTGGCGCTCGCGACCGGACAGCGCGCTGCCGCCCTCGCGAAGGTAGCGCTCGAGGGCCTGCGCGGCCTCCGCGGAGTGACGCAGACCCTCGTGACACTCGGCGATGAGCGGAAGGACGCGGTAGTCCGGCAAGAGGCGGTACGCCGCCTCGAACTCCGTCAACGCGCCCGCCCAGGCGCGCGTGCGAAGGAGGCGCATCCCCTCGTTGAATCGCGTGCCGGCCTCGCGCCGCGCCTCGCCCGCCGTGAGCTGCGCGGACGCGGGCGCGGGGGTGAAGAACGAGAGAGAGAAGAGCAGCGAAAAAGCCAAGACAGGTCCCCGCACGGCAAGCCTCCTAGTCGTAAGGATTCGTCACGCCGGGACGCCCGCCGCCACCCTGCTTCTTGACTGCGGGCGCCGCGGTCATGGGCAAAGCGGGGGTGAGTGGAACGGACACTTCGCGGCTCGAGTCGAACGAGACCGGAAAGTCGAGGGCGACGTAGTTGGGCGCCTCGATGTGGACCGTCTTCGGCGTCGATCCGACGGGCGCCTCGATCGAGACGAGTGGCCCCGGGCGCGGTTGCCCGTCGACCGTCACGATCGCGCCGGGCGCCGTCACGAGGAGGCGGACCGCGACCATCGCGGGCGCGGCCGTGGCAGGAGGCGCGGTCCCGATCGCCGCCGTCGCGGGCTCCGCAGTCGTCGGGCCGTCGGCCGAGGACGCGCCGCCGATCAGGGCGAAGCCGGCGATGCCCACGACGAGCGCGACGGCGCCCACGCCGAGGCCGATGAGCAGCGGCTTGCGCCTCGACCCGCCCGCCGTCATCGAGGTTCCGTGGCCCTGCCGCGTCGGCGCGATCCCGGCACCGGGCGTGCCGGGGCGCCCGAGCGACGCGCCCGGGCCCGTCGGCGGAGGCGGGTGCGACTGCGAGGTCGAGATCACCGCCGAGGCGTACGCCCGCAGGGCGTCGATCATCTCGCGTGCGGTGGCGAAGCGCTGATCCCGCGGCTTCGCCATCGACTTCATGACGATCTCGGAGAGGCCTGGCGGCAAGTCGCCCCGGAGGGCGTCGAGCGGCTGCGCCGCCTTGTCGCCCAGGATCTCGACGAACAGCGTCGCGTAGCTCTTGCCTCCGTACGGGTTCCTGCCGGACAGGAGCTCGTACATCATGACGCCGAGCGAGTAGAGGTCCGTACGGTGGTCGATGTCCGGGTCGCCCCGAAGCTGCTCGGGCGACATGAAATAGGGCGTCCCCATGATCGCGCCGGTCTTCGTCAGGCGGGGCGAGAAGTCCTTCGGGTCGTGCACGAGTGCGATGCCGAAGTCGACGAGCTTGACGAAGTCCGCGCGATCGCCACGGGTGGTGAGGAAGACATTCTCGGGCTTGAGATCGCGGTGAACGATGCCCCGGGCGTGGGCCGCCTCGAGCGCGAGCAACACCTGGACGCCGACGTCCACGACACGCTGAGGGACGAGCGCCCCCTCCGCCGCCAGGACCGCGCCGAGGTCGCGTCCGTGCAGGATCTCCATGACGATGAACGGAGAGCCGGTGTCCGTGCGGCCGAGGTCGAGCACCTCGACGATGTGCTCGTGGCCGATCCCGCCTGCGGCGCGCGCCTCGCGACGGAAGCGCTCGACGACCTGGGCCACCCTGGAGTACTCGCGGTGCAGGACCTTGATTGCGACCTTGCGGTTGATGTCCTCGTTCTCGGCCTCGAAGACGATTCCCAGCCCTCCCGCTCCGAGCGCCCGCAGCAGCTTGTACTTGCCCCCGAGCCTGGCCTCGCCGGGACGATCGGCGTACGGCAGGGGGGAGTCCTCGAAGGGACAGGGCGTTTCCGGATGGTGGCAGCCGCAGTTCGTGCAGGGTGCGACGCGTTCGGTGGCGGTCAGGTCCATGGAGTCCGGAAAGAGCCGCGTCAGTCTAGCGGAGGGGGGGGGGGGGGGAAAGGCCGTCTCGG
>Ga0247727_10013810_pt1 | contig 13544 bp, 14 predicted proteins | sample WisWelCaveWW1625_FD_202498 | JGI IMG/M metagenome (GOLD analysis project Ga0247727, IMG submission 202498) | Biofilm microbial communities from Wishing Well Cave, Virginia, United States - WW16-25 | ecosystem: Environmental > Aquatic > Deep subsurface > Groundwater > Cave microbial mat | place... | reverse complement strand
ATGAGGTTGCTACTGTGCTACCTTTTCCCCGCCTGACCAATGCGCGCAGGCAAAAATTGATTGCGCCGCCGAAGGATAAAGTTGCTGCCCTTCCGCGAGCAGCTTGAATTCATTCACTGGTATTGCGATTAGGCCAACCATCCTGAGTCTCAATTTCAGCATAGCGTTCACCGCGGCTTGGAGAGTTTCACTTGAACGGCGCTCAGGCCTGCGACAGACAAGAGCATCATCAGTGTTTCGGAATCGCCGAAATTGTAATTCGCCAGCGAGCTAATTGAAAATCCGATCAGCGCGCCGAAGGTTCCGAGCGCCAGTGCTTCGCGGAAATCGTCGCCGTCTTCTCCGGCGCGTTTGTAACCTCGACGGATCATAATCAACATCGCCGCAATCAGCCAGGCGTAACATGCCAGCGCGGGCAGTCCGCGCTCCATCGCAATTTGAATCGGCGTCGAATGCGTGTGGGTGATGTAATCGCCGGGGAACCCCCATTCCCGCCAGTGCAGTTTGTGCGAATCCATCCCGACGCCCAGCAGCGGATGTTGCGGGATGACGCGCAAACCGGCTTGCATATAGGCGATTCGGCGAGAGGCGCTGTCATCGTTGAAGCTCAAGGTGACCGGCTGGCGGGCTGAAGTGATGACGTAATATCCGAGACCGCCCAGCACCAGTGCGGTCACCAAGGCGATGACCGGCGCGAGACGACCGCCGACGCCGATTGAAACGAACAGCAACGCAACGATGAACGAGGCGATCACTGCCCGCGACGCCGTCAGCACCAATGCCGATGCGAACAGGACGAAGAGCAGGCAATGGATTTCGAAGCGGGTTCGCGCCGCCGGTTTTCGCCACGATCTGACGCCGGCCAGCAGTCCGCCGAAGGCGAGCATCCCAAGAACCTGCATCTGCTCGGCGTAAGTCAGAAATTGCCGCAAAAAGCCCGAGACGCGAAATTGGCGGCTGCGTCCGGCGGTTTGAATTCCGAGCGGATTCGGCCTCGCCTTCATCTCTTCGGTCACCGTCAGCGTCACGGGAATCGGATCGCCCGCGTGCAGGGCTTCGATCTCGATCACCTCGCCAACGCGACGGCTGCGAATCACATTGGCAGCCTCTTCCGGCGAGTAGATTCTGCGGCGAGCGATCATCCAGATCACATCGCCCGGCTGCAATTCACTCGATGCCAGCGGGCTGTCGGCTTCGATGGCTTTGATGATCGCTCCCCGCCCGTAAACCTTTTCCACCAGACTGAATCCGGCTCCGGCCAGAGCCGACACGATCAGCAAACCCGTCGCCAGCGAAACGCCGCGCCGATGCAGATTGGTGGCGAGCAGATAGATGACTCCGAACAGCGTGAGGGCTTTGAGCTTGGGCAGGCTGAGGCCCGGCTCGACTGAAAAGAGAGCCGAGAGGATCGTCAGAACTGCAAAGCAGAGCAGCGGCCAATCAATCGGCGTGCGCGCGAAGTGAAATCGTCGGGAAGCCAGATCACGAACGAGCCAGGCAAGGCAACTCAAAGTGAAGCTGGTCTGCGCTGCGGCTATGGAATGAGGGACTGAGAGCGCGAAGAGCAGGATGAAGAAAATCAGCGCGCGATTGGCCCACCGCGCGATGCGGTTGCGGCTTTCGACCGCAGCCAGAGAATCGAAGCGACCGAGCCAGGCCTGCGGCGATTTTGTTGACGATGGGGTTGAAGGAAGAAACACTTCCCCGCCTGCTTCGATCTGCTCGGGTTGACTGAGTGTCGGGCGGGGGATCATTTGATGCCTGAGTGATTAAGGTTTGCGATGTAGATGAATGCTGCCTTCCTGAGTCCACAAATGGACGGAGGCCCGGCCTGCGCCATACGAGGCTTCGACCAACTGATCGGTCTGCTTTTCAAATTTCATCTGGAATCCGCCCAGGTCCATTCCGCCGCGATAGGAAGCCGCCGAGAGCTTGAAATCGGAATTTGCCGGCAAGGTCGCGTCAACCCGGCCTGAATAAGATTTCAACGTGTAACTGCCGCTCGGCAAGACCTCTCCGCTGAAACTGACGTTGCCTTTGGTGGAGTGGGCTTCGACTCTGGGGCTGCGCAGCCCGGTGAACTGGATGTTGCCGTCGGTGATGCGGGCGCGAACCGTGCCGGCCACGTTCGTGACTGTGATCGAGCCTTTGTAAGCCAGCAGATCAATGTTGCTCGAAGCCGGAACGGCGACCTCCAGATCAACCGCTCCCAGCCCGGTCACCTCGACTTTGACTTTTCCCTGAGCGTGTTGTGCGGCGTCAATCTTTGTGTTGGCGTCAAGCTGTTTGGCGTTGATGACGATCCTGGCTGCGCTGCTGCCAGCCGTCACCTTGATCGTCCCCATTTGATTGACGACCTCCAGCTCGCTGGTTTCAGGCGCGACGGAAAAAGTCCGGTTAAAAGTTTGAGCGCTGGCCGAATGGGCGGCGGCTGTAATCACAAGGCCCATCGCCAGCGCTGAAAAGAGTTTGGCAACCGATCTTGGCAATTTTGGGGATGACCAGGCGTTCGTCAGCAACATTGCTGTCACCATTTCAATCTTTCGACGTCTTCCAGGAACTGTCGCTTCTCGTTGTACAAAGCGCGCACCATTTGCTGATGAACTGCGTCTTTCGGATTGGATTGGAGCATCTGCCGGCATTGTTTCAGCGATTCTTCGATCTTTGCCATGTGCTGCTCGAATTCGGCGCGCACCTGCGGATTCCATTTCACCTTACGGGCGTTGATCGCAGCCATCCGGCGCTCCAGATCGGCCTTGATCTCATCCTCTTCAGGCAGCAAAGCCGACTGCGCGCCGGTCAAATTCAAAGTCGTTGAATTCGTGCCAAAGATACCGGAAATTCCGGCTACGATCAAAGCCACAGCCAGCGCGCCCGCCCCGGCCAGTTGCGGCAGGCTGAAAGTGAACCTGCGCGATTTCAACCAACTCCACCAACCCGATGATGCCTGGGTCTGGCGGGCAGGCGCGTTTTCGGCGGCGATCTCCGCCTCGATCATGTTTGAGAGCCGCGTCCACATGGCGCGCGGCGGAGTGTGCAAAGGCAATTCGCGCGCGGCGGTTCTGATTTCACTCAGCTCGATCTTGAGATTCCGGCAAGCGGGGCAACTGACCAGATGGGTTTCAACTGAACGAACCTCGCCATCCGACATCCAGATACTCTGACCGTCGAGGTAATCGGACAACGAGTTTCTTACTGCTCGGCATTCCATACTGCTTTCCTCTTTTACCTTTTGGCCGGCTGTCACTGTCAGTTGCTGGTTGCCAGTTATTGGTTGAACATCTGTGAGGATCAACAACTGACCACCGCTCAACGGCCAATCACTGTCTATGCTTTTTTGTTCAACAATTCCCTCAGTCTCATTCGTGCTTTGTGCAACTGCGATTTCGATGTGCCGACGCTGACTCCCAGCATCTTGGCGACCTCTTCGTGTTCGAAGCCCTCGACATCGTGAAGCACAAAGACCGTGCGGTAACCCGGCGGCAGTTCCGAGATGGCTTTGTCCAGCGCGATTCGATCAACGAATCTGGGACGTTCGCTGGCGGCCTGCAGGTAATCCTGAATCTCGCCGATCTCGCCTTCTTCAGTAGTTTTTTCGAGCCTGACGCCGCGCTTGCGGAAGTGCATTAGAACGTGATTGACCGTCAGGCGATGGAGCCAGGTCGTGAAGGCGGATTCGCCGCGAAAACTGCCGACTTTGCGAAAGAGATGGATGAAAACTTCCTGCGCCAGGTCCTCGGCTTCGGTGGCGTTGGCCACCATCCGCAAACACAGGCTGTAAACGCGGCGATGATGACGCTCGTAAAGCGTCTCGAACGCCTTCATATCTCCGCGCGCTGACGCCTGCGCCAGATCATAATCCGTCAAGGAAGTCGGCGCGGCGGTGTTCATCCCGTTATTGGTCACGCTGTTCGCCTGCTCCTGAAGCAAGCATCACGGACTTTAATTTCGAGGCATGCGGCGGCGCGGCGTTTACTGTCTTTTCTAAGAACACCAGCGCTGCTTTCGGCGTCTGTGATGCCGCTCTGTATAAATGCGGTTGCTCTATTCCGAAGAATTTTGACCCGACGACCCCTTCAATACAGCAGCGTCGGTCTTGCGAGAAATGTTCGCAATGGGCGGTCATATTAGCTCAATGCCCCGAAATGCCGCAACAAACCGGCCGGGTTACTGCCACCGTCGCGGCAAGCAATCCCATTAGCATTTCCCTCATCGGCATTGTAGAATCCTCGCGCTGCATCAACCGCTTGCCCTGACCGTTCACCGAACACCGCAGCGCATCACCCGACCGCCGAATCAGTTCCGGAAAGTCAGTTCTATGCCGCGCATCGGAATCGAATTTAATAATGTCTGTAATCTGGATTGCACCCATTGCTTCCGCAGCATCTACAGAGGCGGAGCCGAAAACAACCAAGACCTCTTCCTGCCGCTCGACGTCCTGGAAAAAATCCTGATCGAAGCCAAACCGCTCGGCTACCACCACGTGGCGATCACCGGCGGCGAGCCGCCAATGCATCTGCGCTTCGGCGAGGCTCTGGAGATCATCGCCAGGCACGGCTTCACCTATCACTTCCTGACCAACGCCCGCAATTTCCAGAAGACGCTCAAGGCCGTCAGCGAGCCGCTGCGCCGTTCCAAGCTCGCCGGCATCTCATTCAGCCTCGACGGCGCAACCGAAGCGACGCACGACCGGATTCGCGGCAAAGGTTCTTACCGCGAAGTGGTCACGGCCATCGCCGTGTGCCAGGCCGTCGGCATCGAGCCTTCGATCATCACCACGATCAACAAAGTCAATCGCCACGAGATTGATCAACTGGCGCTGCTCGGCGCGCACCTCAAAGTCAGACGCCAGATTTTCGGCCATCAGAACCCGACCGAGCACAATATGGGCAACGACCTGATCATTCCTTTGACGGAATGGCGAGCGGTCGAACGCGACGTCGCGCGGGTGATGACCGAATTCCGCCACGACATCTCGATGGCCGTCGGCTTCTACACTGATTATTACCTGCCGCGCTGCGCGCCGCTCACGCTCGAAGATTTGAACATTGATTATCGCGGACGGCTGACGCTCTGCTGCCAACTGTCGAATTACCGCGACGGGGACAAAGACGGTGAAGACGTGGTGGGCGATTTGAAGAAGGAAAGTCTGGCTGAAGCCTTAGGCAAGCTGATGGATTTGATCAATAAAGTTCATCGTGAGCGCTTGGCGATGGCCGTTGATCCGCAGCAGAAAGATAAGCTGCATTACCCGTGCCTGGTCTGCCTTGATCGTTTCAAGAAGACCGGCGAAGAGCCGATGCTGGTGCAGATGACGGGAATCAGAGCCTCAATTGCCTGAAGGATGAAAGAGTGAGGCGGTGAAGGATGACAATGTGATCGGCTCACCCCTTCACCCCTTCACCCCTTTATTACCTCACTGCGCATTGATCGTGATCGGCACTTCAATCATCTTCGCATCCGCATTGTTCGTTTCGATCTTGATCTTGCCAGCGTGATTTCCCTTCGGCGGTTTCTCGCTGAAACCGACGCGCAAAGTAACCGAATTGCTGTCAGCCATCTCCGTCTTGACTTTGACGAACGGCAGGTCGGAAGTGACCGATTTGACCTCCAGCCCCGAGCCGCGCCCCAACCGCACCCACAGGAACTTGCTCACCAACGAAATCTCCAATTCGGGATTGGAGACCGGCACGTTTTCAAAAATCAGGCTGGACGGATTGACGGAGACCGCCGGATAGACGACCGCTTCGAGCTGCAATTCAAGCTCCGGCATCTCTTTGCTGTCGGTCGTGAGCTTGACCGACTGTTTGTGGCTGCCGATGGGCAGAGTCGTCGAGCTGACGAAGCTCACCGAATAGCGCTTGCCTTCTTCCAGAGTCTGAAGCGCGACGCCGAACGCTGCGCCGTTCGGATCGAGCTTGGTGATTCGGATCGGCTGCTGGGTGGTGTTCGTGACGGTGATCAAACCATTGACGCTCAACCCGTGCGGGACGCGACCGCTCCATTGATTGGTAGGCCCGACGATGAACGGCCCGGCCTGACGCCCCTGCGGAGTTGCGTCGCTCGTGATGACCATATTCATCACCAGCGTGAACTGCGGGCGCTCGGGGTCGTTCGTGTAGACCTCAGCCGATTTGGTGACCGCGCCGTTGTAGCCTGAGCTGTTGACCGTCAGTGTGATTTTGCCCTCCTGCCCGGGAGGGACGACTCGCGTGAAGTCGCTTGCCGTGCACCCTCAGCTCGGCGCGACGCTCTTGATCTCCAGGTTGACCTTGCCTTCGTTTCTGAACGTGAAGGTGTGCTGCGCTACAGTGCCCTGTTTTATCTCGCCGAAGCTGCGATCGAGCTGTTTGATGACGAGCTTCGGGACGGCCTGCTTATCTGCGCTGCTCTGCCCCAACGCCGCGCCCGTCAGCACAAGCAGAGATGCTGCGACGGCAGCGAGGATGCGTGAGAGAGGTTTGACTTTCATTGAGATTAAGCTCCTGATTATGGATTTGCGGGGCTGCTCTTGGGCCAGTGAAGTTTAGCAGAGCTTGCCGCGCCTGTCAGCCAACTTCTGCCCATCGAGCTTATCGCGGAAACATATCGGGATTATCGGTGAAGACCGCGTCAACGCCGAAATTGAACAGGAAATGGCGCATCTCTTCGCGCACGTCTTTGAAGCGTCCGGTTGACGCCGATCTGAAAGTGTAGGGCGTCACCGTCAAACCCGCATCGTGCGCCCACTTCACGATCTCCGGGTTGCGTTCGATCAACCCTTTCGACGGGCCGATCCCATCGGCAAACTCCTTCACCTTCTTCAGTCCGTCAACTGACAGCCACTTGTTCTGCGGGTCGAGGCCAATCAGGAATACGAGCGGCAGCCTCGTCTTCAGATCGAACCTCATCTTGCGCAAACTCTCGGCGCTGAAGGATTGAACGATGACCGGCGTCTTCGGATCGGCGCCTGGCTGGTCGAGCTTGTTCTGCTTCAAAATTTCGACCAACAGCTTCTCCATCTCGAATCCGCGTTTGCCGTAAACTTCCGGAGCTTTGGTTTCGGGGTAGAGACCCGCTTTGCCTCGCACCAGATCAATCGCTTCCTGAAACGTCGGGACTCTCGCGCCTTTGAACTTCGCGCTCGACCACGATCCGGCGTCGAGCTGTTTGATCTCTTTCAGCGTGAAATCGGAAACGTACCAGTGTTTGGCCGGTTGGCTGTTCGGCGACTGATCTTCGCTGACGTCGGTGCGGAAACGATCGGGAAAGACTGCTTCGACGTTGGTCGTTCGTTCGAGCGTCAGGTCGTGCAGGCAGACCAGCACGCCGTCTTTCGTGATCTGCAAATCCTGCTCTACGAAATCAGCGCCCTGTTCGATGGCCAGGCGGTACGATTCGAGCGTGTGCTCGGGCGCATAAGCCGATGCGCCGCGATGCGCAACCAGAACCTTCCTGTTCGATTGGGCTGAAACAAAGGCCGCCAGGCTGAACCACAGGGCGGCAATCAACAGGCAGAGACAGACATTCTTCATCCGCATTCTCTTCTCCCCTCGAAAAAATATTGCGGCTCAATCAACTTTACCGCTTGGCATCGCGCCGGAATGTGATATTTTCTCATCCTGAACTCCCCCCACCAATTCGGGTCGAAGCAAGAGAGAGTTTTGCGATGGGCAATCCGATGACCAATGGGATCGTCATACGCCTGGCCGGGGTGCAGCAGCCGGCGACCAGAATCTTCCATCAGGAGATCGTCAGCATCGGCACCGCGTCGGATTGTGACGTGATCATCAATGCCGAAGGATTTTCGCTCCCGCCGGAATCGGTCATCTTCACGCTGCGGTTGAAAGACGACGCTTATCGGATCACCACCGTTGATCCGATGGCCGGCGTGACGCGGGACAGCGAAGCGATTGCCGTCGGCGAAGCGCTTCACGACGGCGACACGTTTTATTTCGGCGCGACCGGAATTCGATTGCGCGTCTTCGCCCTGACCGACCCGGCCGACATCACCGAATCGCTGCGGCTCGGCACGGCCGTGCTGGCCAGCGTGCGGCCCGACGCCTTGGCGGCTGCGGCGTCAGGCGCGACCGTCGCCAAAAGACGGCGCTCGATGCCCCGCACCGATGTCGCGCTGGTCTTCGTCAAACAGCTTCTGCGCGAGCTGGTGGCCGAAATCCCCCGCCGCGTGCTTTACGCGATCACCGGGCTGGCCGCCTTCATTCTGCTCACGATCATCTGCTTCAACACGCTCGGCTTCCTCGAAGGCCGCCGGAACAACAAGGCCATCAACGAGCTGCAACAGACGATGACAGCCACGCGCGGCGAGATTGACAACCTCCGCGACGATTTGCAGAAAGCGCAGCAGGAAGCCCAGACCTTGCGCACCTCGCTTTCGCTGCCCGAAAAAGTCGTCAACGATTACGGGCAGGGCGTCTGCCTGATCTACGGCACTTACGTTTTCATTGATCCGCGCGCCGGCCGCGAAGTGCGATTCAAAGAACCGAGCGGAGCCGAAAACCCGATTGGCCCCGACGGCAACGTCAGCCTGAGTGTTGACGGCAACGGGCGCGTTTACGAGGTCGAATTCATGGGCACGGGCTTCCTGGCCGACAAAGGCTTCGTGCTCACCAATCGCCACGTCATCCAGGCGTGGGAAGAAGACGACCTGGCCAGCCTGATCAAAATGCGCGATTTTCGCCCGAAAGTGAAAGAGCTGCTGGCCTACTTCCCGCAAATCTCTCAACCTTTCAAGCTGACTCCGGTTGAAACTTCGACCGATCAGGATGTCGCGCTTTGCTCATTCGATCAGGGCGAAGCGAAATTGCTCTCGTTGCCGCTCGATGAAACGGGCGAAGGCGTCGCCAGCGGCCAATCGGTCGTCCTGCTCGGTTACCCGGCGGGACTCGAAGGACTGATTGCGCGAACCGACGACCTCAACCGGTCGAGCTTGCGCCGCTACGGAAATCTTTCCTATCGAATTCAGCTCAACGATCTGGCCGCCAACTCGAAGATTCGCCCGCAATCAACCCAGGGCCACATCAGCGACGTTTCGCCGCAGCTCGTTTACGACGCGCGAACCGATGCCGGCGGATCGGGCGGCCCGGTCTTCGGCGCGAACGGCAAGGTGATCGGCATCAACCAGGCGGTCCTGCTCAATTCCCAATCAACCACCAACTTCGGCGTGCCGATTCGCCACGGCATCGAACTGCTGAAGAAACGCCGCCAACAACTAACCTCGCAAAAAAACCAGACCGGCTTGGCCAGAGCGAATGATCAACCGAAGTCGTAGTGCTATCTTTTGCGCTCCTTCAACGACATCCTTCTCAGCCTCCACACGCGCCGCAAAGTCGCAGGCGACAAGCTTCCCCAATTGAACTTCTTCATCAGATCGAATGGGCGGCGCAGATAGTTCAAATAAACGCTGCCGTTTCCCGGCTCACCGTAAATCTGTTCGAGGTGCGAGCGCGAGGTGAAGAGCAATGAAAAGAGGCTGCCGATTTTTTTGACCGGACGGCGGCTGAAATCGAAATACTCGAACAACCGCGCGGCTTCGGCCAGGGCCTCCGGCGATTCCATCAACGCAGTGCCGAGCCACAGCGCGATCTCCCGGTCATTCGCCGCTTCGTCCAACCCCGCCAAGGTCGCTGCTTCCAGCAAATGCAAAACGCGCTCAGCCAACCGCGCGGCGCCGGCAAAGCCGAATTCACGCGCTCGCTCTTTCATCCCTGCGCGGGCTTGCGGCGCGCGCGCGAAGATGAAATGCAGATCGGCTACGGTGCGCAAAATCGCGTGGGGGCTCTGCCAATCAACCATCGTGTGGTGGATGAGGTGAACAGCCAGGTCGGATGGCGACGGCAAAAGCAGCGCCCCTCCATCATTCGATCTGTGCGCCACTGCGCGGGCGCGCAATTCGGCAAATCCGAGATCGCGCCCGCCTTTTGCGAAATGAAACGCGCGGTGATGCAGCTCCAGGATCAATCCGCCCGGCCCGCGACGAGGCCAACTGTGGTTGCGCTCGTTCTCCAACCGCTGGCGTGGCCGCAAGTCGCGGCGTCCCGGAATCTCAGCGTATCCGCAGTTCTGCGCAACCTGTTCGGCTCGACCGGCCTGTTCGGGATCAACCAGCAAATCAATGTCCAAGGCCGCCCGCAGTCCGGCTCGAGGATAGTAATCGCCGAGCATCAGCGCCGCGCCTTTCAAGGGCAGCGACGCCACGCCGGCATCGTTCAAAGCCGCAATCAATCGCGCAGTCTCGCTCGCATAAGCCAGATGCCGCGCCGCCCACGCGCGACTGACTTCGTCCAGCTCGGATCGAAGCTGCGGCGGCACGGCGTCGAGCAAACCGGCCTGCGCGAGATTGAACCGCAGCAACGCAGCCGTCTGATGAAAATCGGCCCGGCGCAGTGCGGAAATCCAATCAATCCCGTCCGCGTTCCCGCCGATCAGCAGGCGCAAACGTTCCCGGCCCGCTTCGGCCGGAAGCAAACCGCTCAACAACAATTTGTCGTTCGGATCGAGAGACACTGGAAGAGTTCCAAAAACACAAACAGGTTAAAGTTGCGACTCGCCTTCTCTGCGCCCTCGGCGCCTGCGCAACTTTAACCTGTCGAAGTGGAAACTTGAAACCCTTCAGTCGTTGTCAGGAGGATTACGGCGGATTGGGCCTAACCTGCGGATTGGGCGGAACTCCTATTCGACGCTGCGCCGGCGGCTGTCGCACGCCGGGCGCTGGGCGGCGTCCCGGAATCAGCATTTCGCGCAGCAATTCGCGGAAGACGAAGAACTGGTCGGGGGTCAAAATCTGACGCAACTGTGATTCGATGCCCGTCTGCATCTTCATTATCTCGCCCCGCTTTTGCGCGACTCGTTCCGCCAGTTCTTCGACCCGCCTGGGATCGTAATTGTCGAGGCTCGCCGGATCACTCGTGCCGTAAATCGCCTCGTCGAGCTGACCCTCCAGCGCTACCAATTCACTGCGCGTTTGAATCAGACTTCTGCCCACTCGCTGTCTGATCGCCCTGATCTTTTCTTTCTGCTCCGGAGTCAGATCGAGCTGACGGAAGACTAGCAAGAGCCAAGGAGGCGAGTTGCCGAAGCCGGGGATAATCAAAGTCGTCTCTTCCTGGGTGAAGAAGGAACGGATGCCACTTTGCCTGGTTCCGTCCAGACTGTGCTTTCCGGCTTGCGGCGACGTGACGCCAGGCGCGGCGGTTTCAGGCTGATTTGGCGCATTTGTGGCGCCCTTCGGATTGTCCGTAGGCGTAACTTTGTCCGAATTGCCGCCTGAACGATCCAGCTTCTTCTCGATCTTCTTCTGCATCCGCATCCGCCGGCGGAGGTTTTGACCGGCGGCTTCGCTCGCGCCGAAGGCCGCTATGCAAACGGCGACTGCCAGCATTACGGCAAAGGCGGACCATTTCGCGCGCAATCCGGATTGAGGGCGTCTTGTTCGATGTTCAATCATCGTTTCACCTGCTGTCTCCCCACGGATCGTCGTTATCACCCATGGCGAAGAACGAGCGGATCGAAGAATTCTGCCGGTTCGACCTCTGGATCTCTCGTCTCAGTCCCGCCTTCACGGCTTCGAGCTGCGCTTGATGCTCGGCGCTTGCGGCCTGCAATCTCGACTGATGCTCGGCGTTGAGTTGATCTCTGAAGCCCGCCAGTTGAGCGTTGTACTGCCGCTCGATCTTCTCACGCTCTCCGGCCACGGCGTTCTGAACCAGCTTCTCAACCTCTTCAGACGATATTGCCGAAGCGCTGGTTTCGTGATTCGCCGTTCCGCCGAAATTGACGGCGAAATCGCCGTTCTTCACGCTGACGCTGGCGCCGGCGATTGACAGCGCAAAGAGCAACATCGCCGCCGCCGCGCCCGCTAGAGCCGCGCCCCGCACCCACACCGGGAACATCCCGATCAGTTCGCGCAGAAGATCGAATTTGCTCCGCTGCAAAACGACTTCGGCACGCGGCGCGAAGGAGACCTGCCACGCGCTCAACTCATCGCGCACGCGCCCGAAAGCCGTCAACTCCTTGCGGCACAAACCGCAATCATCCAGGTGGCGCTCGAACGAAGCGCGTTCATTGACGCCTGCTTCGCCGTAAAGATAAGCCACCAGGTCTTCCTTGCGTCCGCAATCCTCCGGGGCATCGAATCTGTTCTTGTCCTTTTCGTTTGGCGTCATAGTCTTTGGCCTCCAAAGCCACGCTTGATTTCCCTCTCTCTTGTTCTCACAACGCGCCGCGCATTTTTTGCAGCCTGGCGCGCATCTGGTGCAATCCGGTGTAGAGCCGCGATTTCACGGTGCTGATCGGAACCTGCAAGACCTCGGCGATTTCGGCGAAGGTCAATTCCTCGTACTCCTTCATTATGATCACCTGCCGCATCTCGGCAGGCAATGCCTGCAATGCCTTTCTCACCAGAGCCGCGCGCTCGTCGCGGTGCATCCGTTCTGGCATCGCCTCAGCCTCGACGTCGGCCAGCTCGAACTTTCGCCCGTCTTCGTCTTCCTGATCAATTGACTGTTCGACGACCGCGCCGTTTTTCCGCAACCGCGAATGGCAAGCGTTGAGCGCGATGCGATAGAGCCACGAAGAGAATTTGGCGTCGCCGCGGAATTTCCTCAGGTTGCGAAAGGCGGCCAGAAAGGTCTCCTGGCAAACGTCGCGCGCGTCTTCGTCGCGTCCGAGCATGCGCAGCGAAAGCCCGTAAATAGGCCGCTCCCATCTGCGCACCAGCAAGCTAAAAGCGTCAGTCTCACCGGCGAGTGTCCGCTCGATGATCTGATCGTCGCTGAGTTCCATAAGTGAATCAGACCGCCTCTCTCGACTCGTCGTTTTCAGGGCCGCCAGCGTCGAATCAATCGGGGCGGTGAGCGGCCATCAGCTTGTCTTTCTTCGGCGATCTTATTCGCCGCAGACTTAGACGCGAGGGTTAAAAATAAAGTCGAAAAACTTTGCGGCTGGTACAGTATCTACCGTAATGCCGCGCCGCGCGCCGTGTTCGCCTACGCCTATGGCGATTCAGGCGCGGCCAGTGAGAGAGTCAAACGCCTCCCAGATTTGTTTAATCATTTGTTCAGAAGCTCTGTCGAGTTGGTCGAGGCGGACGGGAGTGTCAGGTTCAAACCCGTAGCGCGTTCGCACGGCATCAGGAATCGTCACTCGCCCGTCGTCTTCAACAGTCAATGTCTCAAGCATCGCTCAAATCTCCTGCAAATAGGTCTTCGGTCTTCAAGCTAATAGTGATGGCCGATGTGGCCGCCATCGTACCAGTAGCGACCACAAGCAGCAAGAATCTCTTTTTCACCCCAGCTCTGAAGAATCAGGCTGCCAAATCGTGGCCAGTGCGATGTGCCGCAAGGTCTGCATCTGCTGCTGCGAGAGTTCAAGCGGAGCAGCCTGGCCGCCCCAATTTGTCAGTTCGTTGGCTAAACCAAATCCGCTTGACAGCAACGCGAACACAAGCCGATAATCCCGCGCGCTGACCGAACTCCAACACATCACCACAAATCAGAATCACAACACCGGTCGGCAGACGTGGGATACGCTGGGACGAAAAATCT
>Ga0247727_10013809_pt1 | contig 13546 bp, 10 predicted proteins | sample WisWelCaveWW1625_FD_202498 | JGI IMG/M metagenome (GOLD analysis project Ga0247727, IMG submission 202498) | Biofilm microbial communities from Wishing Well Cave, Virginia, United States - WW16-25 | ecosystem: Environmental > Aquatic > Deep subsurface > Groundwater > Cave microbial mat | place... | reverse complement strand
ATGGCTGAAACCGACGTTCATCGCAAGCAGATGATCTACGTGCTCGACGCCGTCGAAGAATGTTTCCGTGAGGACGAGGAAATTTATGTCACCGGAAATATTTTTCTCTACTATCACGACGAGTTCGGCGAGCTGCAAAAGGTCGCGCCCGATATTTTCGTGGTCAAAGGCATTCCCAAGCACGATCGCCGCATCTATCATCTCGCGGAGGAAGGCAAAGCGCCCGATTTCGTGCTCGAGTTGATTTCGCGCGAGACCAAGCTCGAAGATCTTGGCAACAAGCGCGTGCTGTACGCGAGTCTCGGCGTGCAGGAGTATTTCATCTTTGATCCGCTCAACGAAGCTTTGAGCCAGCAACTGCGCGGCTTTCATCTGCACGGCGAGGATTACCAGCCCCTCACGGGCGCGCGAATTTACAGCGAAGTTTTGAATTTGGAGCTGTTCGTGGAAAACCGGCGTTTGCGATTATTTAACCGCAAAACCGGCGAGCGCCTGCGCACTTATGAGGAGGCCGAACGCGGGCGTCGCGTCGCTGAAACCAAATCCGAGAAAGAGTCGCAGGCTCGTCGCGCCGCCGAAGCCAAAACCAAGCAAGAGTCCGAGGCTCGCCGCGCCGCCGAAGCCGAAGTCGCGCGCCTGCGTGAAGAGCTGAAAAAATTTCAAAGCAATTCTTCGTGAAGGAAAAAACGCTGGTCCTGAAAATTTCTTCGACGCCACTTGCCGACGCACAAGCTTGCAAGTGGCGTCTTCTTTTCTAATCATCTCGGAAGCCGGATGAGCGCTCGACTGCCCATGAAAGTTCATAATAGAAATTTTGCGCAAGCTCGACCTCGCCTGAATATAAGGAGTTTCTCATATGGCATTCGACAACACCCTCGCAGAGCGCGTTCGCAAGCTGCTGCGCAGGCAAAACGGCGTGCACGAGAAGAAGATGTTCGGCGGCCTGGCTTTCATGGTCAACGGCCACATGTGCTGCGGCATCGTCGGCAACGAATTGATGGTGCGCGTCGGGCCGGAGCAGCATGCCGAAGCATTGGCGCAGCCGCATGCGCGCCCCATGGATTTTACCGGCAGGCCGATGAAGGGGATGGTTTATGTCGAAGCTAAAGGCGCGGCGAAAGACACGGCATTGCGCGCGTGGGTAGAACGCGGATTGCGTTTCGTGCGCGCGTTGCCGCCGAAGAAGTTATCAGTCAACAGTAATCAGTTTATTTGTACCACCTCAAGGCGCAACGATGAAAAGCCCGATCACCACACACGTGCTCGATACCTCGCAAGGCCGGCCCGCGAGCGGGATGGAAGTGCAGCTTGCATGGCGGAATGCGGGCGGCACATGGCAGGAGCTTGCGAATGGAAAGACGAATGAAGATGGCCGCATCATGAATTTGCTGCCGTCAGATTTTCAACTCGTATCGGGCGTGTATCAAATGACGTTTGACACGGAGAGTTATTTTCGCCAACAAGCGGTGGCGAGCTTCTATCCCTTCGTGAACATCGCTTTCGAAATCACTCACCCCGAACAGCATTATCACGTGCCGCTGTTGCTCAGCCCGTTTGGGTATTCGACGTATCGCGGGAGTTGAATCGCCAACCTTCCAGTCGGGCTTGCGCCGTGAGATTTTGATAAACGAGAGCAACGCCGCACGAAAGCTCCACTTCATTTCATGCCCATCATACTGAGGCGCTGTTGCAGGGCTTCCACAAACCTCTTTTCATCATCAACGGCGAGGCCGATCCGGCTTACTTCGCGCTTTATTCCGAACAATCCCAGCACGACCACCGGATGCTTGCAATGAATAACCAAACGCGGATCGCCAAAAACGGATAACCCCAAATAGTCTTTGGCGCGTTTCTCACGCGAGTTGAATTTTTCAATCGCGGCAATGTCGACGAGCGGAAGCGTTGCGCGCCGGCGCATGCCGGTGCGAATAAACAAAAACTCCTGGCCGAGAATAATGGGATGAAGCCGCATGGCCTGATAGTCGCCCAGCATCCAGAATAGACCGTAAACGCTGAGGCCCGTGAAAATCCATGCGGCGAGTGCGCTCCATTGCTGCAACAGCAGATGCAGGGCAAGCGTTTCCGTGATGAGCACCATGATGATAACGCCGAGAATGGCGGCATAGCCGCTCTTGCGATGATATGAAAACGGCGTGTTGCTTGAATTTAGATTTTCAAATTTCTTGAACCAGCCGCCCAAAGCGAAATAGAGCAGCGAAAATTCCGTGAGTATGAGGCCGAGAGCCGGCAAATTTCCGAGAACGCGTTTGCAGCTCTCCGCGAGGGCGTCGCGGAAGTAGAGTTCGCGTTGTTTCGCCGCTTGGAAATTTTTTATGATCGCCCGAATTTTAGCGGCGATATAACCCAACGTGATGAGTTCAATGAATGGGATAGTTGTTTTGATAAGATCAAGATAGGTGTGCTGTTCAACTGGAAGAATCAAACCGGCCAATATCAGAGACAAAACGAAGATCAGAATGACCGCGAGCGGCGGCGCGTGTTTCTTGCGCACGGCAAAAAAGTAATATAAGATTGGTATGCCGAGAGCAATGTCGAACGTAATCGCAAACGTGAGCGTGTCAGGGTTTTGCAAAAAGAAGGCCGAAGTGACGAGCCATGTTTCGATGCTGCAAATCGTCACGGCCATGGTGAGGAAGAGCGGCCAGTGCAAGTTGGCCGCGAGTTTAAGGCGCGCCGTCATAGGTTCTCCTTGAGTTTGGGCAAGAGTCGAGGTTTTGTCTTGCCGTTTTTAGGATTGACGCCAAAGCGATGCGAGAGACAATAACTTTTTCGAGCATAGATATATTTTGTTTCAAGTGCGCGTTTTGAAACTAAAAAGGAAAGCGAGGAAAAATGGCGGCCATTCTCTCCCACAACAGTTACGGCAAATCCTCCGTGCGTTTCGCGAAGATTATTCGTCGCCCGAATTATCATGACTTCAAAGAAGTGGCCGTGAACATTCAACTCGAAGGCGATTTCGAGACGGTTTATACCGAGGGCGACAATCGCAAAGTTCTGCCCACGGATACGATGAAGAACACTGTCTATGCGCTGGCGCAAACGCATTCGCTCGATAGCCTCGAAGCGTTCGGCCAAACGCTCGCGCAGCATTTCTTGCAGAACAATCCGCAGGTATCGTGCGTGCGCCTCGAACTCGCCGAAAAGCCTTGGCAGCGCGTGGTAGTTTCAAAGTTATTCGGCAATGCTCTCGAACGGAACTTTTTGGAGAATAATCATCGGATCTCGCGCGCGAGTCTCGAGCAGTGGCAGCGCACCATAGCGGCGGAGATGGGCGCCGAGGCTATGCCGCATCCGCATACCTTCATCAGCGCGGGCAACGAGAAGTGGACGAGCAAGATCACGCTCCGCCGCGATCAACTCACCGTCGAAGCCGGAATTGAAAATCTTCTGATTTTGAAAACAACGGACTCCGGCTTTGAAAATTATATCAAAGACCAATACACGACGCTCAAAGAAACGAGCGACCGCATTTTGGCAAGCGATGTGAATATGTGCTGGCGCTATGATACCGCGAGCATTGATTTCAATCGCAGCCGTCAAACGATTCGACAAACCGTGCTGGATACGTTCGCGCAGCATTTCAGCTCTTCCGTGCAACACACGATCTACTTGCTGGGAAAAGCGGTTTTAGAGAAATGCGCCGAGGTGGTGGAGGTTCAACTCGTCATGCCGAACAAGCATTACATTCCATTCGACCTCGAACGCTTCGGCATGGAGAGTCACAACGAGATTTTCGTGCCAACGGAGGAGCCGTTTGGGATGATTGAGGGGACGGTGAGGAGAAGTTTGGAGTGATGAAGTAGTGGATTGCTGGAGTGTTGGTACGGAATTTTACCTATACGCTTCGCGACGATGGCGAACGGCGTAGACCGTGAAAGTGACTTGCCATTTCACTTCAACCTACCTTTGCGGCGCATGCGCGCGGCGAATTTTTCCAGCGGCTCCGCGCTTTCATGTCTGCGGCTCATGATCAACAAAGCATCTTCCAAATCCTCCCGCAGTGCCGGATCTTGAAGCAGTTCTTCCATGAGTTTGATTCTCTCTTTTCTCTGCAGAGCACCGACGATCTTGACAACGCCTTGATAGATTGCAGTCATAATATGTTCTCCTGCTTTATCTTTTCCAATGCACAAACTTTGAGTAATATGTTTCATAATAAAAAATCACGGCATCATTCGCAAGGTAAGAACTTGAAAGATTTGTTCTAAAATTTGGAAAGTCTGATACGAGATGAGCGAAAAAATCGTTTTGCTTTCATGGGCAGTATTCTTAATATGAAAGGCACTGAAGGTGGATACAAAGGAGCGAAAGAGATATGCCAAAGCGTAAAAGTTTACCCGACTTTCAAAGCTATGAAGAAGCCGGTGAATGGCTCGATACTCATTCAACGGCGGATTTGTATGCTAAATCAGTAAAATTTTCAGTTGCTCCCAATCTTAAGGTCATTATTGTGGACGCACATGATCAGCCGATTGAAGCCTCTCTCCCAACGCGGACGAGCCGCAACCAAAAAAAAGGCACACAAAATTGAAAGCCCGCAAAATTGTATTTTTTGTGTGCTTTCATTTTTGTGTCCCAAATTTTTGCTTTTTTTGCAAAGAGCTCACTTGTAAAAGATCAAAAAGCACATGAGCCGCCAAATTCGCAATATTGCGGCGAGAGAGGGGCTTACGCCGCGACGGCTGGTTGAAAGCTGGCTCAAAGAAAAGATTCAAGAGCGACTACAAGCTTCCATCTAAACAAAAAAGAGCAGACGGCTCTTTCCTCGAATCGTCTGCTCTGCCATAGGAGGAGAGAAAAAATCAGAAGTCCACGCCGAGCGAAAATTGTTTGAGAGGCTTGCTGAAATTCTTCAAATCCGTGGGCCACGCGATGTCATACTTCAACACGAAGTAACCCAAGTTGAGACGCGCGCCCACGCCGAGGGCTCCTTTCAAATCCTGCAAATGAAACCCGCCTTGCGTTGAGAACGGTTGAAACGTTTCCTTCACCAAACCCGGCACATCGAGTCCCCACGCCGCTGCGGCATCCGCGAACGCGACACCGCTGAGAAAATCCGCGGAAGCAGGCAGGAACGGCAACAGCGGATAACGATATTCGAGATTCGAAACCAAGAAGCGCGTGCCCACCAACTCGCCGTAATCCGCGCCGCGAAACGTGTACGGCCCGCCGATTTGGAAGACTTGCCCATCTCGCCCAAAGCTTCCGCCGCTCAACACGCGCCACGCGAGCACGGAGCGATGCAGCACGTTTTGATAGCGGCGATAATCCAACACCGCAGTCGTGAATTGCAAATCATTCGTCGTGCTTTGCACTTCCAAGCGGCTGCGGCGGCCGCTGATTGGGCCGAGCGGGCCGTAGACCGTGTTGTCATAAACCAACGCGGCGCCATATTGCCCGAACACCGCGCCGCCGACATCGCGTGAAGAACGCTCGATGCGCCCGCGTTCGTAGTTGATACTTTCCACCACCAAATCCGCATCGACCAACGTTGCGCCCGCGCTCACTTCAATGCGCGAGTAGCGGCTGAAGGGCAGATATGCGAACGCATTCACGCCGCGATATGTTTGCTTCACGAAGCCCGCAGCAGTTTGCGAGATGAACGCGCCATAAGCATTGTTGAGCTGAAATGTCTCGACTCCCCAATTGATGCGGCGGCTTTGATTCAAATACGCCAAGCCCACGTCCGTGTTCGAAAGGCTGCGCCGCAGATTCATTGACAAAATAAAATTATGATGATTGAGCACGTCGCTGAACAAAAACTGCGCGCCGCCCGTAGTTCCGAAATAGCCGCCGAAGCTCGCGCCAATACTCGCCGCAGAGAAGCTCGGCTTGTTGCTATACTTGCGCGCTTCGATGGAATCCTCATCCGTCAACGCATAGCCCGTATAAAAGTTGTTCATCTCCGGCGTTGCGGGCAGCCATGCAGAATCAGACACGACAATGGTTGCGACTTCACTGCGCGCATCTTCATCGTTTGTGGGCGCAGCATTATAAGTCACGAGCGGCGTCGTTTCCGGAAGCGTCATGCGATACAAATGCCAATGCTGCTTCGTGAAACTCGTGAAGACCATCGTGCGACCATCCGCTGACCAGCTCATCGCGGGCGTGGTTTCCGTGAGCCCAACGACGCCGGTTTGCAATGCCGTGATCGGCGTCACCGCACGACTCGCGAGATTGATGCGATAGACATTCGGAATGCCTTGATGATCTGACACGAAAGCGATCTCACTGCCCTTGGGCGACCATTGCGGACTAATCGCATTGCCCTCGAAATCCATTAACACTTCAATCTCTTTCGTGGCAAAAGAATACACCGCCAAATCCAAATCGCCGAAGAGCAATTGTTCTTCATTCGTGCCATCGCCGCGATCAGTGACGAAAACAATGGACTGCCCATCGGGCGACCATTGCGGCTGCAATTCCGCGAAGCGATCTTCCGTCAAGCGCACGAGCTTATTATCGTTCAAGCTCACGGTATAAAGATCGGAGCGGCCGCCGTGAATGCCGGTGAAAACGAGTTGCTCGCCCTCGGGCGAAAAGCTCGGCGAGGTGATGCCGTTCAATTCCGCGAACACGAGGCGGTGCGTGACGCGATCTGCGAACGGCTCCATCACATAAATCGCGTCGTCCTTGCCGGACTTCGAAACGAACGCAAGCCGCTGCCCGTCGCGCGACCAATTGATCGTCGTATCAAAAAAACGCAGTGATTCGAAATCACGGCTCTGCCCGCCTTTCACGAGCAAACGTTCATCGTACTTGCCGTTGTCTTTCAGCGAGAGCAGATAAATCTCGTCCGTGAGATTTTTATTCGCGACATAAGCGATGTGCTTGCCATTCGGACTCACCGCGGGCACGAGATTCATGCGATGAAAATAACCGGCTTGCTTGCTCAATCTTTGCGCGATGCCTTCCACGCTTTGCAATGAAGAATCCGCAGGCATGGCATCTTCACGCGCGAACACATGCCACGCCTTAGTGAGGCCTTTGAAATCCAATCCGATTTGCTCTTTGAATGCGCGCTCGATATCGCCCAACTGCACTGCAGTTTTGAAAATCTCTCCCACCTTCTTTTTGCCGTACTTCTCACCCACGTAATACCACACCGACTCGCCGAGACGATACACGCGAATGTCATACGTGCCGCCCAGCTCTTGCACGGACACGAGATCATCGTGCAGCAAGCCGTCGCGCACCCACATGCGCGTGATGTTATCCATTCCCACCGAAAGATATTCCGCCATGCCTTCCACGAACCACAACGGCGGATCAAAACGATTGATGGAAATATCTCCGCGCCGCGCGTTCATGATGTCGAATTGAAACGCATGTACCAGCTCATGCACGAGCACGTGATTGAACTCGCGATACGAGCCGGTGATGGGCAACACCACACGATTGCGCAAGCCCTCGGTCACGCCGCGCGTGCCGTCGTCCAGCAAATCGCTCACGACATTCGTCTGCTGAAAATCATTGAGCGAGGCATAGAGCACGAGCGGAATGCGATTCTTGATTTTGTGGTCGAGCGCTTCGCTCAAATAAGCGTAGCCGCGCTCGGCCATGCGCGCGGCATCCCTCGCGGTCTCCGCCGCTTCGGTGTAATAATGCACGTCGAAGTGCTCGGTGCGAAAGATGGCCCAATCAAATTTTTTGTACTGCACTTTGTTTTGGCCGAATTGATAACCAGGCTGCGCCGGCGCAGCGCCGGCCAACGCCAACGAGAGCAGCAACGCGCTCGCCATGGCAGAGAATCTCTTCATGTTCTTCATGTTCAACCTTTCCTTACTGGTGGCATGTGACATTTTGAAATAAGGATTTGCTCCAACCTTTCGCAACGCATATGCCAGCCTGCGATTGAAAGTTTGAACCGCTGCATTTGCCGGCATGAGCAGGCACTGAGGGCGGATTCTACAATGCGGTCGAGTCGCAGTCCAAAGCGTCTAGCAAGCGGATTATACGAACAAGGCGGATAAAGCCGACTCCATCAGCTCTCTTCGTCCAATTCACTGAGAGAGAGTCCGTTGCCTTTTTAGCGAAGAGTTCATTTAAAGGGATGAATGGCTCGTGTGTCAATTCTATTTACAGCAGTGACAACCAACTTGCTCTTCGCTGTAAGCGTTCACGATGCCGTTAGTCTTTTACAAGTTCGATCTTTGCATAAAAAGCAAAGACTGCAAATAGCAGAATGATTGTCTAACTAAGCAAAGGCGGCGGAAGTGCGGTTGCATCTCAACGCGCATTTTGTTATCATGGCCTGCGTAAAACTTTCGCATTGCCGAACGCGCATGCTCCGTGGCTGACTATTTCACCCCAAACTACTCTCTTCGAGCCATTGATGTCCCCTCTTGCTCTCGTGATGATTATTGGTTCGGCTTTCATGCACGCGGGTTGGAACCTGCTCGTCAAACGCGCGAGCAATAAAGAAGTCTTCATGTGGTGGGCCTTGTTGATCGGCGCGCTCATCTATTCTCCCATTCTGCTCGCCAACTTGCCGATTCCGATTGAAGTCTGGCCGTATGCCGTCCTCAGCGCACTCCTCGAAGTTTTTTACTTCTGGATTCTCACGCGCGCTTATGAACGCCACGACTTTTCGCTCGTCTATCCCATCTCACGCGGGGCCGCGCCGGCATTGCTCGCGCTTTGGGCCGTTATCTTTTTGAATGAAAGCTTGCGCGAATTGGGCGTGCTGGGTATTGCGCTCATCTTAACCGGAGTCTTCCTCGTGGGCCAAGGCAAGCTGCGTTTCGCCCAAGCTGCAATGCCCGGTTTGCTCCCGGCGTTGACGATTGCGCTGTGCATCTCGATCTATTCCGTGATTGACGCGGCCGCGGTGCGCATGATGCCGGCCGCGCCTTATAGCGTGCTCCTCATCGGCTTGATCGCTTTGTTCTTCACGCCGGTTGTGATGAGAAAACACGGCGGGCAAGCGTTGCGCGCAGAGTGGCAGCGACACTGGCGCGCGATTCTCGCCGTAGGAATTTTGCACACGCTGGCTTATCTTTTAGTATTGCAAGTGTACGCCGCCAGCCAAGTAAGTTACGCCGGCGCATTGCGCGAAATCAGCGTTGTGTTCGCCGCCGTGGCCGGTTGGCTGTGGCAAGGTGAGCCGTTTGGAAAAATGCGCACGCTCGGCGCCGGATTGATATTCCTCGGTGTTCTCGCGTTGGCATTTGCGAAATGAAAGAGGTTGCTCTCTCACTTGCTCTCATCTCTCATTTCTCGTTTTGCTCTCGTTCCCAAACTCCGTTGGGGGAACGCCATTGCTCAAGAAACTCTGTTTCGAATGTTTCTAAACGGAGGTCTCATGCGTTTTAATCATTCACAAACAAAGTTGTGCTTCGTTCTTGCGCCTTTTTTCTTTTCACTCCTCCCCCTCCTGCTCCATGCGCAAACCATGACCGTCGAAGAGTACGAGCCGAAATCCACGCTCGTCGTGCCGCAGCACACCGTCACGCGCGCGAAGTTTCCGTTCATCGACGTGCACAATCATCAATGGCCCAACATGAGAAGCGGCGCGGTGGATACGCTCGTGCAAGAGATGGACAAACTCAACCTGGCGGTGATGGTCAATCTCAGCGGCGGCACCGGCGAAACGCTCAAAAAAGTCGTTGCGAATATGAAGCAGCGTTATCCCAAACGCTTCGTCATCTTTGCCAATCTGAGTTATGACGACGTCAATCATCCCGATTACGGCCAGCGCGCCGCAGCGCGACTCGAGCAGGATGTGCAGAACGGCGCGGAAGGTTTGAAGATTTACAAAAATCACGGTCTCACGCTCAAAGATAGTTTGGGCAAGCGCATTCCCACGGATGATCCGCGCTTCGATCCGGTGTGGACCAAGTGCGGCGAGTTAGGCATTCCAGTGTTGATTCACACCGGCGAGCCGCACCAATTCTTCGAGCCGATTGATCGCCACAATGAACGCTGGCTCGAGCTAAAGCAATTTCCCGATCGCGCGCGGCCGCCGGAGCAATTTCCAAGTTGGGAACAAGTGATGGGCGAGCAGCATCACGTCTTCGCCAAACATCCGAAAACGATTTTCATCAACGCGCACCTCGGCTGGCTCGGCGGTGATTTGGCTAGACTCGGCGCGTTGATGGATAAGCTGCCGAACACGTACACGGAACTGGGCGCGGTGCTCGCGGAGATCGGCCGCCAGCCCCGCTTCGCGCGCGAATGGTTCATCAAGTATCAAGACCGCGTCATGATGGGCAAGGACATTTGGGCGCCCGCGGAATATCACGTCTACTTTCGCGTGTTCGAAACCGCGGATGAATACTTCGACTACTATCGCAAGCGCCATGCGTTTTGGAAAATGTACGGCCTCAATCTGCCCGAGGAAGTTTTGAAGAAGGTTTATTATAAAAACGCGCTGCGCATTTTGCAAGGCGTGGATAAGAGCCTCTTTCCGAATTAAAAACGCGACCTCGCTCTATGATGTCATTCAGAAGGATTCTTGTTAAGTGCCGGCACGAATCGTAATTGGTTTCATCGCTAGTGCTCAAAGGTTTCCTTCTGAATAACCCAACGTGGACGAGCCGCAACCAAAAAGAAGGCTCACAAAATTGTGACGACCACAAAATAGTATTTTTGTATGATTTTATTTTTGTGTCCAAAGTTTTTGCTTTTTTTGCAAAGAGCTCACTTGTAATGGATTATACCTCGGATTTTCAGACACGCTGAAAACCGAAGCCCTTCGGGCAGCACACGGATCAAAAACGCACGCCGCAAAGCTTTTCCCGCGTGCGTTTTTGATCCGTGTGTAACCACAAGAAACTTTCAGAATTTTATTCTGACTTTGAAAAGTTAAGCGCCTACGCACGTGCAATCCCTCGCATTCGTCACTTCTCACAAAGCGCCGCGGCTTACGCCGGACGACGCAGTCATGCTCGCGCCGCTGCAATCATTCGATCTGCAAGTCGTGCCCGCGATTTGGGACGATCTAAACGTTGATTGGAAAAAATTTTCGGCAGTCATATTGCGCTCGTGTTGGGATTATCACTTCAAGCCTAAGGCGTTTCTTGATTGGCTGCGACGGCTCGAGGAAGAGAGCGTATCGGTGTGGAATCCCACGAGCGTCGTGCGCTGGAATATGGACAAAACCTATCTGCGCGAGCTGGCCGCGCGCGGCGTGCCGATCCCCCAAACAGAATGGTTGGAAACCGGCATTCCTGCATCACTGTTTGAAGTCATGCAGCGCAACGGTTTCGAGCAAGCGGTTATCAAACCCACGATCTCCGCCACGGCGCACATGACGTTCCGAACTGCGCTTGCGACGGCGCAACATGATCAAACCTGGCTCGATGAAATTTTGCGCTCTTCCGGTGTAATGGTGCAAGCCTTCGTGGAGGAAGTCATCACACAAGGCGAATGGTCGCTCCTCTTTTTCAATAAAAAATTCAGCCACGCAATTTTGAAGCAGCCGCGCGCCGGTGATTTCCGTGTGCAGAGCGACTTCGGCGGCAGCGTAAAAACGGCTTTGCCGTCTCCGAGTTTAATTGCACAAGCAGAAGCGCTCCTTGCGATGGTCGATGCGCCACTACTTTATGCGCGCGTTGATGGCGTTGAGCGCAACGGCCAATTGCTTTTGATCGAGCTGGAATTGATCGAGCCGCAATTGTTTTTGAGCTTTTCCTCGGAAGCAAGAGCACGCTTTGCGGAGGCGATAGCGGGATTGCCCTAATGATGGTGTCTTTCAGGAGAAATCCTTTTCGGCGCTGGGATTGAAGCCTCTTGGGGTTTTGTCACGAGCACTTAACCTGAATTATTCAGAACCGCGAAGACGCGAAGATCGCGAAGCATAAAAAACTCTGTGGTAGCTTGGTTGGGGCTGAAGGCAGCATTCAAACTAAGTTTCATGATAGCTTTTGTCGCATCGTGCTGTTCTTTGCGGACTTGGCGTCTTCGCGGTGAAGATTTGTGAATAATCCAGGTTAAAAAGATTCTTCTGAATGCGCGTTAAGAAGTGCAGGTTTTTGACGTTGTCATACTAAATCAGGGTGCAATAATGGCATTCAATCTCCTTGAAACCCTCGCCACGATGGGTCACGAGCAACTCGTGCTTTGCAATGACACGGCTTCCGGCTTGCGCGGCTTGATCGCGATTCACAGCACGAAACTCGGGCCGGCGCTCGGCGGGACGCGCTTCTGGCGTTATACGAATGAAGAAGAGGCTTTCATCGATGTGCTGCGTTTGTCGCGCGGGATGACTTATAAGAATGCGTTGGCGGGCTTGCCCTTTGGCGGCGGCAAAGCGGTGCTCCTCGGCGACAATCAAACGAAAGAACGCGAACCAATCTATCGCGCGCTGGGTAGACATGTGGAGAGGCTGGGCGGAAGATTCATCACCGGAGAAGATGTCGGCACCAGCGTGGCGGACATGGAATATGTGCGCGCCGAGACTGCGCACGTCGCCGGTCTCGCGCAACGCTCCGGCGATCCTTCGCCGTGGACTGCTCGCGGTGTGTTTCGCGCATTGCAGGCTGCGGCGCAACAGCGTTGGAAGTCCATTGATCTATCCAACAAAGTTGTCGCGTTGCAAGGCTGCGGCAATGTCGGTTATCATCTCGCACGCGAGCTGCACGAGGCCGGCGCGAAGTTGGTCGTTACGGATATTGAGGCGGCGCGCGTGCAGCGAGTCGTGCGCGAATTTGACGCGAAGGCCGTTGCGCCGGAAGCGATCTATGAGATTGGCGCGGACATTTTTGCGCCGTGCGCGTTGGGCGGTGTATTGAATGATCAAACGATTCCGCGCTTGCACGCGCAGATTGTGGCGGGTGCGGCGAATAACCAATTGCTCCAAGATCGGCACGGCGAAATGCTGCTCGAGCGCGGCATTACTTACGTGCCCGATTATCTCGCGAATGCGGGCGGCGTTATCAACGGCTGCCGCGAACTTTTGGGGTGGGAACTCTCGCAAGCACAACAGAAGATCGAGGAAATTTTCAACACGGCGTTAGCGGTGCTTGCACTGGCGGAAGTCGAAGGCATTGCCACCAATCGCGCCGCTGATCGGCTCGCGGAGGAGCGCTTTTCTAATGGCTCAACCGTGGCTTGATCGTTGAAGAAAATTTAGTTTGAAATTTTCCGCTAGGTCGCGGGATGATTAGCTCGGCTTTAAGTCACTTCGCTCGAAGAGGCCACTTAGTACTACAACGTTAAGTTCGAGGTTTCGCTCCAAAACTTAACCTGTCATTCAGAAGGAACCTTTTTACGCACTTGGCACAAAGCCTATACGAGGGTTGATTCCAGCGCTTAAAAAGGTTCTTTCAGAATGACATGAGGAGGAGGCTGTTCCGACTTAACGTTGAGTATTAGGTAAACAAGCGAAGAAGAACCCTCGGTGGAGCAGCGACCAAACATAAAAAAACCGCTCAGGAATTGCCATGTACATTCCCAAAAGCAATCGCGTCACCGATGAAAAGCACGTCACGGATTTTATTCGGCAAAACAGTTTCGGCATTCTCATAAGCTGTATCGAGGGCGCGCCCTTCGCCACGCACTTGCCGTTGGAATATGTTGAAAG
>Ga0247727_10013808_pt1 | contig 13547 bp, 11 predicted proteins | sample WisWelCaveWW1625_FD_202498 | JGI IMG/M metagenome (GOLD analysis project Ga0247727, IMG submission 202498) | Biofilm microbial communities from Wishing Well Cave, Virginia, United States - WW16-25 | ecosystem: Environmental > Aquatic > Deep subsurface > Groundwater > Cave microbial mat | place... | reverse complement strand
TCGATTCCAGCTTCGCCGAGCTGCTCCCCGAAGACGTGCCCAGCGTCCGCCACGTCAAGGAGCTGCTCCGGCGCGTGGGCGGCGACGGCACGGTCTACGTGATCATCGAATCCCTGGAAGGCCCGCCGGGGCTGGCCAAGGCGCAGGCGCTGGCGCCCAGACTGGCGCGGGAGTTCCTCGCCTTCGGCCCGGAGCAGATCCGCGCCATCGATTCGAACCTGGGGCCCGTGCAGCGCTGGTACGAGGAGCGCTGGCCGCTCTTCGTCGACCTGGCCGATCTGGAGAAGGCGCGCGACGCCGTGCGGGCCGAGGTGAAGAAGCGCAAGGCCTTCGCCAACCCGCTGGCCGTCGAGCTGGACGACGAGGAGCCCAAGGGGCCGGCCGATCCGCAGTTCGCGAAGTGGCTCGACCCCAAGGAGCCGCTCCCGCGCCAGCAGGTGGCGGAGCGCTTCGCCCGCTACCAGGACGGCTTCATGGTCCACCCCGACAAGCGCTCGCTCCTGCTCATCGTGCGGCCGGCCGGGACCAGCCTGGGCGTCTCCGAGGCGCAGGCCCTGCTCGACCGGATGCAGGCGGTGGTCGATCGGCACAAGGACGAGCTGGCGCGCGACAAGCTGCGCGTCGGCTTCGCCGGCAGCTTCCCCACCTCGGTGGCCGAGTACCAGGCCATCGTCGAGGACGTCTTCGGCACCGCCCTCTTCGTCACCGCCGTGGTGCTCCTCTCCATCATGATCTTCTTCCGCGACATCCGCTCCACCGTGGCGCTGGGCCTGGGCGTGATGGTGGCGGTGGCGGTCACGTTCGGCATCACCCGGCTGGCCATCGGCTACCTCAACACGCAGACGTCGTTCCTCGGCGCCATCGTGGTCGGCAACGGCATCAACTACGGGCTCATCTACCTCGGGCGCGTGAAACAACTGCGGCGCGCCGGGGTGGGCCTGGTCGAAGCGTGCCTGGAGGGTGCGCAGACCACGGCGCGGGCGACGCTCCTGGCCTCCGCCGCCACCGCGGTTTCTTTCGGCGTGCTGATCATCGCCGCCAACCGCGGCTTCCGGCACTTCGGCTTCATCGGCGGCCTGGGCATGCTGCTCTGCTGGGTGGCGACGTTCCTCTTCGTCCCCGCCATCCTCGCGGTCTTCGAGCGCCTGAGCCCGGTGCGCCCCGCGTCCGACGATCTGGCCGCCGTCGAGGCCCGCCGCGTCTCTTTCCTGCGGCGCACCTTTTCCGCACCGGTGGGCGTCACCGCGTTCTTCACCGTGCTGACGCTGGCCGCGACGCTGCTCTTCGTCACCAGGCTCCCGACGGCGATGGAGCGCAACCTCGACAACCTGACCAACGAGCTGACGGGCCAGGACCAGCTCCGCCGCGATCAGGACCGCGCCAACTCATCGCTGGGCCGGTCCATCGCCGGCTCGATCGCGCTCTTGCCCTCGCGCGAGGCGGCCGACGAGTTCTGCGACGCCATCGGCAAGCGGATGCGCGAGCCGCGGTTCGCGCCGCTCATCGACGGGTGCACCACCCTCTCCTCGGTGGTGCCGCGCCAGCAGCAAGAGAAGCTCCTGGTGCTGCGCGACATCGCCGCCCAGCTGGACGAAGGGCTTTTGGCGAAGCTCAAGCCCGCCGAGGCGAAGCGGCTGCGGGAGGTGCGGGAGCAGGTCCAGGCGCAGCGGCCGCTCCGCGTCGAGGAGGCGCCGCCCTCGCTGGTCGACCGCTTCCGCGAGCGCGACGGGACGACGGGCCGGATCGCCGTCGTCACCGCCAAGCCCCTGGCCCACCTCGAGCTGGGCCCGAACCTCCAGGCATTCGTGGAGGCCATCCGCAACGTGCCGGTGGGCGGCGCGACCTTCGACGCCACCGGCGAAAACGTGGTGCTGGCCGACCTGCTCAAGAACATCGAGCAGGAGGGGCCGCGCACCACGCTGCTCTCCTTCGCCGGCGTGACGCTCTTGGTGTTCCTCTTCTTCCGCCATTTCCGCACCAGCCTGGAGGTGGCGGGCTCGCTCTTCATCGGCGTCATCCTCATGGCGGGGATCACTGCGCTGCTCGGCCTGCGCATCAACTTCTTCAACTTCGTGGCCTACCCGATCACGTTCGGCATCGCCGTCGATTACGGCGCCAACGTGGCCGCCCGCGTGCGCGAGCGCGGCGGGCGCGTGCTGGAGGGTCTGGCCGAGGTGGGCCCGGTCATCGCGCTCTGCTCCTGGACCACCACCGTCGGCTACGCCTCGCTGCTCTTCTCGGTGAACCGGGCGCTCCGGTCGCTGGGCTGGTACGCGATGATCGGCGAGTTCACCTGCATCGTCACCGCGCTGGTGCTGCTGCCGGCGCTCCTCTTGCTCACGCGGCCCAAGGCCGTGGGCGTTCCGGCCGAAGGCGCATGACCGGCGCCGGCACCGGGGTCAGCGTTGCATCGCCGGGATCGCGCCGCCGACGGCCGCCTCCACCGCGCGCGAGACGTCGTAGAGCAAGGCGCCCCGCTCGGTGACGGGCAGCTCCGGCGCCGGCATGCCCGTGCGGCGCAGGAGCCGGTTGTAGCCCAGCTCGGCCAGCGGCCGGAGATGGAAGCAGTCGTAGAGGTTGTATTCGACCAGCCGCCGCAGATCGCGCTCGCGCCACATGCGCACGGCATCGGCGCCCGTGAGCCGGGAGAGATGCGGCGGCCGGAAGAAGCCCAGGCGCGCCTCGAGCGCCTTGAGGCTGCCGGGCTCGCGCAGCCTCGCGTAGACGTGGCGCAGATCGACGTGCGCGGCCGGCGGTTCCCAGCCGGGGAAGGCGCGGCGCAGGATCGGCACGTCGAAGGCCGCGCCGTTGAAGGTGACGAGGCAGCGCCACGCCGCCGCCCGGCGGGGAAAGGCCTCGAGGTCGCGCCCGCGCACGAAGGCGTGGATGCCGCGGGCGTCGAGGACGCCCACCACCGTGGGTCGGTCCGGATCGGAACCGACTTCGACGTCGACGAAGGCCGCGGAGTCGATCAGGTGCGGCAGAAGGCGCCAATGCTCGCGCGGGGGAAGCAGGCGCGCGAAGTGGTCCAGGTCCCCCGCCGCGAAGCGGGCCGAGCTTTCCGCGACGCCGGCGCGCAGGCGCGCGTCGAGCCGCGGCGAGAGTACTTCGCCCTCGGGCGGCACCGCCTCCCACCGATCCACTCCCCGCGCCCAGAGCTGCCGTTCGCGCAGCGGGCCCAGGCCGCGGATGTGGCGGAAGGAGGCGGTGATCAAGAAGCTACTTCCCCGGCGGGCGGTACTTGATGGTCTTCTTCGCCGCGGCGTCGACCTCCTCGGCGGTGAGCAGCACCGTGGTCCTGCAGCTCGCCGCGCCGGCGGCGTTGACGGCCAGGCTGATGGCCGCCGCGGTGACGTGATCGGGCACGTCGGCGATCAGGTACACGTCGGCGTCGCCGAACGCGTAATAGAACGCCTCGAGGCGGCCGCCCACGCCCTCGAGCAGGTTGACGACGGCGGCCTTCCGCCCCGAGCCGCCTTCCTTGAGAAGGCCCTTCGTGCCCTCGACGGTGTACGACGCCTGGCACAGGATCTTGGCCATATCGATTCCTCCCCAGGGCCGACGCGGCCCGCGCCACGCTCTACACCCGCCCCGCCACCCGCGCCAGGAGGGGAACGTCGGCCTCGCAGAACGGCAGCGCGCGCAGCTCGTCGGGCGCGGCCCAGCGCATCTCGGCGGCCTGCAGCGGCCGCGGCTCGTCGCCCGGCTCCAGCTCGGCGCGGTAGAGAATGAGGTCGACGTGCACGTCCGGATACGCGTGCTCGACGCCGTCGAAGAGCGCGCCCACGCGGACCAGCACGCCCAGCTCTTCGATCAGTTCGCGCACCAGCGCGCCCCGGTCGTTTTCGCCCGGCTCCACCTTGCCGCCGGGGAACTCCCAGAGGCCCGCGCGCTCGCCGCGCTCGTGTCGCCGGGTGATGAGCACGCGCCCGTCGCGCTCGATGAGCGCGGCGACGACGCGCACCCGTCTCACGGGAGCAGCCCGAGGGTGAAGAGCGAGCCGGAGTTGGAGACGATCATCGCCGCACCCTTCATCGGCAGGACGCCCTGCGAGAAGCCCGAGCCGGGATCGAAGATGCCGCGGGCGCGGCCGGTGTCGGCATCGAGGGCGTAGAGCGGGCCGCGCTCGACGGCGAAGAGGAGCAGGCCGTCGGCGGTGGCGGGCGCGGTGGCGAACTTGTCGGCGCCGAGCGCGAACTGCCAGAGCTTCTTGCCGTCGATGCGGGAGAGCGCCACCACCGCGCCCCGGCCCCCCGCGTAGATGCGCGCTCCCTCGATGAGGAGCCGGTTCGCGCCCGGGAGCGCGTAGGTCCAGACCGGCTCGCCCGTCTTGGCGTCGAGAGCGACCACGCCGGTGCGGGCGCCGGCGGCATAGAGGCGCGCGTCCTCCTCCGGCGCCTCGAGCGCGTCGATGTCGAGGTAGTCGCCGGCGCCGCCGGCAGCGCGGACCCATTTCGCCACGCCGCTGGAGGGCGTCAGGGCCACCACGCTGCCGTCGGCGAAGCCGGTGTAGATGAGCCCATGGGCGTGGCGCGGCCGCGCGTTGCCGCGCACCAGGAACCCCGCCCCCGGCTCGCGGCGGAACTTCCACAGGCTCTTCCCGGTGGCCGCGTCCAGCGCCGTCACCGCCTCCTCGCTGGAGGCGACGAAGAGCCGGCCCTCCGCGAGCGTGGGCGTGGTGGTCAGCTCCTCCTTGAGGTCGGTGCTCCAGCGCGTCTGTCCGGTGATGCGGTTCAGGGCGACCAGCGCGCCACCGCCGGTGGGGACGTAGAGCGTGTCGGCCGCCATCAGCGGCGTGGCCAGGACGCCGCTGGCCGCCTGGTGGGTCCAGGCCGGCCGGCCGCGGACGAAGCAGCGGAGCGCGCCGTCGCGCGTGCCGACGTAGAGGCGGCCGGTGGGCGGATCGTAGAGCGGCGTGGCGGTCTCGCGCGCGAAGAGATCGAGGTGCGCGTCCGAGGTGAGCCGCACCTTCGCGTCGACGAAGAAGGCGCGCTCGAGCTGGCGCACCCGTGGCTCGGGCCGCGGGGCGTGGCCGCCAGGGGTGTTGGCAAAGGCGAGCAGCAGCGCCGCCCAGGGCGCGGCCATCCGCTACTTGCCCTTGGGCGCCGGGGCCGGCGCCGAGGTGGCCATCAGCGGCGCTACTTCGAGGAGCAGGTTGGCCTCCATCGCCACCGGCTCCTTGGGGAACTCCTTGGCGACGGCGGCGAGCAGGTCCTTCGCCTCGGGGCGCTTCTCGGCGAGCGCGAGGCGGGCGAGTTGGTACGCGGCCCGGGCCGGAGAGCCGGCGTCCTTGATCTGGCCGTACGCGGCGCGCGCCGCATCGAGCTTGCCCGCCTTCTCGTGGGCGTAGCCGAGCGCCTCGAGCGCGGTGGCACGCACCGGGTTGTCCTTGCCGGCGCCCTTGAGGAACTCCTCGAGGTGAGGGACGGCCCCGGCCGCGTCGCCGGACTGCTGCTTGACCAGCCCGATCTGGAACAGGGCGGTCTGGGCGGCCATCGATCCGGAATGGCCAGCGCGCACCTTCTCGAAGGAGGCGATGGCCGCCTTGGCCCGCTCCGCCTTGCTGGGGAAGGTCTCGGCGCCCGGCTGCCCGGCCTCGCCGGCGATGGGCCGCGCGGCGACCTGCAGCGCCGCGGAGAGCGCCTCGCCCGCCTTCGCCTCGCGGTGCGAGCGCCAGGCGGCGGCGCCCCAGGCGATCACGGCCACGCCGGCCGCCGCGCCCAGGCCGATGAGGATGGGCCGCTGCCGCGCCAGGAGCCACTCCATCACCTTCCCCGCCACGAGCTGGAACTCGTCGGGCCGCCTCAGCTGCTTGAGATCCTTGCCCGTCACCTTCACGTCCGCCACGGCAGCCTCCTCGAAGACGGCTGCTTCTGCCCAAAAAGACGGGCGGAGTCAATCGAAGGCGGCCGGTGTACCCTCTCGGCCATGCTCGGCGCCCTGCTCTGCGTGCTCCTGGCCGTGCCGGTCCCGCGCCCGCGCGATCCGCCGCTCTGGCTGGTGGTCGAGGCGCTCTACGCCGCGCCCGGCGGCGAATCGTCGCGCGGCCCGGGCGCGGGCGCGCGGCTCGGGTACCGGATCACCGACCAAGTCTCGACCGCCATCGGCTTCTCCTCGCTCTTCGCGCGCGGCGGCCTCGTCACCGCGCTGGCGGCGGGCTTCGAGGCCACGCTCGACGCCACGCCCGTGGCCCCGTTCATCGAGCTGTCCCTGGTGCGCACCGATCCGCCCGAGCGCGTCGGGTTCAGCCTCGCGCAGCGCAGCGGGTTCGGCTTCGACTGGCGCTTCGCGCGCGGCCTCTCGCTGGGCCTGGTGGTGCGCTACTTCGCGGCCCTCGACGCCACCGATGCGCCGGTGGCGGCGTCGAGCATGAACGGCATCGAGTTCGGCCTCCGCCTTCTGGCCGTGCCCGGCGCCTCGAGGTGACGCATGCGCGCAGTGGTCCTGGATCGATTCGGCCCGCCCGGTGAGGCGCTGTCGCTGCGCGAGCTGCCCGACCCGGTGCCCGGGCCCGGCGAGGCCCTGGTGCGGCTGCGCGCCGCCGCGCTCAACCACCGCGACTCGTGGATCCGGCAGAACCTCTACGCCCGCATCAAGCTGCCCGCGGTGCTCGGGTCGGACGGCGCGGGAGAGGTGGTGGCCCTGGGCGCGGGCGCCGATGCCCGCCTCGCCGGCGCGCGCGTGGTGATCGCGCCCTGCCACGGCTGGGGCCAAGACCCCAAGGCGCAGGGGCGGGATTTCCTCATCCTCGGCATGCCCGAGCAGGGGACGCTGGCCGAGCTGATCGCGCAACCCGCGCAGCGCCTCGTGCCAATGCCGGAGCACCTCACCTTCGCCGAGGCGGCGGCGCTGCCGGTGGCGGGGATCACGGCGTACCGGGCACTGGTGACGCGTGGCCAGGTGCAGCCCGGCGAACACGTGCTCGTCACCGGCATCGGCGGCGGCGTGGCGACGCTGGCGCTGATCTTCGCGCGAGCGCTGGGCGCCAAGGTGTCGGTCACCAGCGGCTCGGAGGAGAAGATCGAGAAGGCGCGCGCGCTGGGAGCGGTGGGGGGCGTGAGCTACCGACTGCCGGACTGGCCGAAGAAGCTGGCCGAGCTGGTCGGGAGCCCGCCCGACCTCGTCATCGACGGCACCGGTGGGCCGGGCGCCAACGCGCTCCTGAACGCGGCGGCCCCCGGCGGGCGCATCGTCTTCTACGGCGCCACCGCGGGGCTGCCGCCCGACTTGGACCTGCGCCGCATCTTCTTCAAGCAGCTCGACGTGCGCGGCGCCACCATGGGCACCGACGAGGAGTTCCGCGCCATGATCGACCTGGTGGCGAGGAAGCAGTTGCGCCCGGTCATCGATCGGGTCTTTCCGCTGGCCGAGACCGCGTCCGCCATGAAGCGGCTCGACGACGGGGCGCAGATGGGAAAGGTCGTCCTGGATTGCGGCTGAAGTCGCCGTGCGCGCAGGCAGGCATCGCCCTCCGGTCATCGCGGGGACCTTCCGGGCTTGCGGCCGCGAACCCTGCGGGTCTCCGCCGGCGGGACGCAGCGCTTGCGCATCGGTTGGGTGGCCGCGAAAGGCCCGGGCGTTCGCGCATCCTCGGGTTCCGGGCGAAATCTCATACGATCAGGCCGGGCGCGGCTGCCTCGGCGCATTCGCTGCGTGCGCGCGGCATTTGCCTTGCAGCCTTCCGGTCGCAAATCGTTCGCGCACGTGTGGCGCCGGGGCACGCATGGCGTTCGGGCGTCGGGACTTTCTCAAGGCCGTCGAGCTCGCTGCCGCCGGAGCAGCGTTGCCGGCGATCTCGTGCGCGCGCCCCGAGGCCCGGCCGGCGGCACGCAGGCGCAACGCCCCGGAAGCGGCGATCGTCTCCGTCTGCGGGAGCTGCCCGGGCGGTTGCGGCATCCGCGCCCGCATCGTGGGGGGCCGGCTCGCCGGCATCTCGGGGAACCCGCTGCACCCGGTGAACCGCGGCGGGCTCTGCCCTCTCGGCATCGCCGGCGCGCAACTCGTGCACCATCCCGATCGCGTGCGCGGCCCGCTGCGCCGCGAGGGCGGCGAAGGGCCCGAAGGGCTGCGGCCCGTCTCGTGGGACATCGCGGTCGGGGATCTGGCCGGGCGCCTGCGCGAGCTGCGCGGCCGCGGCCTCGCCCACACCGTCGCGCTGGTGGACGGGACGCGCGGCCTCGCGCACGACCTCGCCGGACGCTTTCTCGCCGCCTTTGGATCGCCCAACCTCCTCGCCGGCCGCGCCTGGAACGACACCGCGGCGACCGAGGCGATGCAGGCGCTCCAGGGCGTGGGCACGCCGGCGGCCTACGACATCGAGAACGCCCGCTTCGTGCTCGCCTTCGGCTCCGGATGGCTGGAGGGCTCGTGGTCGCCGGTGGCCGCCGCCCGCGCCTACGGCATCGCCCGCCGCGGCCGCAAGTCCGGCCGGGTGCGGGTGGTGCACGTCGAGCCCAGGCTGTCGGTGAGCGCCGCCCATGCCGACGAGTGGCTACCGGTCGCGCCCGGCTCCGAGGGCGCGCTGGCGCTGGGCCTGATGCACATGGTGCTGCGCGAGGGACTCGAGGATCAGGCCTTCCTCGATCGCTGGAGCACGGGCTTCGACTGGCTGCGCGCCCTGGTGCTGCGCGACTACCACCCCGACGCGGTCTCGGAGCTGACCGGGGTGCCGGTCGCGACCATCATCCGGCTGGCGCGGCAGTTCGCCTCCACCAGGCCGGCGGTGGCCATCGGTGACGATCGCCCCGGCGCGGGCGCGCAGACGCCCCAGGTGCGGATGGCGATCCACGCGCTCAACGCCCTGGTGGGCGCGATCAACTCGCCGGGGGGCGTGCTCGCGCCGCCGCCGGTGCCGCTCGATCCGCTGCCGGCGGCGCCCACCGACGAACAGGCGCGCCGCGGCCTCGCCGCGCCGGCCATCCCGGGGGGCGACGTCCGCGGTCTCTCCACCTGGCTCGACGGCCTCGCCACCTATCCGGTCAACGTGCTGCTCGCCTTCGGGTCGGACCCTGTCTCGCTCCTGGGCGGCGCCGAGCGGGCCCGGTCGCTCCTGCGGCGCGTGCCCTACGTGGTCAGCTTCTCCTCCTTCCTCGACGAGACGGCGGCGCGGGCGGACCTGGTGCTGCCCGATCACACCTGGCTCGAGCGCTGGGAAGATGACCCCTGCTTCACCTCGCGCGGCTTTCCGGTGCTCGGCCTGCGGCAGCCGGTGCTGGCCCCGCGGCACGCGACCCGGCACGCGCCGGAGGTGCTGGCGGACGTGGCGCGCGCCCTGGGCGGGCCCGCCGCCGCCGCCCTGCCCTGGAAGAGCTTCCGCGAGGTGATCGTCCACGGCCTGCGCGGCATCCACCGCTCGGGGCGCGGCGCGCTCTTCGACATCCCCGAGGCCGAGGCCTGGGTGGGCACGATGGAGAAAGGCGGCTGGCGCGCTTCCGACTTCGGAACCTTCGATCGGTTCTGGCAGGCGATGGTGGCCCGCGGCGGCTGGTGGGATCCGATCTACGACTTCGGCGAGCGCGGAAGGGCCCTGCGCACGCCGAGCGGACGCTTCGACTTCTCGCCCCTGGCCCGGGAAATCGAGCGGCGGTCTGCAGACCCGGCCCGCCCGCTCCTGGGCGCGGCGGCGCCGCCGGCTGGGTTCCCGCTGCGGCTGCACCTCTTCCCGCTGCTGGCCGCCTTCGGCCACACCCAGGGTCCCACGCCCTGGGTCCAGGACGTGCTCGGCCACGAGATGGGCCAGAGCTGGGCGCTGTGGGTCGAGCTGTCGCCGGGGGACGCGGCCGCGCTGGGCGTACGCGACGGCGACCGCGTGCGGGTCGAGTCGCCCGCCGGATCGCTCCTGGCGCGGGCGCACGTCTACCCGGGGCTGCGGCCGGGGGTGGCCGCCTTGCCGCTCGGCCCCGGAGGCGCGCCGGGCCGCGTGCAGCGGCGCGCACTCGACGCGCACGCCGCCGCGCTGGTCGGTGCGAGCGGCGATACCTGGGTCCGGCTGCGGAGGGTGTGAATGGCCGAGCGCGGCGTCCGCTGGGGGATGGTGATCGACCTGGACAGGTGCACCGCCTGCCAGGCCTGCGTCACCGCCTGCCAGTCGGAGAACAACGTGCCGCCGCCCGACCCGCGCGGCGCCGCCGAGCTCCGGTCGATCCGCTGGATGGACCTGGTGCCGCAGCTCGAGGGCGAATACCCGCGGCTCAAGCTGCGCCTGTTGCCGCGCCCCTGCATGCACTGCGACAACCCGCCCTGCATCAAGGTCTGCCCGGTCGGCGCCACCTCCATCGGCGAGGACGGGATCGTCGCGCAGGTCTACTCCCGCTGCATCGGCTGCCGCTATTGCACCACCGCCTGCCCGTACACGGTCCGGTACTTCAACTGGCGCGAGCCCTCCTGGCCCGGCGACCTCGCCGAGTCGCTCAACCCCGACGTCTCGGTGCGCCCCAAGGGCGTCGTGGAGAAGTGCACGTTCTGTCATCACCGACTGCAGAAAGCGCGCGATCGAGCGGCGCTGGAGAAGCGCGAGCTGCGGCCCGATGACTACGTCCCGGCCTGCGTCGAGGCCTGCCCGGCGAACGCGATCGCGTTCGGGAACCTGAACGATCCGCACGCCGAGGTGGCCGCGCTGGCGCACTCCCCGCGCGCCTACCGCCTCCTCGAGGACCTGGGCACCGAGCCCAAGGTCTACTACCTGCGGGAGGGGCAATGAGCGAGGCCCTGATCCACGGCGCGGCGGTCCCCGCCCCCGAGGCGCGGCCCGCACAGGCCGGGCCCATCGAGGACGAGGCGCTCCTGCGGCCGGTGCTGCACACCACCTGGCGTTTCTGGGTGGCCGCGGCGGCGCTCTCCGCCATCGCGCTGCTCGGCGCCCTGGCTTACGTCACGCAGTTGCGGAGCGGGCTGGGGGTCACCGGCCTCAACCGGCCCGTCTACTGGGGCGTCTACATCACCAACTTCGTCTTCTTCATCGGCATCTCGCACGCGGGGACGCTCATCTCCGCCATCCTCCGCCTGGCGCGGGCCGAGTGGCGCCGCTCGATCACCCGCTCGGCCGAGGTGATCACGGTGCTGGTCATCTTCTTCGGCATCGGCAGCATCCTCATCGACATGGGGCGGCCCGATCGGCTGCTCAACATCCTCAAGCACGGCCGCTTCCAGAGCCCGCTGCTCTGGGACGTGACGAGCGTGACCGCGTACCTGCTCTGCTCGACGTTCTACCTGGCGCTGCCGCTCATCCCCGACGTGGCGCTCTTGCGCGACCGCACCACCGGCGCGCGCCACGCCTTCTACCGCGCGCTGGCGCTCGGCTGGCGGGGCACTCCGCGGCAGCGCCGCATCCTCGAGAAGCTGATCTCGGTGATGGCGGTGATCGTCATCCCCGTCGCGGTCTCGGTGCACACGGTGGTGTCGTTCGTCTTCGCCATGACCATCCAGCCGGGCTGGCACTCGGCGATCTTCGGCCCGTACTTCGTGGTCGGCGCGATCTTCTCCGGCATCGCCGCGCTCATCCTGGCGGTGGCGCTCATCCGCGCCGTGTACGGGCTGCACGACTACCTGAAGCCCGTGCACTTCAGCTACCTGGGCGTGCTGCTCCTGGTGATGACGCTGCTCTGGTTCTACTTCACGTTCTCCGAGTATCTCGTCACCTTCTACGGCAGCGACCCGGTCCACATGGCGGTGTGGTGGGCGAAGATCTCGGGCCGCTTCGCGCCGGCGTTCTGGACGATGGTGACCTGCTGCTTCGTGGTGCCGCTCGCCATCCTCGCCAACAAGAGGACGCGGACGGTGGCCGGCACGGTGGTGGCGTCGAGCTGCGTGATCGTCGGCATGTGGCTCGAGCGCTGGACCATCGTCGTCCCCTCGCTCTCCAGCCCCCGGCTCTCCGGGATCGAGGCGCACTACTTCCCCAGTTGGGTGGAGTGGTCGATCCTGGCCGGCTGCACCGCCGCCTTCGCCCTGCTCTACATGGTGTTCACCAAGCTCTTCCCCATCGTCTCCATCTGGGAGGTGCGCGAGGGGCGCGGGGCCGCCGTGCAGGAGGTGGTCGAGCGCGTCCGGTCGTACCTGCCGCCCGGGAAGGAGGGCGCGCCATGAGCGCCGCCTCGATCCTGGCCATCGCGCTGGCGACCGCCGCGGCCGCCAAGGCCCCCGAGCGCGGCGACGTGCGCCGCGGCTGGGTCGTGTTCGTCTCCAAGGCCTGCATCCGCTGCCACGCCACCTGGGGATACGGGGGCGAGATCGGCCCCGACCTCGGGCGCACCCGCGCCGGCGGCCTCAGCGACGCCGAGCTGGCGGCCACGGTCTGGAGCAACATCCCGCGCATGTGGGGGAAGATGAAGGAGGAGAGGATCCCGCACGTCCCCATCGACCAGGCGGAGATGCGGAACCTCTTCGCCTATCTCTCCTTCGTGCGTGCGCTGGATGCGCCCGGCGATCCCGAGACCGGCCGGCGCCTGTTGCGCGAAAAGAGCTGCACGCTCTGCCACACGGTCACCGACGCCAAGGGCGCCACCGCTCCCGACCTGCGGCGCTGGGCGCGCTATCGCAACCCCGCGGTCTGGGCCAAGCTGATGTTCGATCACGCGCCCAAGATGATCCAGGCGATGCGGGCGCGCGGGCTTTTGCCGCCCCGGCTGGAGGCGTCGGACCTGGTGCACATCGTCAGCTACGTGCGCTCGGTGGCGGCCTCGGGCGAGGCGGAGCTGCTCGAGCCCGGCGACACCATCGCCGGCGAGCGCCTGTTCCACGAGCGGAAGTGCGTGCTCTGCCACTCGGTGCGCGGCGCCGGCGGCACCTCGGGGCCCGCCCTCGGCTTCCCGGGGTGGGCCACCTCGTTCACCGGCGTCGCGGTCAAGGTCTGGAACCGGGTGGGCGGGATGCGCGAGGAGATGAGGAAGATGCGCATCGAGGCGCCGGTGCTCACGCCGCAGGAGATGGCGCACGTCATCGCCTGGCTCTTCGCCGCCACCTACTCGGACGACCCGGGATCGCCGGCCCGGGGCGCGCGCCTGCTGGGGGAGAAGGGATGCACCCGCTGCCACCAGGGCGCCGTGGCCCAGCCGCTGCGCCGATTCGCCGGCCAGGCCACCGCCGCCACGCTGGCGCACGCGCTCTGGAAGCACGGCCCGGTCATGCTCGAGGCGATGCGCGGCATGGGCATCCGCTGGCCGACGTTCACCGGCGACGAAATGCGCGATCTGATCGCGGTGCTCAACGCGCCGCCTGACCAGGAATAGGAGGCTGGCATCATGAGGAAAGCAGCGTTCGCGGCGATCCTGGCGTTCTGCGCGACGGGCTCGATGGCCGAAGTGGACAAGAAGACCGAGCGCACCTGGAAGGCCAAGTGCGCCTCGTGCCACGGCGTGGACGGCAAGGGGCAGACCGCTTCCGCTCAACAAGTGGGCCTGCCCGACTTCTCCACTCCCGCCTGGCAGAAGGCGAACACCGACGAGAAGATCCGCAAGTCGATCTCGGAGGGCGCCACCAAGGAGAAGGGCGGCAACAAGCTGGAGATGGATCCGTACAAGGACAAGCTCGATGCCGAGCAGATCAAGAAG
>Ga0247727_10013807_pt1 | contig 13547 bp, 11 predicted proteins | sample WisWelCaveWW1625_FD_202498 | JGI IMG/M metagenome (GOLD analysis project Ga0247727, IMG submission 202498) | Biofilm microbial communities from Wishing Well Cave, Virginia, United States - WW16-25 | ecosystem: Environmental > Aquatic > Deep subsurface > Groundwater > Cave microbial mat | place... | reverse complement strand
GCCTCGAGCCACACGGTGACCTACGGCGATGATGTGCCGACGATCACGCCCAGCTACAGCGGTTTCGTGAACGGCCAAGATGAGACCGCTCTGGGCACACAGCCGACCTGCTCGACGACCTATACGGACGGCTCCCCGGCGTCACCTCCAACCTATCCGACGAACTGCTCGGGTGGCGTGGACGGCAATTACAGTTTCAGCTACGTGGCCGGCGCGGTGTCGGTCGACAAAGCTCTGCTGACGATCACGGCTAACGACAAGACAGTCTCAGAAGGTGCTTCATGGCCCGTCTTCGATGTATCGTACGATGGTTTTGTGAATGGTGAGGGTCCAGGTGTCTTGGGCGATACTTTGGTGTGTACGTCCGATGCACCCAATCCTACAACTGACAATGGCCCATTCCTAATCAACTGCTCAGGCTTGACCTCTGACAATTACAGTATCACTTTCCAGCCGGGCACGCTAACAGTTACGAATGTTGCGCCGACAGTTGGAACTCTTGTCCTTACAGGTGCAAGTGGTACGGCTTGTATGGTTGGTAATGTCGTAAAACTCGACTTTAGTTTCAGTGATCCCGGCATAAACGATGCAAATTGGCACGTTGTCATCAACTGGGGCGATGGCAGCCAGACCACCTATGACACCACTACCCAGGGCGCACAGCCGCAACAGTCCCACACTTACGCTGCTGGCACGTACACGATCACTGTGACCGTCACGGACAAAGACTTTGACGTTGGTTCAAATAGCAGTAGTACTGGTGCAGTCTCGTTCCTTTGGAACTTGAGCAACATCTTGCAGCCCGTCAACCCCGGTCCGCCCAATAGCATCTTCAAATACGGGAGCACGATCCCCGTCAAGGTCAAGGTCACAGACTGCAACAACATGGCTGTGGGCACACTAACACTGAAAGTCACTTGGCAGTTACTAAGCAGCGGTACGCCGACTGGTGATGTCAGCGAACCATTCTCAACGAGTGCTGCGGATACCGGCAATACGATGCGATTTACCGGAGCACCCGACAGCCAGTATATATTCAATCTGGCGTCGAAGTCGTTTCCCGATGGTACAGCTAAGTATCGACTTTATGTCACGATCGTTTCTACAGGCCAGCAGGTATATGCTGACATCGGTCTCAAGACGAAGTAGCCTAAAATCGAACCAACCTAGAAGACTGGAGGGGGGATAAAGAATATAATAAAAACCTGCGCCATCTTGTAACGGCGCAGGTTTTTATTACTGCAAAATTCAAACTGAAGATGGGTTCTGTCTTTACATGCTAACCATCTGCGGCGCAGCGGAAGCCGATGCGTGGGGAAAAATCGCCGAGATATGAATCTGATCCTGGTGCCGCGTTCAAATTTGAGCCAAGTACCGACGAGCGTTTTGAAACTCGGATGTTTATCTCTGCATCTCCCAAACTCCCACCACGGACTACGCGATTCAATCCTGAACTTGTTAGCGGACCCAACGGATTCAAACTTTCTGCGGTCAAGTAATAATCAAAGTCGTAAAAATCATTCGTCCATTCTGCCACGTTACCGGCCATATCCACCACTCCAAACGGGCTGGCTCCCAGCGGATAGCTTCCGACGCGCGATGTGTCGTTCACGATAAAGTTGAAGTTGGCGAGCGTCCAATCGGGTTTATCTTCGCCCCACGGAAACGTGCGGAGGTCGTCACCGCGTGCGGCGCGTTCCCATTCCGCTTCGGATGGCAGCCTTCTGTTTGCCCATTCGCAGTAGGCTTTTGCCTGTCCCCAGGTGACGTACACAACGGGATAATCTTTGAATTCAGGGTTCTCGAAATAATCAAACCGTCTTTGCGATTCAAAACTTTGCGGCGGTTCACACACTCCTGCATTCGCACACAACGAATACATGGCATTTGTCACTTCAAATTGATCCATCCAGAAGGCTTCAATCGTTACATCATGCACAGGGACTTCATCTGGCGCGCGGCGCGCATCCATGCCGCCCATGCGGAAGGTGCCTGTTGGGATGTAAATTTGCGGCATTCCATCAACGGGAGAAACGCGTGCGGTGATAATTTCTTCTGTTGGATGAACGATGGTCGGAAGGATGACTTCAACCGTCGGAGATGGAATTGCAGTGGGAATATCTGTTGCGGGCAGTGCAAGTGGAGTTAATGTTGAGGTGGGTGTTTGTGTTTCTGAAACGCCACACGCAGCAAGAAACATAAATAAAAGGATTGGAAGATATTTTTTCATTGAAATTTCCATACATCTTCGTCCTCCCGAAGGACATCGGGACGATGTGAGCGGAGCCGCATGTTCTTGCGGCGTAGTCGAAGGACGGGTACATTAGAAATAGTGTTGTTTGAATCCAACTGCCTTTCGACTGCGTTCCTCGTTGTCACTCGTCTCTCCGCTCAAGGCGAAGACAATTTCTACGGCGTGGAGCCGACAAAGTTGAGCGCGTACAACGCGTCTTCATACCCCGGGCGGGCGGATAATGCCTTGCGCCAGTCTTTGATCGCGCCGTTGAGATCGCCGTTGCGATATAACGCCCATCCATGCCACAGCCACGACTCCTCAGACATTTCGGTGCGCTGGAGCGCGTAGTCAGTTAATGCGAGCAAATCGTCGTTGCGATTCGCGTGGAAGTTCGCGAGGAACGGACCGAATTGATAGCGGAACATGCGTTGCGGCAAGCCTAGTTCTCTCGCCTTGTCGTATGCCGCGTTAGCTTCTTCATAGCGTTCAAAGTAGACCAGGTTGCTCCCAACGTTAAACCATGCGAACGCGTCAGATGGCTCATGAGTGGCAGCGGCTCGGGCGAAGGTCAACGCGTTTTGCCGATTCAGGTCTGGGTCCCAGTTTGAGGCGAGGAGCCCCTTAAGTTCCTCTTCTTGCTCGGGAAGATAGACGATCATGAACAAATAATTGAAGGGCTTCCATTCCGATAAAAGTTGGGCGTAGGAAACTTTCTTGTCGGGTCCGCGATAGGTATCTTGCGCAGTAAATGTTTGCGTAGCGTCATCATAGCCCGTGAGCAAAAGATAATGTGCCGCCCAGAGGTCATCGTCGGGCCAGCCAGTGTCTTCAGGATTCAAAGAGGTTGTGGATTCAACAATTACAGGATACGCCGCGGCGATGAGTCGCTTCAATGTTTCGAGATCACCACCGACGCGGTATTCGATGCGAAGCCAGCCTGCGTAATTCTTTACCCAAAATGCCATCTCTTCAGGGTTGACGTTGCGATCTCCGTTGATCGGCTTGATGACGACCGATATATCTTTCTGGTTTCCGCTCCAGCCAAACATGCGCAGCATCATCGAAAGCGCGGCGGGACCGCAATTGTTCGCGGTTTGCTTTTCGTATTCAGGGGATTCGAGAAACGCCTGCGCGGGAAGCGGAGCGAATGTTGGCGTAGACGGAATGGTCGTTGCAACAATTTCAGGTGTTGAGGTGACTGCAGCGGTTGGAGTGATCATCTTTGTTGGATTCGGAATCGCAGTGGGCACGTCACCCACGGGATTGATCAAATTTTTTGCATAGGTTTTTGCGACTTCAAAACGCCATGAGAGGCGGCTGTTGATCGCAGGGATTTGGTAAAGAAATATGGCGAGCAATAATAAGCCCGCGCCAACGAATAAAATATTTCTTCTCGCCATGCAGAAAAGTGTACCAGGGTTGGATGAGTCAAATTTAATGAGACAACGTCATTGCGAGGAGGGTCGAAGACCCGAAGACACTTGTACCAATTTGCTAAGCAAATCGTGCGTTCGGTGCAGGCAGGTGAGCAATCTCCTCCGCTGTGTTGGGATTGATCACCTGCACTGCACCGAACGCAGTTCAGGTGCAAGTGTCGTCGCACACTTGCCCCGGGCGCAAATGCGGGGACGAACGCACCTCGCAATGACGAAACCCTACTTGTGCCCAAACAATCCTACTGCCGCGGCAACAGATGGATCGGTCTCAAAGGTAAATGTGTCCCATTCGGCAAATGCCGGCACGTCAGGCACGATACCTGTCAATTCCCAGTTTGCATCGGAGAACGCGGAGTAGTAGGTTTCAGCGGCGATCCACACTTGTGAGCCGTCATCGAAATCATAGCCATGCAGAACTTCCACATTGCCGAGACTCGTCTGCCCGACGACTTTTGCCCTGCCTGCATCGCGGAGCACGCCCGAAAAAATTTCGCCATAGCTGACGGTGTCTTCACTCACGATAATGATGAGCGGGACAGTTAATGAGTTGTGGATGGGCTCAGCGGTCACATCCAACGATCGCGACGAGGTGCGGCTCACGAACTGCCCAAGCCTGCCAGAGACGAAATGCTTCAAAATCGGGTCAACCACCGAACTGCTTCCGCCTCCATTCAAGCGTACGTCAAGGATCAGCCCATCGAGTTCACCGAAATCATTCAATGCCTGTGAGATTTGCGGCGGAATGGTCTCATCAAAAAAAGTTGGGATGAAGATGTACCCAATCTTTGACCCGTCTGTGGTGGGCGCGAGTCTCGCTTCGATATTCAATGATCCCTTTATGGGAGCGCGGATGAGGAGCAGGTCACGCGGCGCTTCATTGGGTGATTGAATGGTGAGTACAACCGCCGAACAATTCGGACCGCGTAATCGCCTCGATGTATTTTCGTTTACTTCCAGGGGCACGCCGTCCACCAGCAGGATTCGATCGTGTGATTTGATTCCCGCGTGCTCAGCGGGAGAATCTGGAAAAGTTGAAATCACCGTGAATGTTTGGCGTTCTTCATCGGGTATGGAATAAATACCCACTCCCACAAATTCGTTCTCGCCTCTCAATTCTGCTTCCGACTCTTTTACTTCCAACGGCGAAAGGAAGAACGAATGCTCGTCCTCCAGTTCGTTGATCATCGCCTGCATTTCAACATAGAAAGATTCCGTATCCAATCCGGCTTCGATCTTGCTTTTATACCTCGACCTAATCTCGTTCCAGTCTTTTCCGTTGAAGTCCGGGTACACGTATACTTCTTCAACGATGCCGGCAAGCTCTTCAAGAACTCGCAGTTGCGTGCCTTGTGAAATATCTGGGTTAGGTTCGATCGTGACTGTGGGTTGTGCAGGCACAGCATCTGGCGAAATCGTCGCCAGCGGAGCGGCTTCACATCCGGCTGGGATAAAAGCAGGGACGAGTGGAACAGGTGTCGGTGTGAGCGAGGCGGTTGGAGTCAGGGTTGGCAGTGGAGTGGGTGTTGCCGGATTAATCATTTGCGTCACAAAATTACATGCCAGCAATGATAAAACTAAAAATCCAGTTGCGAGTCGTTTTGTCCACAGGACTGCTTCGCTTGTTTTCATTGATTCCATTCTTTCACGCGTTCAAAGAGTTCCGATAACGGTTTCAAATCAGAAACAGGCACGGCAAGATTCTTCGTGCGGGTTTTGTCATATTGAAAAACTCGCGCGCCAGCCTGGATGGGTTTTGCATGACGATTGAACTCTTCGCGTGTCAAATACCCTGCGAGCAAAATATCCATGCCGTACACCCAAATGTTACCCCATTCCAACGCGCCGATGAGATGCGTTTCTTTTCGATTCACGCTGTGGATTCCGATGCGCGCTTTCGCCATGGTTTTGACGTGGATGTAGGAAAGCGAAAAGAATCCGTGTTCGATTTCGACTCGCGTACGCGGTGGGGCTTCGATAACAGAAACCCGCATCTCGCGCCCCTCATCCTGCCCGCCGATTTCGACGACTTGAGTCTCCCCTGATTCAGACTTCAAGACCAGCGCGCCAAGCGGATTCCACTTCCCCGGTCGCGCCCACGAATCAGGCATGGCGTGTATCAAGTAATGCGGCTGACTCGCAGACATCACTTTCTCCAAATCCGCCTGCGACGCGGCGATGAGACCCGGGAGAAACGCGAAGAGATAAATATCGTTATCCGAACGTCCCTCTGCCGCGTTCTGGTCGGACGGAACGAGCGCAGGAGCCTTCAGCACGATTTGCGGATTGCGCTTCATCTCGGCGATTTGTTCGCGATACGTGATGAGAAAAGATTTGATGTCGCATCGCCGCCCGCCAAGTGACACATCATAACGGTCAGGATCAGTGAACGGAGTCGCACCTTTTACATCGAAGGAAATGTTCTGCTCCGAAAGATAGCGCCGAAACGCCAACTCGACCGCTACACCCGCGACGATTCTTCGCAACCGATCATACGGCGACCCGCCCATGCGATTGTAGGTATACGGCAATGACCGCGTCGCGTAGGCAATTCCACCTTCAGTGAGGTCGCGGGTGTAGGGGAGGTGGATGAGGTCGGATGATGTGATCATAATGCGTATGGGCGGCAGGATGCCGCCCCTACATTAATTCATTCCTAAACTGTAAACAATAGTGATGGAACGTATTGCTCACCCACGCCGATCCCATCCCAAACGGCGCGAGGGGCTGGTTATCCTGCAACCAGATTTTTTCATCCTTCAATGTGTATGTCTTGCCGAGTTCGCGGGCGATATCCCATGCCAGCGGGTAAATCTTGCCGCCCTTCTTCACATTCTTGACGATGATCGTGAGATAGGCTTTTTCCCGTAGTACGGACTTTAGTCCGTTGTAGATACCAACCAGCCTTTCGAGAAATACTTCGTAATCATCTATGTTCCCCAAATCATTTGGATCATCTGAATAATGGACATCCATATCCGCAGAGTCGCGGCGTTTCTTTTGAGTCTCCGCGCCTTTCGCGCGGAGCATGTCCCAGTAGGGAGGAGAAGTAAAAACATAGTCAAAGGTCGAAAATCCAAAGTGTGCCACTTTTGCGGCATCTCCATGAATGACTTTCGACGTTAGGCCTTCGACCTTTTCACCAAGAGTTTGTCTTTCCTCCTCGATGATCTTCGTTGCGATCTTCGCATATTTGGGATTCAACTCGATGCCATAACTATTTCGCCCCGCGCGCAGCGCGGCGACGAGAGTCGAACCTGTCCCTGCCATGGGGTCGAGCACAGTCCCGCCTTCTTTTGTGAAGAATTCGATGAATTCCTGCGCCATCGTCTCAGGGAATTTGGCCGGATGCACCAGCACTCCCTTCTTGCGCGGTGGAGGGTTATGAATGAACCACGATTTCTGGAATTTCAGCCATTCCTTGTTGGTGAGGTTGTTGAGTTTATTTTTCATGTCGTGTCATGCTGAGCGCAGCGAAGCCTCTCCATGCACGCGAGCGAGACCCTTCGGTCGCAGCGCAAGTCGCCACTCCCTCTGGGTGACACATCTACGGGCTTGGCGTTCTCGTTGGAAAGGCATAATCCACATCATACACGGTTAGATCGGAAAATGTAACAGTGACAGGTGTATCTCCCATCGAGCGGGCAAACACGCCGAACGCGCCGCTGGGGAAACTTTTATCGTTGATGCTGAACTGGAAGCGATCATTGAGGAAGAGTCGCATTTCGCTTCCGACAGCCCACATCCCAACGCGGACTTCCCCCGGCGCGCCGGGCGGAGCATCTCCGCTTGGGACGGGCTCGTAAATGATGAGTTTCGTGCCGTTCTTGATTCTCTCCACGTGAACGAATCCGTTGCATGAAAGTACGAAACGATAGAATGAACTTCCCACTGAGCGAACGATGATGCCGTAGTTGTCTTCTGCGCGGCAAAGGCTGGTGCGCGCTGTGATCTCTGCATAAAAATTTCCGAGTGTGATGTCGTGGCGCAGGCTGGCTAAATAGATACCAGGCTGGACGACTATCGTGAGCCGGTTGCGGCTGATCGCGGCGCTGCCCTGATCTGAAACGGCAGTATCCCATGCTGTTGCATCTGAAAAGTCATCGGAGAAGGCCACCGCACCGATTCCAGGATTCATTTCAGGCATCGCGGTGTGGGTGGAAAAAGTTTGCAGGGTTGGGGTCGCTGATGGAGGGAACCAGATGATGGTCTGAGTCGGTGGCGGTGTGTCAGGGGGGACGCGGGTCGCGGTTGGGGGAGTCGAGTCTAATGGCAGACAAGCGCTTAAGAAAATTGTCATTGCGAGCAGGGCGTAGCACAACGAAGCGATCCCCTTATTAGCAAGGAGATTGCTTCGTCGCCGCAAAGCGGCTCCTCGCAATGACATCCTCATGAAGGTGTTGTAAAATAACATCAAATTATTCTAGCACATAAGGAGACTGTATGACCGAAAAGCTTGTGCTGGTGACGGGTGCGTGTGGTGAGATAGGTCAGGCTCTAATTCAGGGGTTGGCGCAAAAAGATGGCTATCGAATTGTAACGTCTGATCTTGCCCCGCTTCCCGATAACATCAAGGCGATGTCGGCGGAGCACGCGCAGGGGGATCTGGTTTATAAGATCAAAACTTTTTACGATTATGATTTCGATGTGATCTTTCATCTTGCGGCTTCGCTCTCGTCGAAGGCAGAAGTGTCCAGTGAGGATGCACATCGCATCAATGTTGAAGGCACGATGCAATTGCTCATGCTCGCCGCCTATCGTTCGGAGAAATATGAAAAGCCTGTTAAATTTTTGTTCCCAAGTTCGATTGCCGCGTACGGCATGGGGAATCTCGAAACGAAAAATTCTGCGGGGCATGTCAAAGAAAATGACTACAATACACCGCAGACGATGTATGGTTGTAACAAACTCTATTGTGAAAAACTGGGGATATATTACAGCAACTACTATGGCCAGAAACATTTGGACGAAAATCCGCCTCATTTTCTTGACTTTCGCGCGGTGCGGTTCCCAGGCTTGATCTCAGCCTTTACGCTCCCCAGCAGTGGGACGAGTGACTACGGACCCGAAATGCTCCACGCCGCGGCACAGGGGAAACCGTATGCGTGTTTCGTGCGCGAGGACACGAAAATTTCATTTATGGCAATGCCCGATGCGATCAAATCCCTGTTGATGCTTGTGGATGTGCCGCGTGAGAATTTGAGTCGACAAGTATATAACATCGCCGCCTTCGCATTGACTGCGGGTGAATTCCGTGATCGTGCCGTGAAAGTCTTCCCCGGCGCGCAGATTACTTTTGAACCGAATCCGCGCAGACAGGGCATCGTTGACTCCTGGCCCCAGGACGTGGATGATGCACTTGCGAGAAAAGATTGGGGTTGGAAACCCGATTATGACGCAGATAAATTCTTCGACGATTATTTTTTGCCGGAAATCAGGAAAAGATATGGCACGTAGGATATAATCCCCGCCGATGAAAAGCAAATTTATTCTATTCACTGGCACGATCATTATCTTCTTCTTATTGATCGGGATTGCATTCCCTGGAAATGGAGCAAATGCTGCGCCGCACGCGCAGGGATTCGTCACTTCCACGCCGGGACCCGACGGGAGAATTATTTATATCGTTGTGGAGGGGGATACGTGTTTAAGTGTTGCCCTCCAGCATGGGATGGGTGTAGGGCAATTGCGTCAATTCAATTCCCGGCTGGACGAGGATTGTACGCTGATCATAGGGCAACAATTAGTTGTTGGGCTTGCAAACTCTTCCGGTCCTACTGCCGGACCCGCGCCCACGCTCCCACCTCCACCCGCCACCGCGACTCCCGTCAGCGGAACCACAGAAGTTTGTGTTCTGCTCTTTGATGATGTGAATGGTGATGCTTTGCGGCAGGAAACCGAATTTGGCATCGCTGGCGGCGCGGTGAGTCTCACGAACTTGAACGGTTCCTATTCCCAAACGTTGGATACAACTTCCGATATTGACCCTGATCTTGTTGAACCTATCCGTTCCTGTTTTACCGATGTCCCTCATGGTGAATACAATGTAACCATGGGTATCCCCGATGATTACAATCCGACGATGGTTTTGAGTTCAATATTGACTGTCAAAGCAGGAGACCGCGCTTCGATTGATTTCGGCGCGCAGTCCAAGACGATCACATCGAGCGAGCCAACAGGGGAGGCAAGCGGCAGATCATCGGCGCTGGGAATCTTTGGATTCCTTCTTCTGCTTGCCAGCGCCGGTCTTGGATATTATGCCTATCGCGCCAACCTGCCCAAGAGCAAACTAAAAGGAAGCCCGTTGGATAAAAGATAATAGACCTCTTACGAAAGTCATTTTGCCGCACACCTGCCCTGGTACGGCTTAAGCCGCACGGTGCCAGGGGAGATCGCAGAGAAAGTGTGTTTTTCTCAAAGGTCTCAGTGGGCTCTGTGGCTAGACAAAGAGTCATTTATGCAAGAGTCTAATAAAAAAAGGAAGACCGCGAATCGGCGGTCCTTCTTCATTCCTCTTTTTTCTTCGCGCGCCTCCCTCGCGGTAAAAATTTATTTGCTTTTCCTAAATTATCCCATGGGATGTCGCATCCTCTGTCCCCCGATCAAATGAACGTGCACGTGAAACACCGTCTGCCCACCATCAGATCCTGTGTTTGAGATCAGGCGATAACCGCCTCGATCAACCCCCTCCTTTTCCGCGAGTTGACGCGCTACCGTAAAGAGATGCCCTACCAGTTGTTCGTCTGCCGCATCCAATGTGCTTACTGATTCGATGTGCTTGTTCGGCACGATCAATATGTGCGTCGGCGCTACGGGGTTGATATCACGGAAGGCAGTCGCCTGTTCATCGCGATAAACGATTGTGCCGGGGATTTCGCCTGAAATAATTTTACAGAAAATACAGATGTCGGTCATGGTTTTTATCCTTGTCATAAGGTGACAGTCACCTCGATTCTACCGCAGGATATGAAAAGCATTAGAAATATCTCAAAGCATCGTGACGTCGGTAGAAATGGCGATATAATCCGCAGACGAAGGAAAACACATGAACGAAACACTATTAACCTGGATTGTATTCATCCTTGCCTTTGGCGGCATGGTCATCATTCACGAGTTCGGGCACTTCATCGTGGCGCGTTTGTGCAAGATCGAAGTGGAGGAATTCGGCATTGGCTTGCCGACCCCTGGCGCGATCACACTCTTCACATGGCAAGGAACGCGCTTCACGTTGAACTGGCTCCCTCTCGGCGGATTCGTCCGCCCAAAAGGCGAGAACGACCCTACCGTGCCGGGTGGGTTGGCCGCGGCAAACCCGTGGAGGCGATTTGCAGTTTTGGTGGCGGGTCCGTTGATGAACCTGTTCACAGCTGTTGTCATTTATAGTTTCATCTTTTATCGCGTGGGAGTACCAGATGTCAGCCGGGTATTGGTTAATTCGGTGGTGGCAAATTCCCCTGCGGAGGAAGCGGGCTTTAAAGGCGGCGATATATTCATCAGTGGTAACGGCAAGTCCATCGGTAGTTTCGATGAGTTGCGCGTTATCGTGGATGGCAATGTGGATCAGCCCGTTACTTTTCTTGTCGAGCGCGACGGGGAACAAATCGAGTTGATCGCCACGCCCGAATATTTTAAGGATGAAAAACGCACCATGATTGGCGTTGGGCTGGGCGTCCCATTCAAACAAGCAGGCTCGATGATCGAGACGCTCAACCTGGGCGCGCGCTACACGTACATCAACGTTCGAACGCTCCTCTCCCTGCCTGCCCAAATGATTCGCGGCTCGCTCGAGCCAGAGCAAAGCCGCCTCATCGGATTAAAGGGAATTTTTGACATCGTCGGGCAAACCGTCAGCCGCGATGTGGAAGCAAGCGCAAATGCGGCAGGCGCGTCTGCGTCAACGGATCCGATCGATCAACCCTTCCGGACGCTCGAATTGATCGCCTCGCTTTCCATCAGTCTCGGCATCTTCAACCTCTTCCCGTTCCCCGCGCTCGATGGCGGACGCATCATCTTCCTCCTGCCCGAATTGCTCTTCCGACGCCGCGTGCCCGCACAATTTGAAAATCTTGTGCACGGCTTGGGCATGACCGCTCTGCTCCTCTTCATGATCTACGTCAACGTCATGGACTTTGTAAACCCCATCAACATCACCATTCCGTAAATGAACGCACAACCAAATCCATTCCAACCCGTTTTGGATTCCCTGCTCGATGAGAAAAAGGATTTCCCGCGCAAGTACCTGCAACAGTTCTCGGATCTTGGGACTCTCGAACTCAAGACTCTTCTGGATGTCTGGCAACGCGTCGGACTCAGCCGCAAGTTGTCTCTGCTCGAAGGGCTGGAGACTCTGGCTGAAAACGATACCCTCGTCTCCTTCGACGACTTCGCCAAATCCCTGCTCAACGATCCCGACTCCACCGTGCGCGGACGCGCCATCCGCCTGCTCAGCGAATGTGAGGACGCGCGCCTTGTTTCCACTTATCTTGAAATTCTGAAAAATGATCCCGATGCACAAACGCGCGCCGAAGCCGCGGCAGTTCTCAGCCTGTTTGTAGACCTCGGCGAACTCGAAGAGATTCCCGAAGACCTTTACCATCAAGTGGAATCTGCCCTGCTCGCGGTCGCAAACGGACTGGACGAATCCAAAGTCCGCAGGCGCGCGCTTGAATCGCTTGGCTACTCGTCGCGCGCTGAAGTTCAAACCTTGATTGAATCTGCATATCGCCGCGAAGACCCCGCATGGAAAGCCAGCGCGTTATTCGCTATGGGTCGTTCCGCCGACAGCCGCTGGGACGATGAAATCCTCCAATCCCTGATCAGCGAGAATCAAAACGTGCAGGATGCCGCCATAGCCGCCGCAGGCGAACTCAGCATCAAAGAGGCAAGCCCAATCCTGCTCAAACTGCTTACGGATGCTGAGGAGGAAGGCGAAATCACCAACGCAGTGATTTGGTCGCTTTCGCAGATCGGCGGCGAAGACGTTCGCATCTACATTGAAAACCTGCTCGATCAGACCGACGATGACGAACAGATTGAATTCCTGGAAGAAGCGCTTGAGAATCTCTCCTTCACCGAAGACCTTGACCGTTTTGAATTAATGGCCCTCGACCCTACCGACCTGCATGATTTGGATGAAGAGGATGATGAATAGTTGATGTCGTTGCGAGGACAGCTGGTGGTCGAGCAGCCCTTCCTGCTCGTCGAAGGGCGTACGAGACCCAGCCCCACGACACTTGCACCTGGCGCACACCTGTCCTGGTACGGCTTAAGCCGCACGGCGCCAGGGAGTGCAGGTGAGCAATCTCGGAACGAAAAGGAGATTGCCATGCCGCCAGCGAACGGCGGCTCGCAATGACATACATTGGCTGTTGAAAGTCACGGAGACGTTATAATCTCCGTGACTTTTTCATTCTGGCAATCAACATGTTCTTCTCCCTCCTCGCCTCTACCTTTACCAACAACCTGCTTCCCATCCTACTCCTCAGTGGGGCAGGGTTTACGCTCGGAAAATTTCTCTCCGTTGACTCGCGCACGATCGGGCGTGTTGTCTTTTACATCTTCGCACCGATGCTTGTATTTAACCTGCTGGTGCAAAATGATATCAAGATCGCTGAAGCAGTTACCGTTGTTGCCTTTACCGTGACAGTAATCTTTGTGATGTGTTTGGTCACCCTCACATTGGGACTCACGATGAAACTCGAACGCCCAGTTCTCATGGCTGTTTTGATCGCCACGATGTTCGGCAATACGGGCAACTACGGGCTTCCACTCGTGTCTTTTGCATTTGGTGAAGATGCCTTACGATACGCAGGGCTTTATTTTGTGACTACATCCATACTCTTCAACACGGTTGGCATTCTCATTGCCTCCCTCGGGCA
>Ga0247727_10013806_pt1 | contig 13548 bp, 13 predicted proteins | sample WisWelCaveWW1625_FD_202498 | JGI IMG/M metagenome (GOLD analysis project Ga0247727, IMG submission 202498) | Biofilm microbial communities from Wishing Well Cave, Virginia, United States - WW16-25 | ecosystem: Environmental > Aquatic > Deep subsurface > Groundwater > Cave microbial mat | place... | reverse complement strand
AGCTTTCGCAAAATTGGGGATGCCGCGCAACACGGCGGTCTTCGAGCCGACATTCCGGGGGACCGCCATCGTCCGCTGCGACGACATCCGCGCCGATCCGCGCTTTGGGAAGAACGCGCCTCACCATGGGATGCCCGCTGGCCATCTGCCGGTCGTCAGCTATCTCGCCGTTCCGGTGGTGTCACAGTCCGGCGAAGTCCTCGGCGGCCTCTTCTTCGGGCATACTGAACCTGGTGTATTCACGCGGCAGGCGGAGGACCTCGTTGCGGGCGTGGCGACGCTTGCGGCCATCGCCATCGACAACGCGCGCCTCTATGGCGCAGCGCAAATGAAGGGTGCCTCGATCGCCATCGCAGGCGCCGCTTGATGCAGGGACAGCCGGAGGCGCTTCTTGATGCTTGAGCTCGGCCACGTCTGCGATATCGAGGTCGAGGTTGGCCCGATCCGCGATCTTGGGCCCACGCCACACGGCCGGCGGCGCATCGTCGCGATCCTGGGCGGGACCGTGAAGGGGCCGCGGCTCGAGGCAGAGGTCGTGCCCGGTGGCGCCGATTGGCAATGTGTCCGCAGCGACGGCGTGGTGGAGCTCGAAGCGCGCTATTCGATCAAGACCAAAGACGGAACCGAGATCGCCGTCATCAACCGCGGGGTTCGGCGCGCGGAGCCCGAGATCATGGATCGCATGTCGCGCGGCGAGGCGGTCGATCCGGCGCTGGTCTACTGCCGCACGGTCCTGCACTTCGAGGCACCCGCGGGCGCATGCGAATGGCTCAACCGCAGCCTGTTCGTCTCTGCCGTTACCCGCCTGCCCAACAAGGTGCAGATTCGAGTGTTTGAGGTGTTGTGAGCCGGCCAAACGTGGACGAGTGCGACTGCTCGCGTGTACGCTGTGCCCAATCTCATCTGGCCGGAGTGAATGTGGTGATAGCGAGCGGCGGGGATCTTCCCTCCCCCTTGCGGGGAGGGTGGCGCGAAGCGCCGGGTGGGGGGACACAACAGAGGTCGGGCCTGTCTGTCACCCCCACCCCTAGCCCCTCCCCGCAAGGGGGAGGGGAATCCGCGCGGCGCTCGTGGCGAGGTACGCCATGACCACACCCAAATCCCCCCGCTTCGACACGCTCAGCCTGCACGCCGGACAGCGGCCCGATCCCGCGACCGGATCGCGCGCCGTGCCGATCTACCAGACCACCTCCTACGTGTTCGACGATACCGAGCACGCCGCGGCCCTGTTCAATCTGGAACGGGCCGGGCACATCTACTCGCGCATCTCCAACCCAACGGTCGCCGTGTTGGAGGAGCGCATCTCGGCGCTGGAAGGCGGCGTCGGCGCGGTGGCGACCGCCAGCGGCCAGGCGGCGCTGCATCTTGCGATCGCCACCTTGATGGGCGCGGGCGGGCACATCGTGGCCTCGGCCCGCATCTACGGCGGCTCGCACAACATGTTCACCCACACCTTGCCGCGCTTCGGCATCACCACCACGCTCGCTGACCCCCGCGATCCGTCGAGCTTCGACGCGGCCATTACCGACAAGACCCGGCTGGTGTTCGCCGAGACGCTGGGCAATCCGGGGCTCGAGGTGCTCGACATCAAGGCGGTTGCGGACGTCGCCCACAAGCAAGGCCTGCCGCTGATGCTGGATTCCACCTTCTCCACGCCCTACTTGTGCCGGCCGTTCGAGCATGGCGCCGACATCGTCATCCACTCGGCCACCAAGTTCCTGGGCGGCCACGGCATCGCCATCGGCGGCATCGTCATCGACGGCGGCCGCTTCGACTGGGCGGCTGCGGGAAAGTTCCCGACCATGACCGAGCCCTACGCCGGCTATCACGGCATATCGTTCGCCGAGGAGTTCGGGCCGGCAGCCTTCATCATGCGGGCCCGCGCCGAGGGCCTGCGCGACTTCGGCGCCTGCATGAGCCCCGCCAACGCCTTCTACCTGATCCAGGGCATCGAGACCTTGCCGGTGCGCATGTCGCGTCACATCGCCAATGCCGAGGCCGTGGCGCGCTACCTGGAGAAAAATGCGGCCGTGGCCTGGGTGAAATATCCGGGGCTCGAAAGCCATCCTGATCATGCGCTGGCCAAGCGGCAGAGCCCCAGGGGCGCTGGCGCCATCATGAGCTTCGGCATCAAGGGCGGGCGCAAGGCCGGTGCGAAGCTGATCGAGCGCCTGCGCCTCTTCTCGCATCTGGCCAACGTCGGCGATGCCAAGAGCCTGGTGATCCATCCGGCCAGCACCACGCATCAGCAGATGAGCGCGGAGGACCTCGCCAAGGCCGGCGTCGGCGAGGACCTGGTACGCCTGTCGGTCGGGCTGGAGGACGCGCAAGACCTGATCGACGATCTCTCCCAGGCGCTCGCCGCCTCGCAGAAGGGCTGAGGCCATGGAGCTGAAGGTCGAGGGGCGGCGGGTGTACGCGGCGACGGGCGGGCGGCCGTTCAATCCGGCCAAGCCAGCGGCGATGTTCGTGCACGGCGCCGGTGGGGACCACACCGTCTGGCAGCTGCAGGCGCGCTGGTTCGCCTGGCACGGCCATTCGGTGCTGGCCGTGGATCTGCCGGGGCACGGCCGCTCGGAAGGTCCCGCGCTGGGCGCCGTCGCCGACCTGGCACAATGGCTCGGCCGCGTCATGGATGCGGCCGGCGTCGAGCGCGCGGGGCTCATCGGCCACTCGATGGGCGGCGCGGCGGCACTCGAGGCGGCGGCCGCATTTCCCGACCGCATTGCGCGCATCGCGCTGCTCGGCACCGCGGCGTCGATCCCCGTGAGCGCGGACCTGTTGACCGCCGCGCGCGAGACGCCCGAGCGCGCCTACCGGATGATGACGGCGTGGGCGCACGGCTTCGCGGCGAAGATGGGCGGCCATCCGGTGCCGGGCCTGTGGATGACGGGCGGCACGCTGGCGTTGTTCAACCGCAACGCGCCGGGCGTGCTGCATGCCGACCTCGCCGCGTGCGCCGCATGGGTCTCGGGGCCCGACGCCGCCAGCCGCGTACGCTGCCCGGCGCTGGTTGTCATTGCCGCCGGCGACGTGATGACGCCGCCCAGGAACGGCGAGGCGCTGGCGCGACTGATCGCCGGCAGCCGCATCGTCACGCTTGCCGATTGCGGCCACATGCTGGTTGCCGAGAAGCCCGATGCGACGCTCGACGCGCTGATCGAGTTCTTCGCGTCTGCCGATGCAAGCTGATCCCTGGTGAATCGCTCCGTGCCCGCTGGTGTACCGACGCAGTCGAACGTGCTAGAATGGTGATATGGCAACGATCGAAGAAAAGCTCGAAACCCTTTTCGCCAAGGTGCGTACGCTGCCCGAGGATCGTCAGCAGCAGGCTATCATGGCCCTGTCGGAGATTGCGGAGGAGGATGTCTACATCCTTTCCGATGAGGAGCGTGCCATTCTCGAGCCGGCGTTGGAACGAGCAAAGCGCGGCGAATTTGCTTCCGACGCCGAGGTCGACGAGGCGATCAACAAGCCCTGGTCATGAATCTGCGCTGGGATCCGCGCGCCATCCAGGACGTCAACGACATACACCGATACATTGCAGCCAATGGCTCTGAGGGCGCGGCTGAGCGCGTTCGGCGACATCTGCACGCCCGCATCGATCAGCTGCGAGGACATCCCTATCTCGGCCGCAAGAGCAGCAATCCAGAGATCCGCATTCTGGCGGCCACACGCTATCCCTACCGCGTCTACTATGCTGTAGAGGGTGATAACGTCGTCATCCTCCACATCCGGCATACATCGCGCCAGGCGCCCGACGACCTCGGACAGTAGCCGCAAAGGGGAACGCGCATGAACCTCGCCGAATACGCCAAGTACGACGGCCTGGGGCTGGCCGAGCTGGTGGCCAAAAAGCAGGTGTCGCCGAAGGAGCTGGCGCAGACGGCGCTGAAGGCCATCGAGGCGGTGAACCCTTCCATCAACGCGGTGGTCGAGACTTATCCCGACCGCATCGAGGGTCTGGACGAGACGGCGCTGGGCAACGGTCCCTTCCGCGGCGTGCCGTTCCTGATCAAGGACGTGTTCGGCCACGAGAAGGGCCGCAAGGTCGAGTTCGGCAGCCGCCTGTGCCAGGGCATGGTGGCGGAGGCGGATTCGCACCTGGCCGAGCTGTTCCGGGCCAGCGGCGTCAACATCCTGGGCCGCTCGGCGGCACCCGAGTTCTCCATGTCGGCCACCACCGAGTCGGCCCTGCACGGCAACACCTCCAATCCATGGAAGCAGGGCTACTCCGCGGGCGGCTCAACGGGCGGCGGCATGGCGGCCGTGGTCTCCGGCATGGTGCCGATCGCGCACGGCTCCGACATCGGCGGCTCGATCCGCATCCCGGCCAGCTGGTGCGGCGGCGTCGGCCTCAAGCCCTCGCGCGGGCGCGTCTCCTCCGGCCCGCTCTTGGACGAGGCCGGCTTCGGCATGACATCCAATCTGGTGCAGGCGAGGACCGTGCGCGACGTAGCCGCCATGCTCGATTGCGTGGCTGTTCCGCAGGTCGGCGACCCATTCCCGATCCCCAGACCCGATCGCCCCTACGCGGCGCTTGCGGGTGAGGCGCCGCCGAGGCTGCGGGTTGGGATCGTGCTTGCGGAGCTGGTCGGCGTAGCGGTCGATCCGGAGGTAGCGGCCGCAGTCAGGCTTGCAGGCAAAGCCCTTGCCGACATGGGCCACGTGGTCGAGGAGACCGCTGCCGATATGGGCGGCGCCGAAGCGTTGAGCCCCTGGAACGAGGTCGTGTTCTTCGCGTTCGACGCCCGGCTCGAGGCCTTCGCCCGGCGCACCGGGCGAAAGCCAGGTCCAGACACGCTGGAGCCGGTGATGCTGAGCATCTACGAGCACGCGAAAAGGATTACGCCGGCGCGCTTCATGGCCGCGACCGCCGCAGTCAACGCAGCCCGCCGCAAGCTTGCTCGGTTCTATGGCAAGTACGACATCTGGCTTTCGCCGACAACGGCGCGCGTGGCCGAGCCCTGGGGCAGGTACAGCCTGGGCCGGCAAAGCGCATCCACGGACGCCGCGGGCGACCTGTTCCGCGAGCCGATCCAATATACCGTGCCCCACAACATCATGGGCACCCCGGCGATGTCCCTGCCACTCGGCATGCATTCCTCGGGTCTGCCGATCGGCATCCAGCTTGCCGGCCGGCCGGCGGCCGAGCATCTGCTCCTGCAACTGGCGAAGGCGCTGGAGGAGGCGATGCCGTGGCGCGACCGCGTGCCGCCGCCGCACGTCTCGCGGCTGGCAGCGTGAAGCGTTGCAGAGCCTCAGTGGCGGGTTCGGCGCGCCTTCGTCTGCCCCTCGCTGCAACCCGCGCCGGGACCGTTGCCGTGCGGGTAGTTGCGCAGGACCAGCTTCGCGAGCTTGTCGTAAGTGGCACGCTCGCTCGATGGGTAGATCATCTGCCAGCCGTGCATGGACTTGCGGTCGCAGGAAAAGGTAACGCGCTCGAAAAATGCGCTGTCGCCGCGCGTCCCTGACAGGGCGAACCAGTGCTCGTGCCGCGGCGCATCGTCGAACGATGCACCCGCGTAGCGCTTCTTCATGAGCGTGCGGCGGACGCCGGCCAGTGTCATGCCGGCGGTATTCCCGGCGACGAGGATGCGCAGGACGGCGCGGCCGTCGCGCGACACAAGAGTTCGGACATTGTCGTGGCTTTGCGCGACGTCGAGCACGAACACGCCGGCGGGATATCGCAGTGCGAAACCGAAGCTGGCGTCGCGGTAGGTGGTCCAGTTCGCTGCCTGACCGCGGTTTGGCGTAACCTTAGCGGGGCCGGGTAGCGAAGCTCGCGATATCTCTGTGCTCGGGGCGCGAGGAAGCGCTGCCCTGGGTGCCGCCGCCTCCAGATGCCACCGCACTGCAAGCGAGACCACGGTTGTGGTCAGCAGGAACGTTGCGACTGTGGTTGCCGCGAAGATCGAATAGCGTCGCCGGGCTTCGGCACGCTGCCGCTCCAGATCGCGATCGTAGGCTGCTCGCGCTTCCGGATTGCCCAACGTCTCGTAGGCCCGGTTGACCTCCTTCAGGCGCTGCACGCGCGCCTCGTTGCCGGCATTGACGTCGGGATGGAACTGCCTGGCCAGCGTGCGGTAGGTGGCCTTGATCTGCTGCTCGCTGGCGTTCCGGGGAAGGCCGAGTACCTCGTACAAATCGCTCATCCAAGCCTCCTCGGTGAAGCGACGACTGTTGCCTCCGAAAAAGCACCGGGCCGGCCGGCAGCTTCGCTGCGCAAGGCCGGGGCGGACCGCACGACCGCTAGAGATCGTACTTTTTCGCAGCAGTTGATGGCCACAGCGTGGAATGCTGCCCCATCATGTGGATAACTCTGGCACGTCGAGCGCCGCCGCAATGCCGGCGGGGTTTGACTATCGCGCGGCCATTGCAAGTTTGCCAGGAAGCCTGCAGCGATGAAGGCCGCATGCCACAATGTCTCAGTCGCTATCGGATAACCTGCAACCTGGACACAGAAGCTCTACGTCCGGCGTTGCGCCCCGAGAGCGCGGATGGAGAAGAGTTCGGAGAGCCCCTGCGCGGGTCGAATGTCCAAACCGGGAGGAGAAAAGCCATGAGGATTGGTGCAATTGCTGCGGCGGCAAAGATTGCAGTCATAGTGCTGCTGGCACATGGAGGCGCAGCAAGGGCTGCCGAGATTACGGTACTGAGCACGCCCACTCTGAAGTCGGCCATGGAAAAGCTGGGCCCCCAATTCGAGCGCACCTCGGGCCACAAGCTTACGCTCAAGTACGGCACCTCTGCCGTGCTCAAGCGGCAGGTCGATGCTGGTGAGCCCTTCGATCTCGCCATTCTCGTGCCGGCATCGCTGGATGCCTTGATCAAGGAGGGCAAGATCGCGGCGGACACGCGAACGGACATCTCCCGCTCAGCCGTAGGTGTGGCGATCCGCGCAGGGGCATCCAAGCCCGACACCGGCTCGGTTGAAGGCTTCAAGCGCACGCTGCTCGCGGCGAAATCGATCTCCTATTCCGGGGAAGGGGCAAGCGGCAAATACTTCACCGGCCTGCTCGATCGTCTCGGCATTGCCGCGGACGTCAAGCCCAAGCTCAGGCCTCTGCCGGGTGGCGCCGTCGTCGAGCCGGTCGCCAAGGGCGAGGTAGACATTGCCGTGATCACGATTGCCAATATCGTCGGCGTCGCGGGCGTCGAAGTGGCGGGCCTGCTGCCGCCGGACCTGCAGAACTACACGATCTACACCGCGGGCGTTGCTGCCGGGGCCAAGAACGCGGAGGCGGCCAAGGCGTTGATCACGCTTCTCATGTCGCCGGAGACTACACCGTCCATCGAGGCTGCGGGCATGGAACGCGTCCCACCTCAGCGCAAATAGAAGGGCATTCGATCGTCCCACCCGATGCCATGGATTTCGCGCAAGCGCCTTCTGCGGGCGCGTTCATTGCCATGCGCAGTGGCTTTGGATAAGTAGCCCGGCGGCCCGCCCAAATCCGCCAGGGCTAGAGCGAGATCGTTCGTGATGGAAGCGTACCAACGCTTCCATCTCATGCGATCCTGCTCTAGCCGCGAGAGGAGTGCATGCTCACCAACAAGAGGCTGATCCGCGTGCAGTGGGGCGACTGCGACCCCGCCGGCATCGTCTTCTATCCCCGCTATTTCGAGTGGTTCGACGCCTCGACCATCCTGCTGTTCGAGAAGGCCACCGGCCTGACCAAGATCAAGATGCTGGAGAAGTACGACGGTGCTGGCCTGGCCCTCCTTGAGGCGCGCGCCGTCTTCAAGGTGGCCTCGCACTACGGCGAGGACATCGAGATCGCGACCGAGGTCACCGAGTTCCGGCGCTCCAGCTTTTTCGTGCATCACAAGGTGACCAAGGGCGACACGCTGGCGCTCGAAGGCTTCGAGACGCGGCTGTGGACCGTGCGCGACAACGGCAATCGCCTCAAGTCGGGGACATTCCCCCCCGAGGTGCTCGCCGGCTTCAAGCGTGCGTGACGGGATGCGGCCCGACCCGTCATCCCGGAAGCCGAGGCCTTGGCCGAGGCTGTCCGGGACCTCCCATAGCGAGTCGAACATGCCGCAGATCCCGGCTCGGAGCGCTGCTCGCGTAATCGCTCGCATCGCTCGGGCCGGGATGACGGGTAGGACGGTCGATGCCTATGCTTGCCGGTCATGATGCCTCGTAGTCACGGCGAGGCGTCGGATCTAGAGTTGGCGCCAGCCAAACGAACCGTGACCGCCTCGACAGGTCGAGAGGAGTAACGCCCCATGCCGGATACCACCGCCCCCTACCGCGCCGACGAGGTCGGCAGCCTGCTCCGGACCGCTCCGCTGAAAGAGGCGCGCGCCAGGCGCGAGAAGGGCGAGATCACGCCGGCGCAGCTGAAGGCGGTCGAGGAGGAGGAGATCAAGAAGATCATCAAGAAGCAGGAGGATGTGGGCCTCGATCTGGCCACCGACGGCGAGTTCCGCCGCTCCTGGTGGCACTTCGACTTCTTCCAGGGGCTCGAGGGCGTCGAGATCTATCAGGCTCGAGAGGGCATCCAGTTCAAGGGCACCGTCACCCAAGCGCGGGCGATGCGCATTGCGGGCAAGCTCGACTTCCCCGCCGACCACCCGATGCTCGAGCACTTCAGGTTCCTCAAGGCCAACGCCAAAGTGACGCCGAAGATGACCATCCCCTCACCGGCGGTGATGCATTTCCGCGGCGGGCGCCAGACGATCAGCACTGAGGCCTATCCGGACATGGACGCCTTCTTCGACGACCTGGGCAAGCTCTACGGCAAGGCCATCAAGGCCTTCTACGACGCCGGCTGCCGCTATCTGCAGCTCGACGACACCGTGTGGGCCTACCTGTGCTCCAAGGAGCAACTCGAGCAGGCCAGGGCCCGCGGCGAGGACGTCGACAGGCTGCCCGGCATCTATGCCAGGGTCATCAACACCGCTTTGAAGTCGAAGCCGGCCGACATGACCATCACCACCCACGTCTGCCGCGGCAACTTCCGCTCCCATTGGATCTCGGAAGGCGGCTACGAGCCGGTGGCCGAGCAGCTCCTTGGCGGCATCGACTACGACGGCTTCTTCCTGGAGTACGATACCGACCGCGCCGGCGGGCTGGAGCCGCTGCGCTTCCTGCCCAAGGGCAAGAAGCGCGTGGTGGTGGGCTTGGTCACCTCAAAGAGCGGCGATCTGGAAAAGAAGGACGACATCAAGCGCCGCCTCGACGAGGCAGCGAGATACGCGCCGCTGGACCAGCTCTGCCTCTCCCCCCAGTGCGGCTTCGCCTCCACCGAGGAGGGCAACACCCTCACCGAGGACCAGCAATGGGCGAAGCTGAGGCTGATCGTCGATATTGCAAGGGAGGTGTGGAAGTAGGGCACTGCTTTCTTACCCTCCCCCTTGCGGGGAGGGTGGCGCGTCGTGCCGAAGGCGTGCCTTCGACACGACGCGCCGGGTGGGGGACGACCGCAGCCGTTCGTTCCTTGAACCCCCACCCCTAACCCCTCCCCGCGTCATGTCGAAGACATGCCTTCGGCATGATGGGGAGGGGAATCCGGTTGAGCCTGTGACATCCGCATCTTGCCGATCCAGCTTTGAGCCTGACAAGAGATCGACGAAGTCCCTGAACATTCTCCTCCTTTGTGGCGTAGGCCTGTCGCGACAGCTCCGCAGCGGCGGCCAAGCGCTCATGCGCCGGCCGGCCGGCCCAATACCGGTACTCGTCGGCTTTCATGTCATCGAGGCTGGTGTATCTGCGCAATTGCAGATCGAGCCGGGTCGTTGCCGCCATACGCCTCTCCTCCAGGTTAGCATAGCGTTTCGGGCTGGCCCGGCAAAGCGCGGTTCTACTTCAAGGGCGTTGTGGGTGCCCCAGGCTACCTGCTCTCGCGCGCCAACGCCCCCCACGGTGTGTGGGCGCAACAAGCGGTAGCGCATTGGCCAAGCCCTCGCCCTTCAATACGATTGTCACCCCTCCCGTTCTGCACGTCATTGCTGTAGATACTGCAGGAATCCCTCGGATATGCCGCCATCCCCTGCACGGGCTCTCGCCCATGACGAACAAGCTCATCGACGACTGTTTCGCCCACGACAAGAAGCGCCTGCGTCATGCCGAGGCGCTGGCGATCCTCAAGCAGCGGGTCGGTCCGGTGGCCGGCAATGAGCTGGTGCGCCTGGCAGACGCCGCAGGGCGCATCCTTCATGAACCGGCCGTTGCGCCTCGGGCGGTGCCCGCGCACACCAACGCCGCCGTCGACGGCTATTCCTTCGCCGCAGCCGACTACGACGCGGGCGCCGGAACGGAGCTGCCCGTCGACGGTCGCGCCGCCGCGGGGCACCGGCTGGAACGCACGCCGGCGCCGGCGACTGCGGCTCGCATCTTCACCGGCGCCGTGATGCCGGTGGGGCACGACACCGTGGTCATGCAGGAGGATGTGCAGGCCAAGATCGCTGCCGGCCGAACCTTCGTCTCCGTCCCGGCCGGCCTCAAGCGCGGGGCCAACGTCAGAAGGGCAGGCGAGGATGTCGCGGCCGGGGAAACCGTGCTCCAAACCGGTGCGGTGCTGCGACCGCAGGACCTTGCCGCGCTGGCATCGATCGGGATGGCTGAGATCGCGTGCTTCGCCCAGCTCAAGGTCGCGATCATCTCGACCGGAGACGAGGTGGTGCGGACCGGTGCAGCGCTGGAGGCCGGCCAAGTGTACGACGCCAACGCGCCGATGCTGACGGCGCTGATTGCCGGCGCCGGCGCGTTGGCCGCCGACCTTGGCGTCCTTCCGGACGATCCGGGCCAAGTCAGGCGCCGGCTCGCCGAGGCGGCGCGGAGCTTCGACGCCGTCATCGTCTCCGGGGGCGCCAGCCGCGGCGAGGAGGATCATGTCGTGGCTGCGCTCGACGCCCTCGGCAAACGGCACCTGTGGCAGCTCGCCATCAAGCCCGGGCGGCCGATGTCGTTCGGCCAGATCGGCGGCTGCGTGCTCGTAGGGCTGCCGGGCAATCCAGTCGCGGTATTCGTCTGCTTCCTGCTCTACGTGTGGCCGCTGCTGCGGCGCATGGGCGGGGCGGAGTGGCCCGAGCCGCGCCGGTATCGCCTGCCCGCCATGTTCGCCTTTCCCGACCGCAAGGTGGGGCGGCGCGAGTTCTGGCGCGGGATGCTGAGGGAAACGCCGCGGGGGCTTGCCGTCGACAAGTTCGCCCGCGACGGCTCGGGGCTGATCTCGGGCCTGCGCGCCGCCGACGGCCTCATCGACATCCCCGAGGATGTGCCGGAGGTGAAGCCGGGCGACATGGTCGCGTTCATCCCCTTTTCCGAGTTCGGCATCGTCGGCGACTGATCGGCGCACCCAGGCGCGCGGCGCAAGGAACGGCCCTTCCAAAGCAGCTGGGATTTGCAGTCGTGCCATGATACTGACGCCCTCGCTCGCGCGTCCCGACCCGGCACCAATAGAACAATGCCACGCGTCGCCATCATCGACTACGGTTCCGGCAACCTGCACTCGGCGGCCAAGGCCTTCGAGCGGGCGGCGCGCGAGAGTAAAAACGACGCCAGCATCGCGGTGACTGCTGATCCGGCCGATGTGCTGGCTGCCGACCGCATTGTGCTGCCGGGGGTCGGCGCCTTCGCCGACTGCAAGGCCGGCCTCGACACCGTGCCGGGGATGGGCGAGGCCCTGGAGGCGAGCGTACGCAGGAATGGGCGGCCGTTCCTCGGCATCTGCGTCGGCGCGCAGCTGATGGCCGAGCGCGGGCTCGAATTCCGCACTACGCCGGGCCTGGGCTGGATAGGAGGCGACGTACGGGCGATCGAGCCCAGCGATCCCGCGCTCAAGATCCCGCACATGGGCTGGAACACGTTGAGCGTCGTCAACGACCACCCCCTGCTCGAGGGCATCAAGACCGGCCCCGACGGGCTGCACGCCTATTTCGTGCATTCCTTCCACTTGTCGACGCCCGACCGCTCAGCGCTGGTGGCCGAGACCGACTACGGCGGCCCGGTGACGGCCATGGTGGCCAGGGACAATATCGCCGGCACGCAGTTCCACCCTGAGAAGAGCCAAACCCTAGGCCTCAGGCTCATCGCCAATTTCCTCAAATGGCGGCCTTGAGAGCGCTTTTTGCCTTCTGACCCGAGTGCGTATAATGCCAGCGATGACCGTACCGACCCAAGTCAAGATCTGCGGGCTCAAGACTGAGCTGGCGATGGACGCCGCCCTTGCCGGGGGCGCCGACTACGTGGGCCTCGTGTTCTTTCCGCCGAGCCCGCGCAACGTGTCCGCTGCCATGGCCAAGGTGCTGGCAGCCAGGGCGCGCGGCCGCGCCAAAATCGTGGCGCTGATGGTCGACCCCGACGACGCCCTCGTTGCGGCCGTCATAGCCTCGGCCGATCCGGACCTGCTGCAGCTGCACGGCGAGGAGCCGCCGGAGCGCGTGGCGGAGATTCGCCGGCGCTGGGGCAAGCCGGTGATGAAGGCCATCAAAGTCGAGACGGCCGAGGACGCCGAGACTGCGCTCGGCTATCGCGGCATTGCCGACCTCATCCTGTTCGACGCCCGCGCGCCGCAAGACAGCACCCGCCCAGGCGGCAATGGCGCGCCCTTCGATTGGCGGACTCTGCACGGCATCAAGGATCAGATCCGCTACATGCTATCCGGCGGCTTAACGCCCGACAACATTGCTGAAGCCATCCGGGTGACCGCCGCCGACATCGTGGATGTGTCCTCGGGCGTGGAAGCACGGCCCGGCGAAAAGGACCCCGAGCTGATCAGGCGCTTCCTTCGTGCGGCAAAGGGCGTATAACGTCATCCCCGCGTCGTGTCGAAGACGCGCCTCCGGCAGGTCGAAGACGCGCCTCCGGGCACGATGGCGGGTTCCATGCATCCAACGTGGAGAGCAGCGCGGATGCCCGCCTGCGCGGGCATGACGTCGGCTGCGAAGGTCACTCGATAATGGCAACGAGGAAGCGCAAGGCCAAGGAGCATAAGCTCAATACCTACCGCGGCGGCCCCGACGAGCAGGGCTTCTTCGGGCTGTTCGGCGGCCGCTTCGTCGCCGAGACCCTGATGCCGCTGATCCTGGACCTTGAGCGCGCTTACGCCGACGCCAGGCGCGACCCGGCCTTCCAGAAGGAGATCGACACCCTCAACGCCCACTATGGCGGGCGACCGAGCCCGCTCTATTTCGCCGAGCGGCTGACCGCGCACCTTGGGGGTGCGAAGATCTACCTCAAGCGCGATGAGCTCAACCACACCGGCAGCCACAAGATCAACAACTGCATCGGCCAGATCCTGCTCGCCCGCCGCATGGGCAAGACCCGCATCATCGCCGAGACCGGCGCCGGCCAGCATGGCGTTGCGGTGGCCACCGTGTGCGCGCGTTTCGGCCTGCCGTGCGAGGTCTTCATGGGCGCGGTGGACGTGGCCCGGCAGAGCCCCAACGTGTTCCGCATGAAGCTCTTGGGCGCCAAGGTGAACCCCGTCACCTCCGGTGCCCAGACGTTGAAAGACGCAATGAACGAGGCGCTGCGCGACTGGGTCACCAACGTGCGCGACACCTACTACCTGATCGGCACGGCGGCGAGCCCGCACC
>Ga0247727_10013805_pt1 | contig 13548 bp, 12 predicted proteins | sample WisWelCaveWW1625_FD_202498 | JGI IMG/M metagenome (GOLD analysis project Ga0247727, IMG submission 202498) | Biofilm microbial communities from Wishing Well Cave, Virginia, United States - WW16-25 | ecosystem: Environmental > Aquatic > Deep subsurface > Groundwater > Cave microbial mat | place... | reverse complement strand
TCGCCGTATCCTTATTCGTTGGGAGAAAAAAACGGCCAATTATGAAGCCTTCCTACACCTGACCTGCGCATTTATCACTTTTCGCGCCGCAGGGGTTTTCGGATAGGCTCTAAGTTAACATTGTCAAGCTTTAACTGAGTTTGAGAAAATGACGCTCATCATTGTTGTAACCATTTTCGTAATTGTGCCGATGATTATTGGCTATCTCATGCATTGGAGTGATGAGAACCTCAAGTTTGCAGATATCGCCCATGACGCAGGCGAGTCTTCGGAGGAGAATCGATCCAATGATGCAACGTCAACACCATCTTCCTCGGCAGGCGTCTATGCGATCAACTACGATGCGCGCCGGGGCAGCCGGCGCGCCGAACTCATTATTTCAACGGCGCCCGAGCTTTTGCCGGACGTCTTTCTCGACTTGGTCGAAAGAATGGGCGAGCAAGTGGTCTTGACGCTCGGCGAGAAATCTACGGGCGCGCTGCCGGGACATCTTGTCTCTTTCACGCCGCTGGTCAAGTCGCACCGGCTGCAAACCTCGCTGGCGGAGTTTGCCGACGTGCTGAGTCAAACGCCGGCGCTTTCGCTGACGGCGCAGAATCAGGAGAAATGCTGCGCGGTGACGTTGAATCCCGAAAAGGTTATTTTCTTGGAAGCTTGCAATGTTGCGCAGTACCGCGAGGCGTTGGAACGGCGCGGCTTGTCGGAAGTGCAGGCCAATTCGTTCGAACATTATCATGAGCAAAATGCCGTCAGCGCCATGCACGAAGTTTCCGACGAGCGGTTGTCGCAATTGAAACAGCGTTTGGAAATTTCCTCGTCGTATCTCGCCGATCGTGCGTGGTTGAACTGAAAATTCGTAACCCCGTCCGCCGGACTGGAAAATATTTCTCGCGGTTGAATCATTTTTGTGAGAGAATTCGGCCGCTTGCGGTGTCTAATAAAACAGAACAGCGTGATGTTGCACACGGCGGGAATCGTCTCCGCAGGGGAATAGGGGGCGCCCCGGCTTTCTTGAGCTGAAAGCTTGAGAAAGCTCGGGTGCCGAAGGGGGTATCATACGGCATCAAAAAAGTCGATGAAAAATTTACTCCAGATTTTTCTCGCCGGCGATACTCAATATTCAAAAGGTTGAACCTCAGGCCGAGGTTTGCATGAGTGGTAGGATGGATTGCATTATTTATTCACGGGGTAAAAAAAATGTTTGCGAATCTTCTTCTCTTCATCGCGCTCGTTTATTTTTTTGTGCGCTTGTTAAATTTCGCCGCCGTCATTCTCAAAAAACTCCATCGCCTGGCGCAGGCTGATTCGAATATGTTCGTCACGCCAATTCATTACGCTCATCTCGTCAAGCCGATGGCGCTGAAACAATAGCTTGCAAATGACTGTCTCCGACCGCAGGGAGGCTGCGCCCGCAGGGAATCTTTGGGAGGAGGTTGAGGGGTAAATTTAAACGCAAAGAAATTGCACGCGGTGGGCTTCATATGCTCGCCAATTTTAGAGTGGGCGGAATAATAAAACACCGGCGCGGACTCCGGGGCAACTTGAGGGGACGCGCCGGTGTTATTTTTTAAGCCTTTTCAAATTTGCTATTTTATCATTCCATCTTTTTTCCCGTTTTACCCCGCTATTCCATACAACTTCATTTTCTCCCGCAGCGTCGAGCGCGAGATATCTAAAGCGCGGGCGGTTTGGGATTTGTTGCCGTGATGTTGCGCCAGCACCGCTTGAATGTGGCGATTCTCCATTTCCTCCAAAGAAAGATCGACCGTCGCCGCCGCGCCGTTGTTCGTCGCCGTCGTCAAACTTGCGGCCGTCTCTTTATTGCCGCGAAGCTCGAGCGGCAATTGCTCGGGGCGCAGATGATCGCTCTGGCTGAGAATGATGGCGCGCTCCATCACATTTTTCAATTCGCGCACATTGCCCGGCCAACGATATCGCAGGAGCAGCGCTTTGGTTTCTTCGCTCACGCCGACGATATTCTTGTTAAACTCCTTGTTATTTTTCTCAATGAAGATCGAGGCCAACGGCAGAATATCCTCGACGCGCTCGCGCAACGAGGGCAAGCTGATCACCATCACTTTCAAGCGATAATACAGATCTTCGCGAAAACTGCCTTCCTGCACCATATGCTGCAAATCGCGGTTGGTCGCGGCGATGACGCGCACGTCAATTTGAATATCGGCCGTGCCGCCGATGCGCCGAAACGTTTGCGTTTCCAACACCCGGAGAATTTTCGGCTGCAGCGACAGACGCATGCTCGCCATTTCGTCGAGAAAAATCGTGCCGTTGTTGGCCAGCTCGAACATGCCCTTCTTCAAGCTTTTGGCGTCCGTGAATGCGCCCTTCTCGTGGCCGAACAATTCCGACTCCAACAAATTTTCCGGAATGGCGCTGCAGTTGATCGGAATAAACGGCTTGTCGCCGCGCGCGCTCCATTTGTGAATCGAATTGGCGACCAATTCTTTGCCGGTGCCGCTCTCCCCTTCGATCAATACGGAAGTGCGCGGCGTGTCGGCAACGATTTTGATCAGCTTCTTCACTTCTTCCATCACCTGGCTGTTGCCGAACAACTCTTCATCGGGAAATTTGCCGCGCTGCTGTTTCAAGCGCGACAGCTCGCGTTTCATGTTCGCGGTTTCCAACGCTTTCGCCACCACCAATTTCACCTCCTCCAATTCGAATGGCTTGGTCAAATAATCGTAGGCGCCGGCCTTCATCGCTTCAACGGCCGGCCGCGGATCATTCGCCACCGCGGTGATCATGATCACGAGAATATCCGGATCGACTTCTTTCACATATTCGACGACTTTGATGCCGCTCATATCCGGCAAGCGCAAATCGAGCAGCACCAGATCGATCAGCTCGCTTTTCAAAAAGCGCAGCGCTTCGGTGCCGGAAAGCGCGGTGTGGACTTTATGCCCAACCTTGCGGAAAATCTCCGCCAGCGTTTGGCATAAATCGGCGTTGTCCTCGACAATCAACATGTTGGCTTTATTCACGTCCTCACTCCATCATAGATTTTTCCGTGGGCAATAATAAGGTAAACGTCGTTCCTTTGCCCACTTCACTTTCAACCTGAATATCCCCGTGATGTTCCTCGATAATGCGGTAAACGATCGACAATCCCAATCCCGAGCCTTGCGGCTTCGTCGTAAAAAACGGATCGAAGATCGCTTGCAAATTTTCGCGCGAAATGCCTTCACCGGTGTCGGTCACGCAAACCTGCGAATAGAGCGCGTGCGGATTCGGTTGCGGATAAAGCTGGCTGCGGCGCTCGACGCGTTTCAGCGTCATTAACGCCGGCCGTGTCCTCACCGTCAAGCTGCCGCCGGCGGGCATCGCATCGATGGCATTGAGAAAAAGATTGATGAACACCTGTTGAATCTGCTGAAAATCGACGCACATCGGCGGCGCCTCCGGCGCGTAATCTTCGATCAACGCAATGCCGTTTCTATCGAAACGCTGTTCCATGAGCGGCCGGACTTCATTAACGATTTCTTGCAAGCGGCATTTGGTCGGCATCGGCGATTTGGGGCGCGCATACGAAAATAGCGTTTTGAGCAAATCATCCATCCGATTCACCTGGCGAATGATGCGCGCCACATATTCGCGCTTGCCGTCGCCCGGCTCAAGATCTTCTTCCAAGGTTTGCGCGACGGTTTTGATGCCGGCCAACGGATTGCGGATTTCATGTGCGATGCCGCTGGCGAGCACGCCGAGTGAAGCCAGGCGATCCATGCGCAACACTTCGGCTTGCATTTGTTTGATCAACGAAATATCGCGGAACGAAATAATCGTGCCGACGCGCTGGTTGCGATTATCGATGCGCGGCGTGACGGAAAAACCGACATGAACCGATTTGCCGTCTTGGCGTTTCAATTCCATTTCGCGATTCGGGAGCCCGTTCGTGTCCGGGGTCTTCTTGTCCGAAGCTGCGAAGTCTGAAGCCGCCGGCGCGTTTTCGGCGGCGGGAAATTCGCGGCTGTTGGAGGTCAGCAATCTTTGCGATTCTTCCGCTGAAAAAATTTCGTCGAGATAGCGTCCAATCACTTCATAAGCGCGCCAGCCCAGCGCCTCTTCCGCGGCTTGATTGAACGAAGTGATGCGGCGCTCGAGATCGACCGTCATCAAGCCGGAGCCGATGCTTTGAATGATGCTCTCGTTGAAATTTTTCAGCTCGGTGATTTCCTGCTCGAGCTTCTTGCGCTGCGTCACGTCGCGCGCGATGCCGACGCAGCCCACCACTTCGCCGCGATCGAAAATCGGGTTGATGTTCGTCGACAAATAAAGAATTTTTCCGGTTTGGCTGCGAATGCGCATTTCAAAAATGCGCGACTTCCCTTTCAGCGTGTTGCGGAAATTGATCTCGGCGCTGGCGCGATCCTCGGGCAGCATCATGTCTAAAAAATTGCGGTCTTTCCACGCCTCGCGCAAATAGCCCGCCAGCACGGAGAGCCGGCGATTGATGAAGACAAACTGGCCGTGCGTGTTGAGCGTGAAAATCAAATCGCTGGCATTCTCGATCAAATCTTGATATTTGTACTCCGTGCGTTTGATGCGCTGCTCCAGCTCACGGTTGCGTTGGCGCAGATCGTGCAGAATAAAAACATTTTCGATGACATTGATCAGCTCGCGGCTGGCAAACGGTTTTTCCAAATACATGCGCAGGCCGAGCTGAAACAACCGCGCCGGATTGACGTCTTCGCGCCGTTTCGCGGTCAACATCACCACCGGCGTGTCGCTCACCAGACGATAAACCGGATTGCCCGCCAGTTCTTGCAACACCTCCGCGCCACTCATCAACGGCATGACGTAATCGAGCAAAACCAAATCCGGTTTCTTCTCTAAAATGAGGCGCAAGCCTTCATCGCCCGTGGCCGCCATGAGACATTCATATCCGGCGCTCGAGAGAATTTTCTCGGTGATCGCGCGTTGATCGGCGTCGTCATCGATCACCAGAATCGTCTTCTTCTCGTTTTTCTGCCGCGCCAATTCCGGAAATTGTCCGGTCTCATCCATCGCAAAGATATCTGTTGTCGATTCTTCTTTCGGCAACTCGACGATGGATTTGTCGACCGAGGGCAGCGCCGTATCGGTGGTGCGGAGGTTGTCGTAGTTATCCACCTTAGTTTCCTGAATTTTTCGCCCGTGAAATCATTTTCATCACTTCAGCATTGGCATGAAGCGGCGTCAGATGAATCTCGGGATGTTCGCGCGCAAAGACGCGAAAAACTTCATCGGCAAAAGCCTGCCCAATCATTTCGATAGGTCTAATTTTCCTTGTTTCCCATTTAAGATAATGCCCTTCCCAAACTTCTTTTCGATATTTTGCGGGCGTCCATTTATATCCGTCTTCTGACAATTCTTTCTCTTTCGACATTTGATAAAGCCACATCGCCATAATTATTTCCTCCTAAAAAATAGCTTGACAATGTTAACTTAGGCTTGAATTGTCGTTCGAAGGGAGGAATCTTTTGGAAGCAGATTTCTCGCTGCGCTCGAAATGACAGAATTTAACTTAACATTGTCAAGATAGTTCTTTTCTCAAGTTCTAGCACGGAATAAAAAAATAAAACTCCGTGCCCTTATTCTGCTTCGTGGTATAACCGATTTTGCCGCCGTGCAATTCCACCAAGCGCTTCGAGAGACTCAAGCCGAGACCGACGCCGCCGAACGGGCGCGGTTGACCATCTTTTTGGCGAAACTCTTTAAAGACATAGCGGGAAAATTCCGGCGCGATGCCGATGCCGGTGTCTTTCACGTGAAAGCGCACGCTGCCGTTCTCGCGGCACGCGCCAATTTCGACGCTGCCTGCATTCGTGAATTTGATCGCGTTGCTGAGCAGATTCAGCAACACTTGATAGAGACGGCGAGAATCTATTTTGAGCAACGGCAGCTCCGGCTCACATTTGATCATGAAATTCAAACGCCGTTGTTTTACTAACGGCTGCACGGCAACGGCGGCGGCTTCGATCAGCTCCGCCGGCGCCACGGATTCCAATTCGAGCTGCACTTGATGCTTTTTCAAGCGCGACAAGTCGAGCACTTCATTCACCAAATCGAGCAGATGGTTGCCGCAGTCGCGGATGTGCTCGAGCACTTCGAGCTGCTCGGCCGACATTTGGCCGTACATGCCGTCGCGCAGCAAATCGGTGTAACCGAGAATGCCGTTCAGCGGCGTGCGAAATTCGTGGCTGACATTGGCGATAAATTCCGTTTGCAGGCGATTCAGTTCTTCCAGTTCCTGCGCATGCTTCTTCGCTTCGGACAGCCGCGCGCGAAAACGCCGGCGGCGCTGCCAAACGGAGGCTTTGGTTTTTGTCTGAGATGGTGGCGGGGAAACTGCGGACGACCTTTCCTGTTCGTCGTTGACTTGAGGAGCTACGGACAAATGGTTTTGCTTCCGCGCGAGCAATTTACTCAGCCGCACCGGAATGCCTCGAAGATTCCGGAGAGAGATTTTCTTAGGTTCCATAAAAATCCCTTCAAAACGCGGATAAATTGTAATCAAAAAAAGGCGGCACGCGAACCAAAATCATTTTTTGAACACGGATTACACTGATGCGACGGATTTAAACGGATAAAGCAAAAAATAAAAATCCGTGAACATCCGTTTGATCCGCGTCATCCGTGTTCGAGAGCTTTTGCTTTAAAGCTGCCGGTCGGGAGTTCTGTTTTCAGCTTGCCTGAAAATCTGATGCAGTCCGTTGATCACCTCATCAGCACAACGCGAACGAGCCGCAACCAAAAAAAGATTAACACGGAGAAAATCTTTGTTATTTTTGCACAGATTTCACTCTTGAGAGATTAATACGTTCCCGCGACGGCATCCACTTCGGCGGCGTCATATTCCAATTCGCGATAGCGGCCGGAATATTTCGGAATGAAAAACGAAAACGTCGAACCTTCGCCGAGCTTGCTGTGCACCGTCATCGTGCCGCCGTGAATCTCGACGATTTCTTTCACCAGCGCGAGGCCGAGGCCGGTTCCGGTAATTTCGCGCACTTTTTCATTGTCGGTCACGCGGTAAAATTTTTCAAACAGGCGCTGTCGCGCTTTTTCCGAGATGCCGTAGCCGTTGTCTTCAACTTCAACGAGCACGTCATTCTCGCGCTCTTTGAGGCGAATTTCGATGGCGGTGTTTTCCGGACTATATTTGACGGCGTTGGTAAACAAATTAAGAATGACTTGCTCCAGCATGTCGGCGTCGCCAATCACCAGCGGCAAATTGGACGAAACTTTGACGGTAACGACGATCCCCTTCTTTTCGGCCTGATGCAAATTAACGTCAAGCACTTTATCGATGACGTCGCGAATTTGCATCGGCACTTTCTTGGCCTGGCTCTTGCCGGCTTCGATTTTGGAAATATCCAAAAATTTATTGATCAACTCGCTCAGCCGATTGGACTCTTTCAAGATGATGTTGGCGTATTCTTCCGCTTGCTCGCGATTGACCGTGGGGTCGAGCAACAACTCGCTGAAACCGGAGATCGAGGTCAGCGGCGAGCGCAATTCGTGCGCGACCATCGACACCAGCTCGGTTTTCATGCGGTCGATTTCTTTTTCACGGCTAATATCACGGAGAATCGTCGCGATACCGATCAACTCATTCTTGTCATCCTTCACCCGCGCGGCGTGCGCCTGCAAAAAAATATCGCGCCAGTTCTTGGTGGATTTGATCACGATCTCGGTGGTCGGCGTCTTCTTCCCGGTTTCGTTTTGCACGTTGCGGATAAATTGCAACAAGACCGTATTGGAAATGCATTGCTCCAACGGTTTATTTAAACAATCTTTTTCATAAATGCCGAACCAGGATTCCATCGCGCTATTGACGCGCAGAATGCAGTTGTGCGGGTCGGTAACGATAACGCCGTCGGCAATATTTTTTATGATCGTGTCGGTATTGTTTTTTTCGTTGAGCCGGCGGCTGATTTCTTGCCGGCTCTGACGGTCGAATTCGCCGGTCATATAATTGAAAATCTTCGCCAACCGCCCCAGTTCATCTTGCGAATCAAGATTGATGCGTTCATTGAAATTGCCGCGCGCGATTTCCGCAGCCGTGCGGGTAAAGAGCGTGATCGGATGATTAATGCGTTTGGCAAGATAGTACGCGCCGAAGGAAGCGATCGCGACCGCCAAACCGAAAAAGTAAAGAATCACCGCGACGGAATGCGGCGGCTGCCCGGAACGTGAAGAATCGTACATGATATACGCCCACAGCACGGCTAAAGGCAGGAGCGACGTGATTAACGTCAACAATAAAACGTTGCGGAAAATCGTTTTCCGTTTCAAAAATTGAAGATCGATCATATCAATCGGCGACGACCTGATTACGTCCCTGTTTTTTGGCGCGATACAACCGTTGATCTGCTACCTCGATGAGCTGGCTTAAATCCGCGGCATCCTCCGGAAAGGTGGCGACTCCCATGCTGATCGTAATGCGGTCACGATGCGGGTACTGATTCGGGGGTTCCGTTTGCTCCTCAAGCCAGGGCTCGACAAAGTCGCCGGTCTCAACTTCCGCTAAGCTGGTTAAAGCTTCCATACTCGACGGAATCGGCGCCCAAATGGGCACCGGAGAACTCGACGCTCCGGCCTCGTCGAAAATTTCGAAGTGGTGCGCTTCGACCAAACGCCGCACCTTTTCCGCCGCAATCGCGGCCGCGGATTTGTTCGTTTCGACGAGCACGAGGCAAAACTCTTCGCCGCCATAACGCGCCGCCAAATCGATTTTGCGAATATTCTCTTTCAGCAACTTCGCCAGCGTGCGCAACACCGCATCGCCGATCGGATGGCCATAGGTGTCGTTCAATTTTTTGAAATGGTCGATATCCAACATCACGACGGAGACGTGCAATTGATGCCGAATCGCGCGATGCACTTCCTGCTCGAGGTGCTCTTTGAGATAGCGATGATTGTAGAGGCCGGTCAACCCGTCGGTGATCGCCAACTGCCGCAGACGCTCGCGCGCCTGCTCCAACTCTTTCACTTTCGCGCGCAGCTCGTCGTGCAGTTGCTTGATGCGCAGGAGTGATTTGACGCGGGTGAGGAGCTCGAGTTTGTTGAACGGCTTGCTGACAAAATCGTCCGCGCCTGCCTCCGTCGCTTTGATTTTATCTTCGATTTCATTCAGCGCGGTGACCATGATGACCGGAATGATCCGCGTCGTCGGGTCGGTTTTGAGGCGTTCACAAACTTCAAAACCGTTAAGCTTAGGCATCATGACGTCGAGCAAGATCAAGTCTGGCTGCGTCGCAAATGTTTTGTCCAAAGCCTCCTGGCCGTCACGCGCGGCCACGACATCATAACCCACGGAAGTCAAGTACGTCGTCAATAATTGGACATTCACTGGAAGATCATCAACGACCAAAATCTTATGCTTTTTGGACAAATCTTCCCGCAAAGGCGGGATATCTCTAAACGTTGGCTTAGTTGACACTTCAATTCCCATGCAATGACATCAATTTTTTGGACGGAAATCGTCCATTTCAAGATCGAAGTTACAATATAGTTTTATCTTTGTCAAGATATTTTTAAAAAGATAGCCGGAAATCGGCCATTTCTCTTGACAAATTTGGCCGCAATTGGTGCAACATTTATAATATACAGCCAGTTGTCATGCACGCGGAAGCATAACCATAAGCGTAAGCATTCAGAGAGATGATCGGAGAGTTTTAGTTTACCTTATTAAAATGTAGGAGGAGATTGGATTTTCTGAACAGTCTATTGCTGAAAGCGGAAAGCTTAGGTGAGGCTTGTGAAGTGAAGTCGGACTTGGTCAGGGAATTTTTCTAAATTTGGAAGTTCTTCGTGATCAAGTCCGACTTCGCCGGCTTTTACTTTCTGACCGCTATAAATGATAACAGAAAAAACGCCCAAGTCAGGCCAAACAAAATCAGCGGCGGCAGATGGAAGAAAATCGCCGTGACGATCAACACCAAACCGACCATCACGAGATTCACGCCGGCCATAATTTTGAGAAACGCCGGATTGCCGGCATGATGGCGCACCGTTAAAACGTTCAGCAGACCAGCAAACAAAGTCAGGATTTCGAGATAAAGATTAAAACCCCTGAACAGCGCCTTCGTCGTGGTTGCAAAACCGCCAATATTGAAGACATGCGTTTGAATGAGTTGCCACACGCGTTTGTCTTCATCGTTCGTCATCAGCTCCGCCGGATCGGTGAAAAAACTGAGCGTGTGTATGAGCGCGAAAAGAATTAAAAAATAACTGCCGAGTTTGTAAAACAAAACACTTTTGTTGCGCATTTTCCTTCCTCCGTCAATGGGCGAAGTCCGACTTGGGCAAAACTATTTTTCTAATTTTGCAAAATCTCGCTGCCCAAGTCGGACTTCACTTCGCTTAGTTTTTGCCGCACACGTTCGGCATACGGCACCGCGTCATACACCACAATCTCCGTTCCGCTCGAATTGGCAATCAGCCGCGAGCCGTCGGGGGTGAAGACGATATTATAAACCGGATTCGTGAAGTCCGCAGAAGTCGCTATTGTTACGCCGCGTTCAACATCCCACAAACGCACGGTCAAATCCGCCGAGCCGGTGGCGAGCCGGCTCCCATCCGGAGAAAAAGCCGTCGTCCAAACACGTTGCGCATGGCCTTCCAATTCATGCAGCATCGTGCCGGTGTTAGTATTCCAAATTTTCGCATTATCCTCCGTACCGGTTGCCATCTTCCGGCCGTCTTTGGTAAAGGCAATCCAATAAATCGCGCCTTTGTGCGCCGGTATCGCGCGTATTTTCTCGAACGTCGTTGTGTTCCACAATGTCAACGCGCCATCATTGCCGCCGGTGGCCAACATCGAGCCGTCGGGACTGAAGGTGACGAAATAAAGGCTGCTCTCATGCGGCAGCTTTTTGAGCAGCGCGCCAGTTTCAACATTCCAGACAAAGGCAAATTTTTTCCGCGAAGCCGAAGCGACGAATTTGCCGTTCGGACTAAATGCGCAACCGCTGCTGCCGCCTTCGAGGCCGCGCAGCTCGCGATAGACTTCGCCGGTTTTCACGTTCCAAATTTTCACGAGCGTGTCCCAGTTGCACGCCACTAACAGCGAGCCATCCGCATTGAAATCGGCCGCATTGATCAGCGCATTCAAGCCTTTGAAGTTGTTGGTCAACGCGCCGGAGTTTGTGTTCCAAATGCTGATCGTCGCTTCCGGACCGCTGGTCGCCAGTTGCGCGCCGTCACGACTCAATGGGAAAGCATAAATTTGTTCACTCCGACCGGCCCGATCGGAAAATTCCGTCGCGTAATTCTTCTCCCAAATTCGAATCGACTGATCGGTTGACGCGGTGACAAATTTATGGCCCTGCGGATGAAATGAGATCGAATTGATTTTATTCTCGTGGCCGTAAATTTTCTTTAGCAATTTTCCCGTCTCGGCATCCCACCGCATGAGCACGGCATCGCCGCCGCCGGTGTAGATAAACTTGCCGTCATTCGTGAAAGCAATGGCAAAAACCGGTTGCTGATGGCCGCGTAATTCAAAAAGCAATTTGCCCGTTTCCAGATCCCAAACACGGGGCGTGCCATTCTTTGTCGCCGCCGCGATCTTTTTGCTATCGGGGCTGAAAGAAATATCGTCAACCGCCGAATACGCTGACACATCATCGAAATGCAATACCATCGGCGGTTCATCTTTTTTGTCAAGATTCCACACGCCGACGCGCCATTCCCACGTGCCGACGGCGAGACGCTTGCCATCGGGGCTGAAACGAATATCGACGAGGGGATGCGTCGCAAAATTGGTGCGCCAGATTTCTTTGGCGGTGGCGACATCCCAAAGTGAAACGATACCGACGACACCGCGGTTTTTTAAATACCATGAACAATACGCGACCGACTTGCCGTCGGGGCTGATGTCAACATCGGCGAAACCAAAGCCGCCGCCTTTGGCTTGCCATTCAATATTTCCGGTCGCTAGATTCCACATGGCGATTGTCGTATCACGTGAACACGAAACTACGCGGCTGCCATCGGGGCTGAATTTCGCGGCATAAACGGCGCCCTTGTGGCCGGCGAGGCGTTTGACTTCTTTCAAATTTTCCGCGTCAAAAAGACGAATGCCGTTGTCCGGCATCGCCGCAATGAGCATTTTGCCGTCGGGGCTGTAATGCACTTCATCCGGTTTGGCATCGAGGGCTTCAATTTGGGCCACGCTGTTGTCAGTGCGCGCGTGGAGATAGCGCCACTCCCAATTGCGATATGGCGCCGGCGCGGCGGTCAGCCAACGTTTGGCCTCGGCGGTTTCATTCAATCGCAACGACGCGTTCGCCGCGGCAATGTGCGCGAGGTAGGATTGGTATTCGGTGGTGATGAGAGCTTTTTTGTTTTGTCGTGCAAAGATTTCAGTATCTCTAAAAAGGCATAACATCATAATGCCTAAAACCAGCATAAAAACTCTTTGCCAGTGCATGTAGAATTCTCCTGGAAATTCATAATTCACCGCGAATGTCATTCCGCCGGCTACGCCCGCAGAATGACCTCGGCGTGTGAGCGAAATTTATTTGAACACCACTTGCGCTGTGGCATCTTCGACGTAAATCGCTTCATGTCCATCCACCCATTTACCGTTTTGCAGATATTGTGATTTGCTGATCATCTTGCCGTCGGCGGTAATCTCGCCGCTGCCTTTCACTTCGGTAATGCCGTTTTGATTGCCGGAGACGTATTCATGGCTGATGAATCTATTTTTTTCAAACTTCATCGTGCCGTGCGTATAAAAACCGGCGGTGGTGAAATAGTAATACACCACGCTTTGCTGTTTCGCCTCCCACAGGATAATGCTCTCGCCGCCGTATTCACCGTTGTTGACGGAATGCAACACGCGGATCGCCTGCCCATTGAGCGCCCGCTCCCACCGCGCCACGTCGATAACCGGCTTTTCTTTGGTGGAATTTTTAAATTCACCCTTCCAGGTTTTGCCGATGAACGGCTTAAACACGCTGAGTTCTGCGGCCAATTCATCTTGGGCGTTTGCTCTATTGGTCAAACGCAGTGACAGCAAAACGGCAACAAGCAAATAGAATTTATTTTTTCCAAACATGATGATTTCCTCAAGAGAGTTTAATTCACCGTGGCTGGTTTGGCTTCCTTGCCATATTTTTGGGTGGCGTAACCGAGAATGATGCCGACGATGGTGCCGGGCAGCATGATTTGCATCCAATAATGTTTGCCGCCTTCCTGGGGTATGGCGGCAATGATAAACGCCAGAATCAAACCAATCGCGCCGCCAAAAAGAAGACCGCTTTTGAGCGAGTTTACTTTACGCGCAAAAAAACCGATGATTAATCCTGCCAGAAGTCCTTTGACCGAAGAACTGATCACTATTCCGGTCATGGCTGCGTCAACCTCCGGATGATTCGCAATATCGGGCTCTAATAATGCGGTCAACCCATCGATTACACCAAGAACCGCGCCCAGTATCAAGCCCAAAACAGGTTTTGACATATTTTCCTCCTTACAATGTTAATTAAAGATATGTTAAAATGAATTTATCATTATTTCATAAAAAATTTTTGAATTAATTCA
>Ga0247727_10013804_pt1 | contig 13548 bp, 9 predicted proteins | sample WisWelCaveWW1625_FD_202498 | JGI IMG/M metagenome (GOLD analysis project Ga0247727, IMG submission 202498) | Biofilm microbial communities from Wishing Well Cave, Virginia, United States - WW16-25 | ecosystem: Environmental > Aquatic > Deep subsurface > Groundwater > Cave microbial mat | place... | reverse complement strand
GATCTGCTTCCTACATCTCGTCCTCCTTTCCCAAGCTTTTCCTGACGCAAGACTTATCCCCTCTGCGTTCTCCCGGGGAATGGCGACTATACGGTGGCTAGGAGCAGTTCCTGGGGCGGATCGGAGGATACGACGGGGAAGGAAAAGGGGGAAGGAAAAGACTGCCATGATGGAATTGGGCGATGACTGAATGCGCGTAGTTTCTACGAACCGTCCCGAGGGCGGTTTTTTTCAGTCGGCGTCAGGGTGCTTCGACGGACGACAACGAGCCACCTCTTTCGGTTGTGTGATCACCGTCTCGCCATACTGGTACATCAGGGGAGTGACCCCACGCTGCCTTATCAGACGTTGGGTGATCCGAAAGAGCGCCACTCTTTGATTGACGTTGGCCGATGTGCGGCTCTCGCCGCACGCCGGTTTCTCGCCATGGGGACGCTAGACGTTTTCGGCTCGCGCGTCCGCGTCGGCTACGCGTGGGTCGCTCCGCCTGACGCTGCAGATTGTACCGTCGTCGCTCCCAGCCGGGCCAGTACCGCGGGCAGAATGTCGCCCACCGGTTGCGGGCCGCGGCGGCGACCGGAGCGAATGCGATCCAGCTCGCGGGCCAGCGGTGCGGCTTCGGCCGCGTAGGCGCTCGCCGGCAATTGCGTGACGGCGGCGTCGAGGTTCGCGAGTACTTGGCGGCGAAAAGGTGTCAGGAACCTTTTTCCCAGATTCTCTGCTTAATCTGACCTCGTATTCACGGAAAAAGGTTCCTGACACCTTTTCCGCGCCCCCACAGATTGTGACTGTGGCCGGGGTCGAGAATTGCCGGGAAGCGTTGCGAGAGTCTGCCGCGCACCGATAGAGCGATCGGAATAATGATCTGGTATGGGCGGACCAGCACAGGGCCGGTCGGAGACGGAGCCGTAGTTTTGCGGTCAGGGATCGTGAGTTTCATCGAGGGGGCTGCGCGTCGTCCTCCGTCTCAATCTCATCGAACTCGTAAAGCGACGGGTCAATCTCCTCCGGCTCTTCGAGCAGGCCCTTGACCTCCTCGTACACGTCGGAACGGATCAACACGTACTCCGTGGATTCCACGACGACGCGAGGCGGCTGCTGTTGTTTGAATTGCCTGCGCTGTTCAGGAGTCAATTGAATCATGGCAAGATTGTACCAACTCAGGGACCAACTTTCGCCTCCCCTTTGTCAGAGCCGCAGCGGCCTACGCCGAGCTTTCTGCCAAGCCATCGCCACGTCCAGCAGGAACTCTGGGTCCACATCGGGCTCGACCCACGAGACTGGTTGCGGGTGCGGTCCGCGGTCGGGGGCGCGACCAAGCAGGGCCAGATCGTGCGCCGTCAGATCGCGACGAGCCATGCCGGGCCAGAGTCGCAGTGTTACCCCCGTGGGCCCAAGGGCGGCGTTCAAGGTCGTGATCGCATCAGCCAATCGCGCGTGCTGTTCCGGGCTGAGCGTGCCGTCCTGATCATGCACAAAAACCGGTACCACGACAGGCCCGGCCCGTCTCGGCGTACGCACATCGAGCGGCGGGGTGGCAGGGGTCGAGTCTGCGAGCCCCCAGTCACGCAGGATTCTACCTACCGAAGGGCTGGGGGCTCGCAGACTCGACCCCAGCCACCCACCACTGCTCGCGCCGGAGACAGCGGCAGCGCTGCCGGCCGCTCGCAGGCCCGCCGAACTGGCGGCCAATTCGATGGCGTTGAGGGCGTTGCTCGTCAGCCCGTACACGCCTCCGTCAAAGAACAGGCTGGCGTTATACGTGCCTGTCGTGTCCGAGCCCAACTGCGAAGGCGTGAACACGAAAATGTCTTCGTTGGCACCGCTTACGCCCGGCACCGCGAAGCTGCCGGTGCTGGACAGGTACAACCGGCCGCTGGAGTCTCGCGCCAGGCCGCCTACGTTTTCGGCAGTGCCGGAAAGCCCCACATCGCTGCCGTCAAAATATGTCACCCAGCTTCCGCTGGTCACGTCGCCCAGTTGGGTAGGCGTGAAGCGAATGATGTCCTCACCCGCACCCGACGCACGCGTCACTGTGAACGAACCCAGGGTGGAGATCAGCAGATCACCGCCCAGCAGCTCAAAGCCATCCACATCCTCCTTGCGGGTGGTCAGGCCCACATCGCTGCCGTCGAAGTACATCGCGAACGTGCCCGTGGTGTCCGCGCCCAGCGAGCTGGCCGTGAATTTCACGATGTCGGAATCGTCCACGAATCCAATCGTGCCGCCGCCGGTCCCCTTGGGGAACGACGACATGTGAGTGGTGAAGGACATTAAGATTTCGCTGTCGCTCAGGATGGCAAATGCGTCCAGCACGAAGCTCCCCAGGCTAACGTCGGAGCCGTCAAAGAACAGGCTGAAGCTGGTGCCGTTGAAGTGGACGATATCCTCGTTGGCGACGCCGCTGAGAATGCCCGTGCTGGTGTTGCCGACGCTGCCGCCATTGAGCAGTGAGAAGTACAAATTGACGGAATTGACGATATTGACCGTGAGCACAAACGTGTCCGAGGCGGTCGCGCCGCCGCCGTCGGTGACGGTCACCATGATCGTGGCGGTGCCGGTCTGATTGGCTGCCGGCGTGAGCGTGACGGTGCGGCTGGCGCCGCTGCCGCCGAAGACGATGTTCGCGTTGGGCACCAGGGTCGTATTGGACGAACTGCCTGTGACGGCGAGCGACCCCGCCGCCGTCTCTGCGTCGCCAACCGTGAACGCGATCGCCGGCGTGGGCGTATTTGTGTTGGTCGTCTGGTTCGCAATGTCCGAGATCGTGGGCACGCCACTCATCCCGTCAAACCGGAATCCACCGTTCGTGTCGAAGCTCACCACGTGACCAGCCACACGAACGTCGAACCAGCCGTCGTTGCGAGTCACAGTGGCGTCGTCCGCCTGCACTTGGTTCTGCGCGGTGCCCGTGTCCACCGCCTGGAACACGTGCAAGAAGTAATCTTCGACGCCGGGCGAGGCCGGGACCACCTCGATGCCCGTCGCCGCCACGGTCACCGCCGCCCCGATCGGCAGCAGGCGCTTCATCCATAAATCGCCACCGCTTGCGTTGCTGATCCTGAGCAGGTCGTTTCCACCCACCGCCACCGGCGCGCCGGCCGGATCCACCACCCACCGCTTCTCGATCGCCGGCGTCGCCGTCACCACTCGATCGAACATCACAAAGATGTCCGGCTTCAGATACACGAGCTGCCGGGTGAACTTGGAAAGCTGGGCCGGATTGTACGCTGCGGTGGCGTCGCCAAGCGCGTAGGCGTAGGCGGGCTTGTCTTCGAACGCCGTCAGGCCCGGTCCCACGTCCCACGGCGACCCAGGCGCGTAAGCCGCTGCGCCGTCGCTCACCGTCGGATAGGACGCAATCGAGCGCTGCCCCGCACCGCCGATGCGCATCGTATTCGCCTCCAGCCCCTCGATGAGGTCGCCGTTGCGCGTGAGCCGAAACGCATTTTGCGCGTAAGCATTGACTGGGCTCCAGTGATACTTCTGTGCGACGAACAGAGCCGCCAGATCACTGGGGCTGGCGAACCCGCTGCGCATCGAGACCCAGTCGAGGCCCGTGAAGCGCCGCACCAGCGGGAAACCGATTTGCTCCGGCAGCCGCGGGTTGGGCCACTTGTCCTCCCACACGGTTTGACTGAGCATGTCCCAGGAGCCATTGTCCACGAAAGCCGACGGAGAGCGATCAGCCCGGATCCACGCGCCCAACTCGCCGATGCGCTGCTCGGTCGCATCCGCCGAAAAGCGGCGACGCGAGTACGTGAACATCGGCCACACCCAGCTCGTCCGGCTGTCCCCGGCCGGCGATGAACCTCCGACAGTGAAGTAGTTGCTGGCGTCGGGCTGGATCATGTGCGCCTGAAATTCCACGCCGTCGCGCAGGGCGCCGTACACGAACTCGCCGGTGTCCTTGCCGGTCGCCGTGTTGAAGTTCAAGAACAACATCGCCAGGTGCCAGGGCAGCACGTCGTTGCCCCCGTGAAAATAGTCGAATTCGGAGTTGAGCTCGCCCAGCCCGCCGTGCCAGGCGCCGCCTCCTTGCGCGTTCAGGGCGGGAATGATCTTGCCCAGCCAGTAGGTGTCGAAGTCCGCCAGGTACTCCGCCGCCTTGGCATTCACGGCGGCATACGACGCATCGCCCACGCGAGAAGGCTCATAGAGGGCGAAGCCCACCATCACGTAAATATAGTGGCTGATGTCGAAGGCCTGAAAGAGGCTGTCCGTGCTGGGCTGTGCGTATGCCTTGATGTAGTCCGCGATGGCGATGAGGCGCTGTTGGATGAAGCTTTTGTCCGCATCGGAAAGGACGGCGGTCCCATTGGCATTGGTGGCGTTGTAAAGCCAGTCGTAGCCCATTGAGACAACGCTCACGATATGGAACGGCGTTTCGGACGCCAACCGCTCCGGCTGCAACAGCCAGAGCAGTTTCGTTCGCGCGTCCCCGTAGTACTCATCGCGGGTGTGCGCGGGACTGTACACTTCGCTCGAAAACGGAAGACCGCTCGCCGGGACGTCCAGGTTCCATCCGTTTTCCATGGCCTTGCCGGCGATGATGGGCTGCAGAACCTGAGAGGTGTAGGTGTAGTAGTCGCCGCTGTTGAACATAAAGTCTGCGCCGTAATCGACGCCGGTGTGCGAATAGCGATACTCCCAGATTTCCGAGTCGCTGGCGGGATCGCCCGGACTCGGCAACGTGCCGGGCAGGCCGTGCATGATCCGCCAGGCGATGGTCCCCACCTGGTTGCGGTCCCAGTCCGATTCGCCGCGCAGCGTGAGCCGCGGGTGATAGGGCACGATGTGATCTTTCGTCCCCGCGGAATTGACCGTGAGCACAAACGTGTCCGAGGCCGTCGCCCCGTCGGGGGCCGTGACGGTCGCGGATACTGTGGAACCGCCCTGGGTGTTGCCAAAGCCATCTCCATACACGGTGACGAAGGCCCCGTGGTTGTTCTCGCCGCCCGTGTTCGGGCCGCTCTCCAAGTCCGAATAGAACAAGACAGGACTGAGAACGAAACGGTCTTCCAGTGCTTCGATGACCGGGCGCGAGCGACGTGGCAGCCGGCGCGATTCCTTGTGCCGCTGCTTGCCCAGCGCGAACAGCCGGCTGTCACAAAGGCCGAGAATTGGTGCCGAGCCCCATTGCACCAGGGACCGCAAGACCCCCCACGGGTTTGCGCGCATGGCAGTATCGATGTCTCCGCAGATGCACTCGACGATCATCCACGGCAAGACCCCCCACGAGTAGGCGCGCATGGCTGTTCATCCTTTGTCGCCCCTCGACTGGTCGAACGATGGCCCAGTGACGTACCGCGACCCCTTGCGAATTGACCGGCAGATTGTACCTGGACGTACTAGCAAGTTCAAGCCTGTTGCCCTCTTTTGTTGCCCAGGTGCAGCGCCTGGTTCGTTGTTTTTCCCCTCAACCCTGCTGCGGCGTCAGCCTCACCCGCGTTGCTTGAGGATAGGCCGCGTCCAAACGGCCAGCCGGGTTCGCTGTTGGCCCTCCCCATCGAAGTTGCCGGGGTCGAGCCACGCCAGGAAAGCCGCGCGCAGACCCGGCCACTCGGTATCGATGGCGGCATACCATGCCGTATCCCGGTTGCGGCCCTTGTAAACCGTCGCCTGCCGGAAGATCCCCTCAAACGAAAGCCCCAGGCGCTGTGCCGCCGCACGCGAGGCCGCATTCAGCGCGTCGCATTTCCATTCGTACCGCCGGTAGCCGAGCTCGAACGCCCTCTTCATCAGCAAATACATCGCTTCGGTAGCGGCCGGGCGTCGCTGTAGGCGCGGGGAGTAGTGGATATGACCCACCTCGATGGATCCGCTGGCCGGGGCAATCCTGAGATAGCTCGCTACGCCCGCGGGCTGCCCCGACGCCTGCGCTTGCGCGTCGTTTAACCGCGAGCCGGAGTCGTGCGTGGCCTGGGCACTCAAGCCTTCGGCCCTATCGACGATCGCGAAAAACAGCGGGTCATCGCCCAGGCAATACGTGCTCATCCAGTCGCGATAGCTTGGAAGAGTGCGGAACGGGCCGTAGGGGAGGTAGGTCCAGCTTCGCCCTTCCTCATCCGCCGCATTGGCAGCGAATAAAGCTGCCGCATGGCGGTCGGGATCGAGGGGCTCCATCCGACAAAACCGGCCCTCCATCGGCTCGCGCGGCGGGCTGGGTCGGGGTGCCCAGCCCGGCAACGGGAAACCGACAGGCTGGCCAAGGTCATTGAGTGGGGGTTCCATCTCGGTATAGCTTCCAGCGAACTTGTGTTTCGGCGCGGAAAGGCGAAGAGCCCTCACGGGCCAGCCGCTGGCGCCAGTGGGCGCCCAACGAAGACCTCGATCTCGGCAATCCGCTCGCCCTCGAACCGGACGTAGTCCGCCATGGCCATCGGAGGTCGCTCGACCCCAGGCGCATTCTCGTGCTCATAGAGGGCGACAAACTCCGGGCCATCGCCGAAGACCGCGAGTCAGCTACTTGCTTGCGGGCCAGTTTTGCCTCGAGCCGTTCCAGCATCTTGTTGTAAAGCTCGCGAATCCACAACTTCACCGGTAGCTTCCACCGCGGCGACGTGCTCGGATTGTTCTTCATCAAGCTGCGCGGACTGATGCCGAGTTCCTTGGCCATGCGAATGTCTTCCATGTTGAGACGACAGACCTGCTTTGCCTTGGCCCATTCGGGATCGTACTCGAAGCTCTTCTTTTTGCTTTTCTTCGACATCGTGGCCTCCGTAGAATCTGACCGACCAGCAGGGTCGGATTCTGGGGTGGCGTCCCGTCGAGTGCAAGGCGTAGGACGTGAATTTGCAGGGATGCGACGAGCAGCGGGCGGCGGCCGTCGCATAGTCGCCTGTCGATCCGCGACAGCAGAGCGGCATGTGGGATGAAACCACCTTCGTGAGTCCGTCGTCACGTATCTCGTCGAAAACTTGCCCGCCACCCGATTCGGGCGATAATGGTCGCGTCCGCGAACTCTTTTTGGGGGAGTTGAGCGATGAGACAATTACTCGTTCGCCTCGCTGCCGTTGCCTGCGTCATCGCGCCGTGTCCGATTGCCGGTGCCGCGATTCACGTTGCCGATTCTCCAACCGGCCAGGACCGGCCGAACATCATCTTCATCCTCGCCGACGATCTCGGCTGGCGAGACCTCGGCTGCTACGGCGGCACGAAGATTCGGACGCCGTCGATCGACCGGCTGGCGGCTGAGGGGATTCGATTCACGCAGGCGTACGCGGGCAATGCCGTGTGTGCGCCGTCGCGATGCTGTTTGATGACTGGCAAGCATCCGGGGCATGCTTTCGTCCGAAACAATCGTGAAGTGCAGCCGGAAGGGCAGTACCCGATTCCCGCCGACACGGTGACGATTGCGAAGCTGCTCAAGGCCAGCGGCTACGCGACCGGGGCGATGGGCAAGTGGGGGCTTGGCCCGCCTGGCAGCGACGCCGCCCCGACGCGGCAGGGGTTCGATCTGTTCTTCGGCTACAACTGCCAGCGTCACGCGCACAACTTTTACCCGACGTATCTGTGGCGAAACGATCAGCGAATCGAACTCGAAGGCAACGACGGCGGACGAACGGGCAAGCAGTATTCGCACGACTTGGTGGAGGCCGAGGCGCTCCAGTTCATCCGCGAACACCGGAGCGATCCATTCTTTCTTTACCTGCCGTTCACGATCCCGCACCTCGCTCTGCAAGTGCCCGACGACTCGCTCGCCGAGTACGTCGGCAAGTGGGACGACCCGCCGTACGAGGGCGGCAAGGGCTACCAGCCGCACCCGACGCCACGCGCCGCGTATGCCGCGATGGTCACGCGCATGGACCGCAGCGTCGGGCGGATTGCAGACCTCGTGCGCGAACTCGGCCTCGACGAACGCACCGTGATCCTGTTCTCAAGCGACAATGGCCCCGCGCCGCTCGACGTGGGTGGGTCCGATTCGAAGTTTTTCGAATCGGCCGGCTCGCTGCGCGGTCTGAAGGGTCAACTCTACGAAGGCGGCATTCGCACTCCGCTCATCGCCCGCTGGCCGGGCAAGATCAAGCCGAACACGACAACCGACCTGCCGACTGCGTTCTGGGACATCCTCCCCACGCTCTGCGAACTCGCCGCCGCCGATACCCCCAACGCCATCGACGGCATCAGCGTCGTTCCAACTCTGCTCGGCAAGGGCAACCAAAAGCGTCACGAGTTTTTGTACTGGACCAGAAAAGGGGACGCAGCTCATTTCCGAGGACAATCAAAGAGGACGGAAGTCGTTTTCTAGGGGTATCATTCCTCATGCCTGGAAACGACTCCCGTCCCCTTTGATTTCCCCCGGCCGGCGGACTCGCGGGGAAATCAAAGGGGACGGGAAATCAAAGGGGACGGGAGTCGTTTCTCGACGGGGAAATCAAAGGGGACGAGGGGGGAGACAGACGGAAAGGGGACGCAGCTCAATTTATGAATTGAGCTGCGTCCCCTTTTGGCCCTCCTCGACTATTGGAATAGTCAACCAGGAGCCGAGCCATGGAGCCCCGGGCAATGACCGGATACACGTGTCCAATCTGCGGTTACGACGGACTTTATGACCCAGCACGATCGCCTAGTGGCGGTGCGTCATACGAAATATGTCCCTGCTGCGGATTCCAGTTTGGCGTATCCGACGATGACGAAGGATACAACTATGACACGTGGCGACAATCATGGATCAACCACGGGATGAATTGGTTTAGTACAAGCCGGGTCAAACCAACGACTTGGGATCCCCAAGAACAACTTCAACGGTTAATGAGGAAATACGACAACTGAAAGCTGATGGCATTGCATTGAACAGGGGACAATCAAAGGGGACGGGAGTCGTTTTCTAGGGGGACAATCAAAGGGGGGGACACAAAGGGGACGGGAGTCGTTTTCTAGGGGTATCATTCCTCATGCCTGGAAACGACTCCCGTCCCCTTTGATTCCTCCGGGCGGCGGCTCGCGCGAGTGGCAATATGACGCGGTGGGCAACGTCACGAACTACAAGGACGCAACCGGGGTGGCCAGCCAGTTCAGCTACGACGCCAGCAACCGGCTGACGCTCCGGACCGATGCACTCGGCGGCAAGACGACCTGGGTGTACCTGCTGGGTCTGCTCGATTCCGTGAAGGACGAACTGAACCGCACGACCAGTTACAGTCGCGACGACGCCGGGCAACTCACCCGAGTGACGCGGCCGGACCCGGACGGCTCGGGGCCGCTCTCCGCGTCGGCAACGCAGTTCGATTATGACCTAGCCGGGCAGATCAACAAGGTGACGGACGCTCGTGGGGCGAGCGTGTCGCTTGCCTATGATCTAGCCAGTCAGCTCATCCAAACCACAGCGCCGGACCCGGACGGTGCTTCAGGTCCGCTCGCCGCCGCGGTCACTTCATACACGTTCGATGCCGCCGGCCGCCACACCGGCACCACCGACCCGCTCGGGCACGCCACCAGCTTCGGTTTCGACGCGGCGGACCGGCTGACTTCGATCACCCGGCCAGACCCGGACGGGACGGGACCGCTCAGCGCCTCGGTGAGCACCTTCGGCTACGACCTGGCCGGCCGGCAAGTCTCGACCACCGACCCCGAGGGCTCGGTGACGATCAGCACGCGGGACAAGCTGGGTCAGGTGACGCACATCACCATGGCCGACCCCGATGGCACCGGTCCGCTGGCCGCGTCGGTCACACAGTTGCTCTACGATGCCGGCGGCTTACTCGCCCGCGAGATCGACCCGAACGGCAACGCCACGGACTACATCTACAATGCGAAGCGGCAACTTATCGAAGAGCGTCAGACCGACGACGGCATTCGGTTGCTGCAGACGCTCTTCTTCTACGATCTCGAAGGCCGCCCTCTGGGCCTGCGCGACCCGGCGTGGAACCAGACACAATACGATCGCGACGCCTTGGGCCGAGTGATCCGCGAGCTCGACCCGCTGGGCCGTCAGACGGCCTATGTGTTCGACGCGGCTAGCCAACTGACCCGGATCACGGATCGGCTGGGCCGGGTTCGCGAGTTCGATTACGACGCGGCGGGCCGTGGGACGGCCGAGAAGTGGAAGTCGTCGGCGTCCGCCACCGTGCCGTCGCGGACGATCAGCTACACCTACGACGAGACCGACCGGCTGACCGCCGTGTCGGACGATAGCGCTGCCAACGGCCCCGGTTCGGACTCGGGCTACCTTATGGGGTACGACAACGCCAGCCGCTTGGTGACGATGGACAACGCGGGCACACCGCTGGTGCCGCGCGTGCAGCTCACGTACTCGTACGACACCGCCGGCCGCCGCACGCGCGTGGACAACTCCATGCCGGGCAGCGCCGGGGCCGGTCTGCCGGCCGCGGCCACAGCCGGCTTCATCAGCTACACCCACGACGCCGCCGACCGCCTCACCCGCATCGAAGACGGCACGCTCGTAGTCCCGCCTTCAGGCGGTTCCCCCACGGACGCGGTCAACAAACGGGTGGACTTCGCGTACAATAAGCGCGACCAGGTAACCGAGATCCAGCGCTTGATGATCGAGGCCTCCTTCGCTTCTCTGGTGACCACTGCCTCGCTGAGTTACGACGCGATGGGCCGCCTAGTGGACCTCCTCCACTCTGGCCCTCCGCCCTCCGCCCTCAGCTCTCCGCCCCTCCTCGACCGCTTCCAGCTCAGCTACGATCCCGGCTCACGTATCACCTCCGTGACCACCACGCCGACCGGCGCCAACCTCAGCGCCTTCACGACCACGTACGCCTACGACAAGACCGACCAACTCACAGCCGTCACGAGCACTCTGCGCAACGAATCGTTCGCGTTCGACCCGGCCGGCAACCGCACCACAAGCGCCGTCGGCACGGACAACCGCACCTACACGATGGCCGCCCTGCCGCACGCCAATCGCCTCTCGCGCGACGGCCAGTACGAATACGCCTTCGACTTTGAAGGCAACCTGATCCGCAAGTCGAAGCGGATCGGCACCACCGGCTCGAACTACAACGGTGAAACCTGGTTCTACACCTGGGACCACCGCAACCGCTTGGTGAGTTCGGTGAAGCGGGCCACCTCTAGCGCAACTAGCACATGCGCAATTAACGCATACGGCTCGTCGAGGCACGGATTCGCTGCACTATGGCACCCCGTGACGCTATCCGTCGTCGTCGCGTTGACACGGTTGTGAGTTTCGATGCACTCGCCGTGTTTCCTTCCAACGGGTCCGTGCCTTGGCACCTCCTTCCCTCCACAGGGTCCTGTCGGTGAAGTTCCCTGCTTCACGGGTACTATGAGGTGCTGCGACGCCCTGCCGCCCGTCCTGCCGTGCTTCGTTTCCTTCGCTTGGCGGTACCACGGGTACACTCGTGTTTCGCTCCCGCTGCCGCCGAGTGTGCCGGCCACGGGCCTGGAGTTGTTCACCCGGTAACTCCGGCCGGGAATTTCCGTGGAGACGGTAGGGCCTCTCAGGTTCCTGGAGAACCCTGATGTGGTTTCGCCCTGCTCTTCGACCCCGGTAGGACCGACGCACCAGGCCATTGCGGTGCGGCGACACGGCCCCCGCGTTAAGTCACCACGAAGGCTCCCGACGAGTGGTAATTTCGGGGCTCAATCACACGGCTTCACCACTGGCTGTCTACGCTTCGCAGTGCAGGTTGCCCCGCCACCACGCAAGACTCGCTTCCGGCTGTTGGCCAAGCTCTACCGGACGGGATTGCACACCCGCAGGGTTCCAACGAAAGGTTTCCGATCTGCTTCCTACATCTCGTCCTCCTTTCCCAAGCTTTTCCTGACGCAAGACTTATCCCCTTTGGTGCGTCCCGGACGGCTTTGCGTCCGGGGCGCGATCAGAGGGTTGAGGACGAGAGTAGGGGTTAGAGGTTAGGGAGTAGGGGTTAGGGTTCGGGATCGCCGTAACTTCCTATTTCATTGTGGTTTCCGACGTTGGTTGGTTGCTTTCCTCGATTCGCGAGATGGTTTCGGAGGCCCGCGAAATGAAAACCTGTACCGGCGAGAAGAAATCGGAGGCTTGCAACACAGCTTCTTGGGCTAGCAAGATCGTTTCCGTGGGCTGCGAGATGCCGAGTTGGAGTGGCGAAATGAAAACCTGCGGCGGCGAGACGAAATCGGAAACTGGCGAGGTGAATTCATGACCGGCCAGATCGATTCTGGTATCGGCGATTTTAGGGCCTGGGCCGGCGGGATGCCAACCGGCGACGGCGAGTTCAGTTGGGAGGAGCGCGAGATCGTTTGGAGGCTTGCGAGAGGGCGTCGTCCTGTGGCAAAATTGCGTCGCACGGATGCGAGAACGAATCGGAGAGCGGCGAGAAGACGTTCGAGAAAGTTGAGCGTTGATCGTTGAGGGTGGAACGAGAATGGCCGAGGATCGAGCATGGTGGATTGAGAATCGAGGAAACAGGATTGGACGAACAGAAGGGAACGAAGCAAACAAAGATACATAGATCACCAACCGACCGCTCGAAACCCAACCCCCAACCACTAACCACTAACCACTAACCACTGACCACTGCCAGAAAGGCGAGCCATGACGGACGATCAACGAGCGAAGATGATGATGTATCACCGCGTGTTGGATTTCCTCACCGATAACGCGGGCGATTTCACCGGAGCGTTGTTCACGGCGCTGCTCACCGAACTGGGTCAGATCATCGGAGCCATTCACGCGGCCGGGGCGATCCAAGAAGCGGGGACTGGAGTGCCGACGGCGCAGCGACGACAAACGCGAGCCGCCTTGGTCAAGAAGTGCAATAAGATTGAGAACACGGGCAAGGCGATCGGCCGATATATCGGCGACGAAGCGGTGACGGCGAGTTTCGATCTGGAGCCGTCATATTCCAGCATGGCCGACGAGCAGTTGGTCACATCGGCCGATGCGCTGAAGACGGCGGCTACGCCCCTTTCGGCCGAGTTTCAATTGCGTGGTTTTGCGGCGACATTCCTCACAGACCTTCAAACGGTTCGCGATGCCTTTCATAACACGCTGGCCGGTGGGAACACAGTCGCCGCCACGGAGACAGTCGCTCAGAAGATCGCGCGCGGAGACACGGTCGTCGCGCAGTTCGACGTGATGGTAGGGAACGTCTACGATGAAGACAATCCGGCCACGGCCCCGAAACGGGCCGCGTACGATTCCGCCCGCACCGTGATCCGCGTGCGCACGCAGCCATTGGAAGTGACACTCATCGCGACCCGCAGCGGCAACACCGTAAGCGGCACGGTAACCCTGAGCCGCCAAGCCGAAGCGGGCGATACCGTCACGCTCCGCTGGCGCGAGCAGGGGAGCCCAGGCCCTTTCACCGACGGACCAGTCAGCACGATGGCCGCGGGCACGATTACCACGACACCGACCGTCACCGTGACGACGGCGAACCCCGTCGAAGTCGTCGCCCGCGTCATCCGCGCCGACGGCAGCCAGTTCGATAGCACGGCGGTGGTAGTGTAGGGCGGGCTGCTCACCTGCCGTTTATTGAGCCGATAAGCAGGCGACCATCTGCTCAACGACTACGGGATAGTACATCTTGGCACTTTTGGTCGTGCAAATCAGTTGGCGGTGGGATGGAGCGC
>Ga0247727_10013803_pt1 | contig 13548 bp, 10 predicted proteins | sample WisWelCaveWW1625_FD_202498 | JGI IMG/M metagenome (GOLD analysis project Ga0247727, IMG submission 202498) | Biofilm microbial communities from Wishing Well Cave, Virginia, United States - WW16-25 | ecosystem: Environmental > Aquatic > Deep subsurface > Groundwater > Cave microbial mat | place... | reverse complement strand
CCAACGGTCCGCGAGATCGGGGAAGTCCGCAAAGTTTTTCAACACAAGCGACTTCTCGGTGGTGAAGACCTGATCGAGATAATAGGGACCCGTCCCCACCCAGAAGTGACCGTGATCTTCATACCACTGTTTCAAGTTGGCATAGCGCAGGTCAGCCTCTTCCTGTGTGACGTACTGACTCATCGTCGGCGCAAACGGGATATGCGATTCGCTTGCGGCTTGATCAAGATATTTGGCAAGCACTTCGAGGCTGGGTCCGCCCACCCAACTCATTTGCTCAACTTCGAGGAGCGCGGCTTTATCCTCGGAATAGGCGATCTCACCGGCAGCTTCCGCCAGATTACCGACAGCCAGCATCTGCCAGCTATTCTCGCCGGAAAGCCCAAAAGCAGACTGGGGCCACAGCGGTGTAATATTCAACTCAGCATCTGAAGTGTAGGCATCGGTATAGGCTTCAATCGTCAACGGAGCAGTGGAAGTAATCCGATAGCCTTTGAAGGAGACCAGTCCGGCATCAATACTCAAGGCTAGCGATTCGTCATACAGGGGGCTTTCCGGTTTACCGGGGTCGAACCCTTGAATGAAGTTCATCACAAAATCACCCACCGAGATGGGGCTGCCATCATGCCACTTGACCGTTTCGAACAGATCATCCGGGTAGACCACGACACTCTTTACATTGGCTGTGAGTCCGTCGGGGAATTTTTCACCCACCGTAATGAAACGTTGCTCCGTCGCGTCCCAGTCGATCCACGCGTCGGCAGGAACATCCACCTGGGGCACGGCCGTCACGGTTAACCAATCCAGATTCTGGTTGATTGGCAAACCTTCCTTGTAAACCAATTCGGCACTTGCGATGCGTTGCGGATACGCAAGCCCAGTGTAGGGATCAGCCATCAAACCGCCGCCGCCGCCGATATTCGATGTGCCCATCGTAGTTGCCCGCATGATATGCGCATCCCAGATCCAGTTACTGCCTGCAATCGGATTCCACGGTTCGGTGAACAGGTCGTTTGTGCCGATCCTCAGCGTACCGCCCTCTTGATCCTTGAAGCGCAGGTTATACGGACCCACATTTGTTGATTCAGGTCCTGTGGCGAGATCGAACGTCACCTGCACGTTATTGGCATAGGGCGCGTAGGTCTTCTGATCAATCAACCACACAAAAAGGGAATCTTCGAGCGCAAGTTCGAGGGCGCGCGCCATCATGGCATCGCGTTCTTCCTTCGAATCGTAATTGCCCTGCGCCAGATCGTCGCCCAATTGTTGAAATTCAGGGTCAGAGACATTCGAGATGTACGGCTCACCCGCCTGGATGCTGGTGTTCAAATAGCTTTGTTGAATGTTGCCGCTTTCATCGCGCAAGGAACCGAGACCAGACACACCGTATCCAGCCGTATAGAGATGCCATTGCCCTTCCGCCGCGACGGAGCCAAGCCAGATCGGGAAGGCTTCAGAGGCGGTCTTGTATTGGCGATCCACTGTAAAGCCAACACTCTCCAATTGATTCGCCACATAATCACCCAGCGGCTGGCGTGTGCCGTCGCCGTCCGAGCGGATGAGGAAGGTCAACGTCACAGGCGCGCCGTTGAATTGCCACTTGCCATCCGCGCCGAGTTCCCCGCCCATGCCGGGCATTTCTGCATCAACTACAACCTTGGCACGTTCGACGTTGAAGGCATACTTGCTTTCCAATGCGCGGGCGGTGTCAATCAGGTTGGTATATTCCACCAACTCTGTGGTGATGGGGAGCAGCCTGGTCAGGGAACCGCCGGCATAGATTTCCTGGTTCAGGTAATTGCGGTCCACCAGCCAGTTCAACGATTCACGGATCTTGCGGTTCGAGAACGGATTCAACACCGCCGCGTCCTCGAACACCGCCGGGTTCAGGCTGATACCGTAATATCCGCCGAGCGACTGCGTGGAGGATAAACCCGATTGCTGAATTGCCGGGTACACATTCGAAGCAAGGTTGAACGAGAAAAAATCAATTGCCCCGGCTTCGATCTGCGAAATCGCCGAATCGCCGTCCACCACAGAGACGACGATCTCATCCAGCCAGCCGCCGTGGCGTGTTGTTGCCGGAGCGGCAGGTTCTTCGGCCGGCGCTTGCGTTGCAACAGGCGCTTCGGTTCCGGCGGCGGGCGGTTCGGTTGCAACTTCAGTCGCTGACTGGGGCGCGCAAGCCGCAAGCGCCATGCTCAACGCCACCAACAGACTGAGAATATGAAACAAGCTATTTTTTTTCATGCTCTTCTCTCCTAAAAGTTTGAGTTGGAAATAAACTGAATCGCATTTTTTGCGAGCCACCTCCTTCACGAATAGAGAGCGAGGCGGATACCGGTTGCGTAGCCCGGTATCCGCCTCACGATCCAAATCCCTGCTTCCGTTGTGAGGAGATTTCGTAAAAGCAAGGCAGATTAGGGATGCTAATCTGCCCACATCATACATACCCCAAGGAATTCAAGCATCCGCCGCAAAGCGTGTTTCCCATCCGCATGGTGAATGGTTTGAGTTCCCCCGCAGAGGGTGGTGAACGTATCCTTCCAACCTCATGTTCCGCCGGGGAAAACCCCTCCGCCGAGGGGTATTGAAACGAGTATCCCGCCGAATACAATCAGCGTCATATACTATACTTACATACGGGTCTATAATTATCACCATGAGCAGACGCTGGATTCGGACGGTCGTTCAAAGTATCGGGATACTCCTCCTCCTCGCGCAGGCATCCTGCGCGGCGGGGACGATAACGCCTCAAGCCGCGGTTGAGGCTGAATCGCCTGCGACCAGCCTTCCCCCCATCCTGAACCGTTTCTCCCCACCCGTCCTGCCTGAAATTTGCGACTGCATCCCGCGCCTCGATTCACTCGGCATCGAGCAGGGGTTGTCGCAAAGTTCGGCGCGCGTCATCTTTCAAGACAGCCGCGGCTTCCTGTGGATTGGCACGGAGGATGGACTCAACCGCTACGATGGGTACAACTTCACCATCTTCAAGCGCGACCCCGGCAACCCGAACAGCATCAGCGACGGCTGGATCAACGCCATCACGGAAGACCAGGATGGTTATTTATGGATCGGCACGCGGCTGGGCGGTTTGAATCGCTACGACCCGCTCACCGGTTCGTTCACACAATTCCAGCATCTCGAAGAGGACCCAACAAGCCTGAACGACAACCACGTGAGCGCATTACTGGTGGACCGCGAAAATCAACTTTGGGTTGGCGCGTTGAATGGCTTGGATCGGTTCGAACCTGAAACGCAAACGTTTTACCATTACGCCTACCTTACCCCGCAACCCAACCCAGACAATGAATTGCCCAGCGTCCCGGAGGTGGATACGGCAGAAGATGATAAGCAGGTCGAGCCGGGCGCGACGATCCAATCTGATAAACTGAGCAGTAAAAATATCAGCGCCATCTATCAAGATTCCGCAGGGCAAATCTGGATCGGCACGCTCGACGGCGGGCTGAACCGCCTTGACCCGGCTTCGGGAATTTTTACGCATTACCAGCCGGCGCCAGAGTATCCGTTCAGCATCAGCAGTAACCGCGTCACCTCAATCGTGGAGGATTCAAACGGCGACTTGTGGATCGGCACCCAAAGAGGGTTGAACGTCTTCGACCCGCTGGGTGAGCGGTTCAAATCCTTCGCGCACGACAACCATGACCCGCACTCGCTCGTAAATGATTCCATCAATATTTTGCACGCCGATAGTTCGGGCAACCTCTGGGTCGGCACCTCCAACGGGTTGGACCGCCTGAGCAAGGATCACAGCCGCTTCATCCATTATCAAAACGACCCGTCGTTCCAACGAAGCCTGAGCAATAACTATATTCTCTCGGTCTTCGAAGACCGAGGCGGTATATTGTGGTTCGGCACGTACGGCGGCGGCGTGAATCGTTACGACCGCGAACGCGACAAATTCGCCTATTTCCGCCATAATCCGGTCGACCCGTACAGCTTGAGCGGGAATTTCATCTTCCCCATTCACGTGGACGATAAAGGCTACGCGTGGATCGGAACCTCCGGTGACGGATTAAACCGCTTCCACTGGCGGACGGGAGAAAACACCCGCTACCTCAACAACCCGGACAATCCGAATAGCGTCGGGTCAAATTCGGTGATCTCCATTTTTCAGGATAGTGATGGAATCCTTTGGCTCGGCACCAACAACGGGCTGGACCGGTTCGACCCAATCCAAAACACCTTCAAACATTATCGCCGCGACCCGGTCAACACAGAGAGCATCAGCGCCAATTTTATTTACACAATTTTCGAAGACAGTCAAAAAAACCTGTGGATCGGCACTTTTTCAGGGTTGGACCGCCTCGATAAAAATACCGGCATCTTCACCCACTTCCGTTACGTTCCGGAAGATGACGCCACGCTGAGCGGGAACAAGCCGCTCGCCATTCATGAAGACCGTCACGGATTTTTATGGGTGGGAACCTCCGAAAGCGGTCTCAACCGCATGGATCCAAAGACGGGTCAGTTTACGCGGTATCGTCACAACCCCAAAGATCAGAACAGCCTGAGCGGTGATTCAATCCTTTCCATCTACGAGGACACGAAAGGACGGCTATGGATCGGAACCGCCGGCTCCGGGCTGAACCTGTATCACCCTGAAACCAACACTTTCTCGCATTACGTGGAAAAAGACGGGCTTCCGAATGGATTCGTCTACGGCATTTTGGAGGATGATCTCGGGCGGCTGTGGATGAGCACCAACTATGGCATCTCGCGCTTCGACCCGGATACCGAAACCTTCCGCAATTATGATTCAGGCGACGGCTTGCAAAGCAACGAGTTCAACTCCAGCGCGTTCGCCAAAGGGCTGGATGGTGAGTTCTACTTTGGCGGCGTCAACGGGTTGACCGTCTTCCATCCGCTCGAAATCACAGACAATGAATACCTGCCGCAGGTCTCGCTCACTTCGCTTAATCAGGAGGATCAATCCCTCGAGATTGATTCCAGCGTCGAAACACTTCGGAACATTACGCTCATCTGGCCCCAAAACTCCTTCGAGTTCGAGTTTGCCGCGTTGAGTTATAACCAGCCGGGCAAAAACCGTTACGCCTACACCCTCGCAGGCTTCGACACCAACTGGCATTTCATCGGCAAAAAACGCGCCGGGCGTTACACCAACCTGCCCGGCGGGACTTATACGTTACTGCTCAAAGCCACCAATAGCGATGGCGTTTGGAATGAAACACCTACGCGTATCACCGTCACGATCATCCCGCCTTTCTGGCAGACGATGTGGTTCCGCATCTTTCTTGGGCTGGTGGCTGTTGCCGCCATCTTCGGCGGGGTGCGCCTGCGGACAAATGCAATTCAGCAACGCAACCGCCAACTTGAACGACTCGTGCGCGAACGCACCTTTGCGCTCGAAGAACGAAACCGCGAAATGGAAGCGCTCTATCAGGCAGATGAAAAAATCCTGCGGAACGTCAGCCTGAATCAAGTCTTCCAAACCCTCGTGGATGTGGCAGTGGATATGCTCAACGCAGACCGCAGCGTGGTCTTCGCCTGGGATGAAAAACAAACGCGCGTCGTGCCGCGCGTCAGCCGCGGCTTCTCGCCGGAGACACTCAAAGTGCTGGAGTTTGCAAAGGGCGAAGGCATCATCGGAAAGGTGCTCGAAGCGGGACAGCCCGTCATCGTCCGCCAGATCGAGTTGAACGAATTCCGCCCGGACATTCGCAAAGCGCTCATTGCGGAGGGCATCCGCTCGTTTGCGCACATCCCAATCGTTGTTGATCGAAAAATTGTGGCTGTGTTCAATGTCGGTTTTACAAAGCCAAATCTCATCGGCGATGACACCACCCGCCTGTTCTCGGCGCTCACCCACCGCGCTTCCATCTCCATCGCCAACATGGAACTGTTCGAGCAAACGAAAGACCTCGCCGTGATGGAGGAACGCAATCGTCTCGCGCGCGACCTGCACGATTCCGCCAAACAAAAAGCGTTCGCGGCGCTTGCACAACTCGGCACGGTGCGCGGCATATTGAACGGCAACGGGAACAGCGTCTCGATCCATTTGAACGAAGCGGAGAATCTCGTCAGCGATGTGATTCAGGAACTCACCTTCCTGGTGCAGGAAATCTACCCCATTGCATTGCAGGATAAAGGACTCTCCGCCGCCCTGCGCGACTACATCTACGAATGGGAAAACCGCAACGACACGACCATTCAACTGGTCAACCGTAGCGAGCGCCGCCTCCCCCTTGAAATGGAACAAGCCCTGTATCGCGTCACGCAGGAGGCGCTGGCAAATGTGGCGCGTCACAGCCGCGCACGCCGCGTGGATATTTCACTCGTGTACAATCGAGACACCGTACAGCTATCACTCTCCGACGATGGGTGCGGGTTCGAAGTGGAGACAAAATCGTACGGCATGGGGTTGCGGTCCATTCGGGAGCGCGTGAGCAGTATTCGTGGAACGGTACAAATCCAAAGCGCGCCGGGGCACGGGACAAGAATCCTGGTGCAGGCGCCAATCAAAAATTGAGAAGGAAGCGGTCATGGCAAACAATAATCACCATCGGGTCAGCGTCATCATCGTGGACGATCATGAGGTCGTCCGAAATGGAATCCGCTCGTATATCGAAACGGTGAAGGATTTTCAGGTGGTCGGCGAGGCGGCATCGGGCGAAGCCGCGTTAAAACTGGTGTCCGATTACATCCCCGATATCGTTTTACTCGACCTCATCATGCCCGGCATGGATGGGGTCGAAACGACGCGGCGCATCAAGCAGATCAGCCCGCGCACGCAAGTCGTTGTGCTCACCTCGTATCACGAGGACGTGCACATCTTCCCCGCGTTGAAAGCGGGCGCGATTTCGTACATTTTGAAAGACATGAAAATGGAAAAACTGGTGGAGGCGTTGCACCGCGCCGCACAAAAAGAAGTCACGCTTCATCCGCTCGTGGCGGCGCGCGTTTTGCAAAACATCCGCAGTGAAAACGGCGAGGAACAACCGCTGTTCACCGAATTAACGGAACGCGAACTGGATGTTTTGCGCCTGATCGCCAACGGGATGACGAACAGCCAGATCGCGGAGAAACTCGTCATCAGCGAGAACACGGTCAAGGGACACGTGAGCAACATCCTCAGCAAATTGCATCTCGCCGACCGCACGCAAGTCGCGGTGTATGCCTGGCAAAAAGGGTTGGTGAGGCGGTAATGTCATTGCGAGGAGCGTCTACTGCAACGAAGCAATCCCCTCGCGATGGTGGAGATTGCTTCGGGCGAATGCCTCGCAATGACGCTAGATCCTCCAATACTCTCCCCCGCCGCCCTCGCGTTTCATCAATCCTGCGCCCACAAGTTCACGCCGCAACAACGCGGTATCTTCGTGATACTGCGACAAAATTTCGTTCACGCGCTTTTCGCTGTACCGCTTCCCCATGTCAAACGCCTGAACCACATAGCGCAGGATCGCTTCAAACTTTTTCCGCTGTGACGGCAACGTCTTCAAACTGCCATCGCGCCGCGCATAATCCTTGATGACCTTGTTATCGTACGCATCGGCGTCCACTTCGGCAATCACCGTGGATAGTTCAGCCTGCGAAAACATGTTACGAGATTTTTCCTCCAGCAGTTTTCGATCCAATTGATAAACCGTGTAATAACTTTCACCGCGTGATGTGACCAGTTCTGCCTCGGCGAGGCGCGACAAATGATGCGACACCGTGGATGGTTTGAGTTTCAACAGCGCGGCGAGTTCCTCCACGCTGTAGGATTTTTCCGCGAGTAGACCGACGATCTTGAGGCGGTTCGCATCTGCCAGCGCTTTGAAAAAGGTGACGAGTTCTTCGCTCATTTCACCCTTCCTTCGACAGGCTCAGGGCGGCGCCAATACTTCGACCCATCACTCGCGCGCGCTAACATACCATGGTCAATCAATGCGCGGCGCAGGGACGCCGTGTCCACGTGAAAGCGGCGGATGATTGTATTAACTTCTTTCTCGGTGTACGTCGCGTCAACGGAGAATGCGCCCAACACGTAATTCAAAATGACGAGCAGTTTCTTCCCCTCCTGTGGGATTTGCTTGATTGTGCCGTCCGCGTTGAGATACGCCTTCAACACCTTGCGGACATCTTCCTGCTTTTCCTCTTTCGCTTCATAACTGGGACGTTTGCCCTCGAACTGTCCGCGTGCGAGAGACTCGATTGCTTTCTCATCGAGGTCGTAGACTCCGTCGGTTTCAGTCACAACTCCCACATGTACGAGAAACGACAAACGCTGGAACACGTCCCGCACCGGGGCGTGCAATTGCTCGGCGATCTCGGCTTGCGTGGCGCGTCCGCGCACGAGCGCGCCGATCACGCGCAACCGCTCGGCGGACGCCAGCGCTTTGACGAAATCCAATACTTGAGGTTCGGGGGTCATGGTTTGGGCGCTAAAATCCAATTCGATAAGCATCGAATTGGATTTTAGCGGGGTTTTTCTTTCTGTCAAGCGTGTCGTCACCAGAAAGTTGTCAGGCAAATTCTAGGTTTGCCAAATTGGAATCAGCCCCACGGTGGGTTGAAGCGGAGTCATCAGGTATAATTCGCACGTAAGAGTTGGTCCCAATCCCAAAATGTATTTGGAGGCGTTTGATGGATCTCTCGAAGCACGCGTTTTTTGAGGGAAAGATCGTCCCGCTTGAGGAAGCGAAAATCAGCATCGCCGTCCATGCGTTTTTATATGGCACATCCGTATTCGGAGGCATGAGGGCATTTTGGAACGAAGAGAAGCAACGTCTCTTCGTTTTTCGTCCCTATGACCATTTCCGGCGTTTGCTGCATTCGGCGCGCATGATGTCCATGAAGACCAGTTATGATGAGGAGAGTCTGATCCAGATCACGCTCGATCTCATCCGCACCGACAACTGGAAACAGGATATTTACTTCCGCCCCACGTTTTACAAAGCCGACCTCGGAATCGGTGTGCGCTTGCACGATATAAAAGATGAATTCAGCATTTTTGTGATGGCGTACGAAAAATACGTGAAGAACGACACCGACGCGCACGTGACGTTTTCCTCGTGGCGGCGAATTGACGATAACGTCATTCCCGCGCGCGCAAAGGTGGCGGGCGCGTACGTCAATTCATCGCTCATCAAATCGGACGCGGTGCAGGCTGGCTTTGACGAGGCGCTCGTGCTCGACCAGAACGGTCACGTCTCGGAAGGCTCGGCGATGAATATCTTCATGGTACGCGACGGCGTGTTGGTGACGCCTCCCGTCACCGACAATATTCTTGAAGGCATCACGCGCAGGACTGTGATCGAATTGGCGCGGCGCGAACTCGGTATCGAAGTCGTCGAACGATCCATTGACCGCACGGAAGTGTATATCGCCGAGGAAATGTTCTTCGCTGGCACTGCCGCGGGCGTGACGGGCATCACCAAGGTGGATCACCGTCCCATCGGCAGAGGCGTGATGGGACCCGTCGCAACGCAACTGCGCGCGCTGGTCGAGGATATCGTCCGCGCGAAACTTCCAAAATACGAACACTGGAATGTGGCTGTATAAAAACAGGCGACCGATCTGAACTGCACCTTAAGAGCAAGGCATAGTTTTCTAAATATGGATCGGGCTTCCTTCCGCGCCGTGCGCGGCTTCCATCAACACTTCGCTTAACGTCGGGTGCGCGTGGACGTTGCGCGCGATCTCATGCGGAGTCAACTCCATCATGCGCGCAAGCGTGAGTTCGGGGAGCAACTCGGTCACTTCGGGACCGATCATGTGCGCGCCGAGAATCTCGCCGTATTTTTCATCCATGACGATCTTTGCGAAGCCCGCGTAATCGCCAAGCCCCAGCGCCTTGCCGTTCGCCTGAAACGGGAAGCGGCCGATCTTGATGCTGTGACCGCGCTCCTTCGCCTGCGTTTCTGTCAAGCCGAACGACGCGACTTGCGGATGGCAATACGTGGCGCGCGGCATCATATCGTAATCGAGCGTGATCGTTTCCGCGCCCGCGATGTTTTCAGCGCAGATGATTCCCATCGCCGAACCGACGTGCGCCAGCATGAGCTTGCCGGTCACATCGCCGACCGCCCAAATGCCCGGCACGTTGGTCTGCATCTTTTCGTTGACCTCCAGCATGCCGCGTTCGCTCATTTTGACTCCTACCGCTTCGAGTCCCAGTCCCTTGCTGTTCGGCGTGAAGGCAGTCGCCACCAACACCTGATCTGCGTCCAGAGTCTCGCCTGGCAGTTTCACCTTGACCTTCGCGCCTGAGACGGCGATGCTCTCAAATTTTATATCTGTTTTGATTTTGATTCCGCGCTTGGTTAATTCCTTGGTTAATTCCTTGCTAACCTCTTCATCTTCACGCGGCAGGATGCGCGGCAACAGCTCGATGATCGTAACATCCACGCCGTAGGAATTCCACACGGTGGCAAACTCCACGCCAATTGATCCGCCGCCGACGATCACTGCTGACTTCGGCAGAGTCTCCTGCATGATGGCTTCCACATACGTGATGATTTTCTTGCCATCCACAGTCACGCCGGGGAGTTGAGCCGCGCTCGCGCCGGAGGCAATGATGATGTTCTTCGCTTTGAGTTCCACGTTCTTTCCATCGTTGCCCGCCACCGTCAATGTATCTTTTGCCTTGAACGTTGCCGCGCCCATGAATACGACAATGTTATTCTTTTTCATCAAAAATCCGACGCCCTTGGTCAGCCGGTCTGAATTCGAACGCGAGCGTTTGAACGCTACGCTGTAATCGAGTTTGAGGTTGTCGAACGAGAAGCCGAAGTCCTTGCCTCTTTCGCGGAGCGTATGCGCTACCTCCGCATTTTTCAACAACGACTTGGACGGGATGCACCCAATATTCAAACACACGCCGCCCAGCCACTGCTTGTCCACGATTGCGACTTTTTGCTTGAGTTGCGCGGCGCGTATCGCGGCAACGTACCCTGCGGGTCCCGCACCGATGACGACTACATCGAAATTTTCTGCCATGGAAACTCCTGATTTATGTCATTGCGAGGAGCGTTTGTCGCGACGAAGCAATCTCCACGCCGCCCCATTTTACTATTAAAGAGACATCTCCCCGCTTGGGGAGATGTTTTGATGTTATAGGTTTTTCTTCAGGAAGCCGAACGTCCGCTGCCATGCCAATTGCGCCGCAGACGGGTCGTATTCGGGGCGGTCCTCCTCCACGAACCAGTGACCAACTCCCGGGTAAATGTGAAGCATCGCGTCCACGCCCGCGGTTTTAAACGCCGCGAACGTTTTCTCCACATACTCGTTTGGCTCCCACTCATCGTTATCGCTGTAATGCCCCATCACTTTCGATGTGATTTTTCCATAGTCGGCGTCTTCATTGCCGTAGAAAATAACCGTCGCGCCGATTTGCTCCGGCTTGGTCGAGGCGAGGATCAGAGCCCAGCCGCCCCCCATTGAAAATCCCACCAGGCCGATTTTCCCCTTTGTGAGTTCACGCAGATAATCCTTCGCCGCCATCACCGTATCGCCAACGAGTTGACCATCGCTATTTTCCATTAACGCTTTGGCTTCTTCAATGGTCTTTGCGATCTGCCCATTACGCATGTCGGGCGCAATGACGGTAAATCCCTGCTCAGCGAGGCGGTCACATACCTGCTTGAAGAATGGTTTGAGTCCCCACCAGGCATGCAAGACCAACACCCCAGCGCCTCCACCCTTGGCAAGATAGGCGTTGACCTTTTGTTCATTCACATTCAATTGGATTTCGGATTTTTGGACGGACATACGATTCTCCTTATTTGATCTTATAACGCATGATTAGTTGTGTTTCTGAAGCGCAGCCCGCCTCTACAAAACCCGCTTCACGGAATGCAGAGGCAATGCCCATGTATCCCGCATAACTGCTTAACTTTTGACCAGCCAATTTCTCTGTTTGCATGTCAATTGGATAGCCCTCGATAATTTTCGCACCCTTCTTTTTTGCATAGGCCACAGCGCCGCGCAACATTTCAACCATCAAGCCCTGCTTGCGCGCAGGCTTATCCACAAAAAAGCAGACGATTGACCACACTGGTTTTTCGTCCACTCTTTTGAGAATGCGCGAATTTTCGAGCGCAATATAGTTTTCACGGGGACCAATGGAACACCAGCCTACAGGTTTGTTGTCGAGATATGTGATCATCCCCGGTTCCTGTTTTTTCTTTGCCATGCCTTTCAGAATTTCTTTGGTTCCACTGCCGCGCAGTTTTTTGAAATCGCCGCGATCCAGTCGCCAGAACATGCACCAACAACCTGCATATCCACCGTTTGCGCCGAACAACGCCATTGCATCCTTCCAACGTTGATCCGTCAGAGGGAAGGTCTCGATTTTTGATTTGGGCATGGTGGATCTCCTCAGTTGCATTATAAGCACATATGTTCTATTTTGCAAGAAAATAAAAAGGCGACTTTCGCCGCCTCGGAATTTACAACCACCTCCTCACGCGGGACTTGAAACTGGTGTACACGTCCCCGAACTTTTTCTCCAGATACGCCTCTTCGTGCTCGATTACGAGTCGGTTCATGAGATAAATAAACAGCGGAGCAAGGAGGGTACCCCAATATGTGCCAGAGCTTAACGGAAACCCGATCAGCATCAAAGTGAATCCCAGATAGATCGGGTTGCGCGTGAAGCGATAAGTTCCCGATGTAACAATGCTCGACACGCTTCCATGTGGATCAACCGTCGTGCGCGCTTTTCTGAATTCAACGAACGCGGCGACGGCAAGCAGGAAGCCAGCGACGACGAGCGCGAACCCGATGTTTTCTATAACAATCGGCACAACAAACGGAATCGGGATCGCCCACTTCGCCGCATACGCCAACGCAATGAAGATCACCGTCAACACAGGCGGGTGGATTTTCACGCCTGCGTGGTCTGCATGATCTTTGTGTTCGCTCATAAGTGAAATCCTTTATGAAAAATTGTCTGACAAAACACAGGACTATTGTACTACTGCTTAACGCGCATGGTCCTTGACGAAAAAAAAACCGGTGTAGAATGACTGTAATTAGGAGGTTATTATGAATCAAGAAAAAGACCCACAACTTACTGAACACGAAATACAAGTTTTACGCTTGGTTGCACAGGGATTGACCAACAAGGAAATTGCCAACACCCTGGATATTGCAGAAAGAACGGTCGAATATCATCTTGGCGAGATATTTCAAAGGCTGAATGTTTCTTCGCGTACTGCGGCCGTAGTAACGGCTGAAAAGATGGGGCTATTAAGTTGACTGACAAATCCTGTGGAAATCCACAGTAGACACAATACTGGAAGCCCACTAATATGAAGGCGCAAATTTAATCCAGAAGGAGACTATAAAACCATGAGACAAAAGTTCAAGACATTCGCAATGGCAAGCGGGTTGATCGTATTAGTGTTATCAACTACACTATCCTTACAAACCGCATTCGCCGCTCCCAGGTTATTGTGTTGGGGCAGTGGTTGCAACTATGTAGATCCCAACACATCAGGATGCGCTGCTGCAGGCGGAACATTTACAGCGATATCCAAGTGGAAGACAGCGGCATCTGGAACTGTTCGCATGGATCTAAGA
>Ga0247727_10013802_pt1 | contig 13549 bp, 10 predicted proteins | sample WisWelCaveWW1625_FD_202498 | JGI IMG/M metagenome (GOLD analysis project Ga0247727, IMG submission 202498) | Biofilm microbial communities from Wishing Well Cave, Virginia, United States - WW16-25 | ecosystem: Environmental > Aquatic > Deep subsurface > Groundwater > Cave microbial mat | place... | reverse complement strand
AGCAGGTGCTTTTGTGAATGAAGATGTTCCTCCGTATGCAATAGTAGCAGGGACCCCCGCTAAAGTTATCAGGTATCGTTTCGAACAACATTTAATTGAAAAATTGCTCGCTTCGAAATGGTGGGAGAAGAGCGATGACGAGATCAGAAAAGCAGGTCATTTTGATGATCCCGAAAAATTTCTTGAGGTATTAAATGCACAATCAAAATAAATTATGCAAAAAATTTTGTTTGTTACCTACCAGTTTCCTCCTCGTGGAGGTCCCGGTGTTCAGCGTAGCTTAAATTTTGTAAAGCACCTTCGCGAAAACGGGTACGATCCTATTGTTCTTACTGTAAATGAAAGCGATATTAAGAACGGTGGATGTCTTTGGGACGATTCTCTGCTAAAACAATTACCATCTGACATTGAAATTGTAGGAACACCTTCTTTTGAACCAATACGTTTGATCAAATTTTTAATGAAGCTCAGACTTTACCGTTTTGCATGGTTTTTTTTCTACCGTTTTTTCTGGGAATGGTCAGCAAGATGGCCGTATAAAGTTTATGACACAGCAGAAAAAATCATAAAAAAAAATGATATTAAACTTGTTTACACTTCGTCATCACCTTTCAGTTCAATGATTTTAGGTAAACTTCTAAAGGAGAGAATGGGAGTTAAGTGGATAGCGGATTTGCGTGACCCATTTACCGATGCCTATGCGTGGAATTTCCCTTCAAAACTACATTGGTATTTATCAAGATCATTTGAAAAAAAATATTTTTCTTTGCCCGATAAATTAATCGTGAACACACCCGAAGTAAAAAAGCTCTATCACGAAAGAAATCTAATAGACGAAAAAAAAATCATTTGCGTTACAAATGGGTATTGAAAAACCAATCATTATAGGATATTCTGGGTCGTTGGCTTATTACAATCCATCTGCCAAAATTTATCGAAATTCTTTTATCCGGGATTGGTTCTGGACATATAACCACCTCTCAACTGACCCTTCGACCCGTTCGCCCTTTTTTTTATTTCAAGCAGTACTCTATTTGAAAAACGTATATAAAATTGATGGAAAACAAATTCAGTTACATCTTTGGGGGAATATTGACGAAAGAAATAAGCTACAAGCGAAAAATTTAGCAATTTCTGATATTGTGAAAATTGAAGGATATAAGCAAAAGGAAGAATCTTTAGCAAAGATGAAATCATGTGATTTACTTTTTCTTCCGCTGGAATCAGAGACGAAAGCAAGCAAACCGCTCTTTATCCCTGGGAAATTGTTCGAATATTTAAAAATGGGCAAACCAGTTTTAGCACTGGGCGGACAGTCAGATTGTACGGAGATTTTAAAAAAATCCGGATTAGGAATTATTTTTGAATCTCAAGATACGAAAGCAATTGCAGATCAATTAGTTTCTTTTATTTCCGACAAGGATTTGTTAGATAAATATATTCCGGATAATGATTACATTGGTCAATATTCTTTTGAGAATATTACACGAAAGTTAGCAGCTGTATTTAACGAAGCATTGAATCATAAATAAAGTGACAAAAAAAATACTTGTTGTAGTCGGAACCAGGCCTAATTTCATTAAAGTTACACGCTTTAAGGAAGTAGCTGCAGCATATAAAAACATTGAAGTGAAAATTGTTCATACTGGACAACACTTTGACGTAAAAATGGCCGACATTTTTTTTCAGCAGTTTTCGCTAACACCCGATTTTTTTTTAAATATCAATTCTGCATCTGCAAATACACAAATGGCCGAAATTATGCTTGGCCTCGAAAAATTAATTTCTGAATATAAGCCCAGTCTGTTACTTGTTGTGGGCGATGTGAACTCAACTTTTGCTGCAGCGTTAACTGCTAACAAAACAAACACAAAGTTTGCACATATTGAAAGCGGACTTCGGAGTTTCGATAAAACAATGCCGGAAGAGCACAACCGTGTTTTAACGGATGAAATAGCAGATTTTTTTTTTATTACCGAACAAAGCGGGATGGATCATTTGATTACCGAAGGAAAATCAAAGGATAAACTATTTTTTGTTGGTAATACTATGATTGATACAATGGTTAAATTTTCTTCCGAAATTGAAAGATCAAATGTATTGCAAATGCATTCCTTAGAAGAGAAAAAATACGTATTGGTGACCATGCACCGTCCGGCAACTGTAGACACCCGTGATGGTCTTTTAAAATTATATGAGCTTTTAAAAATCATTTCTGTTAATTATAAAATCCTCTTTCCTGTTCATCCGCGTACACTTAAAAATTTAGAAAAATTTAATCTAGATAAAGAATATAAGGCTAACACAAACCTAATTTTGACCGAACCACTCGACTATTTTTCCTTTCAAAAGCTTATAAAATACAGTAAATTTATTCTTACTGATAGCGGTGGCATTCAGGAAGAGTCAACATTTTTGCGTGTTCCATGTCTAACATTACGACCCAACACAGAACGACCCGTTACTATAACAACTGGAACAAATGAATTGCTTCCGTTTGATATTGATTTAATAAAAGTGCGTATTAAATTAATTGAAAACGGTAATTATAAAAAAGGAGAAATACCTTATTTGTGGGATGGTAAATCCACAGAAAGAATTTTTGAAGCCCTCAATAAAATTCTGTAATGCTCTACATAACTTTTAATGACCCCCCTTCAGGAATTTATTACAGCCAGGTAACAGATGTCTGCTCTTTTATGAGCGAAAGATTCAATATTAATATAAAACTTGTTGCATTTATTTCCCTCAGAAATTTTTTTCAAAACAAAAACGCAATTAAAAAAAAATACAAGAATTCAATTGTGCTCCCGATGTTTCCAGGTGTTAAAAACTGGAAAAAAAATTATTTTAGTTTGTCTTTTTTAAAAACAGACAAAATAATTGCACGCGGACCTTTTGCAGCTTGGCTTGCTCTGAAATTAAAATCTAATGGAAAAGCAAATTCAGTTTGTTTTGATGCGCGAGGCGCGTATGCTGCCGAATTTAACGAATATAATGTAAGTGGAGAAGCCAACATTAATTCCGAAATTTACGAATTAGAAAAATTTGTGTTGACGAATTCCGATAAACGAATTTCTATATCAAATAAATTAGTAGAATACTGGGAAAAGGAATACAGCTATTCTGGAAAAGAACAAGTTATAATACCCTGTACTTTGAATAAGTTTTACGAAAAAGATTACTCCTATCAAGAGTACAAAGATGTCAGAAAAAAAAATAACATTACCGAAAATGAAATTTTACTTGTTTACTCTGGTTCTGATAGCCCTTGGCAGTCTTTAAAAACGGTTTATCCGTTTCTCGATAATATTTTGAAACAGAACGAAAACGTAAAGTTATTGTTGCTTACAAAAAAAATAGATGACGAACATCTTTTTTTTAAATACGGAACGAGGGTAATCCAAAAATGGCTTGAACCAAATAATGTACGCGATTGGTTGCTTGCGTGTGATTATGCTGTTTTACTCCGCGAACAGTCTGTTACCAACCAAGTTGCTTCTCCAGTCAAATTTGCAGAATATCTCTCCTGTGGTTTGAAAATTCTTATTTCTGAAAATATAGGTGATTATTCAGAATTTGTTAAACGACATCTAGTAGGTTTAGTGTTAAATGAACTTAATGGAAAAATAAATTTTTTATTTGTGCCAAAGGAAGAAAAGACGAGAATCAGCAAATTAGGTCAGATTACCTTTTCGAAAAGTGAATACATCAATTCATACAAAAAACTTTTATAATACATGCGAAGACTTTTTTTAAAAACAATTTACATACTTCTAGTAATCATATGCTTTTTTTTATCTTCCTTTCAAGAAGAAGACAGAATTGAGTTGAGAAAAGCAAGCATTGATTCACTACAATTCCCGATTGGTTATCCCAATCCAACTTTTTCTGCGATCGAGCAATTACAAAATTTCCCCTCACCAAGATTTGCTCCAAGAAACAAATTGATACGATTATTTAATTGGGCAGACCCGCTCTACATGGGTGGAAATGGTCAGGGGGGAATAAGTAAACAACAAGCAGTAATTAATGCAGTTAATTTACAGGAAGAACTTGCACTGAATTGGAATTATAACATTGTTATTCCAAACTCGAAAATGGCAGGCTCTGAGGCAGCATTCAAAGCTGTAGCAAACCCAACTCTTTCCTACATAAATTTAGCTAATAAATACCCTGATGTACCTTTAGGAGTAATTACTTTTTGGGGACAAACAAATCCATCAGTTGCTGGATATAATTACAAAAAGGCAATAATAATGAATAAGCAGTTAGATAACACTTATTATATACACTACAAAAAGAAAGGCAAAAACGGAAAAGTAATTGGTTTCAATTTACCTGATTCTTTAATCGCTATTGATGGTCATACACAAAAATTTTATCTTCAAAATATTATCAGCAAACTTACTCGACCAATAAATATGCTAAACGAAAACGGTGAGGAACCACCAGGTGCTGAAATGATTAATGAAATTAAACAAGATTCGGCAATGAAAAAAAAGAAAGATTCATTGGGAATTTCTGACTGGGCTGTTTTTGCTGGAAAACAAAAACTGAGAATGCGAAATAAATATTCTTCTTGTTTTATGAATGAAATTCCTGAATTACAAAATACCAATTTTACTTATTATGCAATTGATGGAGGCCAACAAAATCGTTTTTTGTGGTACATAATGAAAAAATGCCAATCAAAAATCAATGGACAATATTACTCAACGCCAGATTTTTATCCTCGCTGGCCTTATTATTGGAGAGACGGAAAAACTGCATGGCATGGATGGAATTGGATTAATGCATGTAGAAAAAAGGAAATTTCAGAAAAAGATATTTTGTTTTCCCCATTTATTGCTCCTGGTTGGTCGAAAAATTCTGAAGAAGATATTAGGCCATCACAATGGCTGGGGTTGTTGAAATGGATTTCCGTTACAGGAGCCGAATTTTTTTATGTCGGATATTTTAATGGAAGTAAACCAAACAATCCAAGACAATATGCATGGCAAATGGCAATTGCTTCATATGCTCAGGGAGTTACTAGCAGATATGAAGATGAGCTAAGAAACGGAAATTTGCTGATGGATGAAAAAAAATATGCGATTACAAGAATCAAAACCAATGACCCAAGAGTCTTACTTGTTGTAAGAAAACACAATAAAAAAAACAGATACATAATATGTGCTTCTCTCCAGCCATTTTCTAATAATAAGGGCGAAGTAGCGGATAAAAAAATAATAACTGTAGAATTCGATAGTCTTAAATTAATTTTAGAAGTTAGGAAGCAGGGTAGTGTTTATGTGTTTGATAATTCAGATGAAATAAAACCAGTTTTTTACCAGCTGGATTCTTGGCATGAACCCACACATCCTGATTATTGGTCAAAAAACTATTATACTGAAGCAGAAGTTCAGGACGATACAATAAAATTGCAAATTTTTACCGAAGGGAAAGCAATTTTAACTTCAGATTTTTCTTCCTTTACTTCTTTTATCACAATAAAAAATTCTGAACAGATTAAATATTTTATTTCGCAGCGAGATTCTAAAAACAAAAAATATTTTTACGTCTTGTGTCGCTCGAATCAAACTTCGGAATTAAGCATTCTTTTTAATGACGTTCAAACAAAAAAATCATTAAAATCACAAACGTGGAAATGGGTTGAGTTTGAATTAAATAATAACAAGAATTCAGCCCCGATTTTTAAGAACGAATTTCTTTTGAAGTCTCTTAAAGGGGAAGTTGATATTGACAAAATCATAATCTCATCAACACCTGTTAAAATTTTTTCAAGCTATCAATGAAACGAATTGCTTTGTTAACGGATGGAATAACGCCTTACGTGATAGGAGGGATGCAAAAACATTCTTATTATTTGGTAAAATATTTTGCCCTAAACGATATTCAAGTTGATTTATATCATTTCAACCAAAGTGAGTATGATATTTCCAAGTTGGAAATGTTTACAGAACTAGAAAGAAAAAATATTAATTCAATCGTTTTGAATTTTCCTCTCTCAGGAAAATTGCCAGGACACTATATACGTGAATCATACACGTATTCTCAAAAAATTTCAGAACTTCTGAAAGAGAACCCTTCTGTAGATTTTATTTATGCAAAAGGGTTTACAGCCTGGTGCTTAATTGAAAAAAAAATGAAAGGTGAAAAGTTTCCACCAATAGGGGTTAATTTTCATGGATATGAAATGTTTCAGAAACAATTTGGACTCAAAGCGAGATTATCTTCTTCGCTATTTAAGAATCCTGTCAAATTTATCACTCTGAATGCAGACTTCGTTTTTTCTTATGGAGGTAAAATCACACAACTCATAAAGAATTTAGGTGTTCCAGAAAAGAGAATAGTTGAAGCTCCAACAGGAATAGATTCATCGTGGACTAAGACTGAGTTTCCTAAAACCGAAAAAAAAAGAAAATTTATTTTTGTAGGACGTTACGAAAAAAGAAAAGGTGTTCAAATTTTAAATTCTGCGATCAAAAAACTCCAAAAAGAATTTGATTTTTCCTTTGAATTTATCGGACCAGTTCCGGAATCAATGCAAATAAAATCACCCAAAGTAAAATACCATGGGTTAGTTACAAACACGGATATTATTAAACAAATTCTATCTTCGAATGATGTACTTGTTTGCCCGAGTTTTGCTGAAGGCATGCCAAACGTTATTATGGAAGCAATGGCATGTGGACTAGCTGTTATTGCTACAGATGTTGGAGCAGTTTCTAGGATGGTAGACGAATCAAATGGCTGGCTCGTAAAAAAACCAGACGAAAAAAGTATTTTTCAGGCAATGAAATCAGCAGTAATAAGCACGCCTAGTGATATTGATTCAAAAAAGGTGAAGTCTCTTTCTAAAGTTGAAAAAAAATTCAGATGGGACAAACTTATTAAAGGACTAATTACTAAAATCGATAGTAAAATAAAATCAAGGTGAGAGCTTATATCACAGAAAGTTTTCAATTTTTAATTCTACTAACAACAGTAGTTTTTGCAGGTGTATATGGAAGTTTGTTCATTTATGCTGTATTACCGGCTTTTATTTTTTTGCTCAAGCAAAAGAAAATGTACGCTGAATTATTGATAAGTTTCTTTCTTATTTTAATTCTATCTGATAGTAGACAACCTGGCCTTGCTTTTGCGGAAAATCTTAAAAATGTTTATATCGTATTGCTGGCATTATTTTTCTTTTTTGATAATAAAGAGTTTGTTCCAGTAAATAAAATATATCAAGTCTTCATTCCCTTTTTTATCATTTCTTTGATTTGTATTTTTTTTAGTGAATCTTATTTCTCTTCGATTCAAAAAACGTTTTCATATTTTCTTGTTCTAATTGTTGTCTCGAACATGACTTTTAAGCTAATTAGAGAAAATGCACAATCATTTCTAAGTAAATTAATTTATTTTGGTGTTTTGATATTGCTACTCGGGCTCGTATTCAAATTTACTTTTCCACATATCGTAATACTCGAAGGGCGTTATTGTGGAATCTTAGGAAATCCAAACGGGTTGGGCGTTTTTTGTTTTTTATTCTTTCTTTTATTTTCTGTTGTGAATCATTTCTATCCCGATTTGTTGTCTAGAAGCGAAAAATTATTGGCCATAGTAGCGATTGGTATTTCGGTAATTTTGTGTGAATCACGAAGCGCAATTTTTTCAGTAATTATATTTTTGTTGTTTCAGTACTTTTACAGAATCTCCTCCTTTCTCGGATTTATAGTTTTTCTTTCAAGTTTGTTTGTCTACCAATATGTTTCTGCTAACATAGTTAATATTGTTAGTTATTTAGGACTTGAAACCTACTTTCGTTTCGAAACACTTGATACTGGATCGGGACGCATTATCGCTTGGGATTTTGCATGGCAAAATATACAGCAGGAGATGTTTCTTGGAAAGGGGTTTTCTTATACAGAATATCTTTACAAAAAGAATTACACATTTTTGAGCATGGAGGGTCATCAGGGAAATGCACACAATTCATATCTCACTTTTTGGCTTGATACAGGTTTGATTGGCCTCGTCTTATATTTATTTGCTTTTATTACTTCATTTATAAAAGCTGCTAGAAACTCTTCAATTGCCATACCTGCAATGTATGCCATTATGTTTTCTGCATTTTTTGAATCTTGGCTAGTAGGCTCCTTGAACCCTGATACAATACAGGTTTGGATGATTCTCACCCTTTTGCTTTCCTTAGGTGAAAAATCAGTTGAAAATAAAAATGCGATACAAGTTATAGGCTGAAAATGCAAGAAAAAAAAAATATTGTTTTTCTATATACCGAACTCGCAGGATATTCTTTGGCCTGTTTTAGAGAACTTATTAAAAGAGAAGTAAATGTATATGTTTTCCATTATCCAGTAAATATTGAAGCTCCTTTCAAGTTTTTACCCCCTAGCAAATTAAATCTATATGACCGTTCATTAATAAGTATTCATGACTTTCACCAGCAAATCAAAAACATAAAACCGGATCTTATTGTTTGTAGCGGGTGGATTGATAAAGATTATTTAGCAATATGTAAACATTATTTTAAAAAAATCCCTACAATAGTTGCTTTTGATAATCAATGGAAAGGAACACTAAAGCAAAGAGCTGCTATTTTTGCATCATCAAAACTTTTATTGAACAAATTTTCCCACTGTTGGGTTCCTGGCGAGAGACAGGTTACATTCGCACAAAAATTAGGTTTTAAGTACACGAATATTCTAAAAAATTTATATTCTGCCGATTTGAATTTTTTTCAAAATATTTTTATTGAAACATACGAAATAAAAAAGCAAAAATTTCCACACAGATTTATTTACTCAGGCAGGTATCTTGACCTCAAAGGAATAACGGATTTGTGGCAGGCATTTATTGAGTTACAGAGTGAAACTCCAAACGACTGGGAATTGTGGTGTCTTGGTGCAGGGAATATTAATCCAATCCGGAATCACAAAATAAAACATTTTGGATTTGTTCAACCATCTGATTTAATAAACTATTTAGCCAAAACGGGAGTTTTTATTTTACCTAGTAGAGAGGAACCTTGGGGTGTTTCTGTTCACGAATTTTCTGCTGCTGGTTTTCCTTTAATTCTTAGCGATAAAGTGGGTGCAGAAGATCTGTTTCTCATAGAATACCAAAACGGATTTATATTTAAATCAAAACACATAGCTGAATTAAAAAGCAAAATGAAAACAATTATTTCTAAATCCGATTCTGAACTAATCAGTATGGGATTAAGAAGTAATGAATTGTCAAAACAAATTACACCTGAAGTTTGGTCACAAACACTATTAACTATTTTTAATGTGCGGCATTAACGGCATTTTCGGAATTCCTGAAAAGGACAAAGCTGAACAGATTATTCGAACAATGAATAATTCACTGGCACATCGTGGACCTGACAACGAAGGCGTTTTTTATTCTGACAAAATTTGTTTCGGGCACCGCAGACTTTCAATAATTGATTTGTCTTCTGCGAGTAATCAACCGATGACTTCTTCTGACGGAAGGCTTACAATCATATACAATGGAGAATTATACAATTACAAAGAGTTAAAATTTGATTTGCAACGCGCTCCTTCAGGAGGTGGAGAAGCGTATTTATTTAAAACTAATTCTGACACTGAAGTTATTCTTGCTGCCTATTCTCGGTGGGGAAAGGGTTGCCTGGATAAATTTAACGGCATGTATGCTTTTGCAATTTCGGATGAAAAATCAAAAGAAATTTTTATTGCACGCGATCGGCTTGGAATTAAACCCCTCTATTATTTTAAAGTAGAAAATATTTTTCTTTTTTCATCTGAAATCAGAGCTTTACTTTCCTCTGGTCTTGTAAAAAGAAAAGTTGACGAAAAGTCTCTTTCAGATTACTTGCGGTATCAAACTGTTCATGCACCGGATACGATTATCGAAAATGTAAAGATGTTGATGCCTGGAAATTACATGAAAGTTTCTGAAGATAAGTTTGAGATAAAACAATACTGGAGCGTTTTTGCGGAATCAAAAAATGAAACAAAAGAATATTCTTACGAAAAAATTTGTTCAGATGTTAAATCACTTTTTTATAAATCTGTGGAAAGGAGATTGGTTTCGGATGTTCCGTTCGGTGCGTTTTTATCTGGCGGTATAGATTCAAGTGCTGTTGTTGGTGTTATGAGTAAAGTGTCTAATACAAAGGTGAACACTTTTTTGATTTCTTTTCAAGAGAAAGAGTTCAGTGAAGCAAAGTACGCCAAAATAGTTGCTGACAAATTTCAAACTAATCACAATGAAATCCTTTTAACTCCGTCTGATTTTCTCACCGACCTCCCTGATTCACTCAATGTGTTGGATCATCCGAGCGGTGATGGCCCGAATACATATCTTGTTTCGAAAGCCACAAAAAAAGCAGGAATAACTATGGCTCTTTCAGGTTTAGGTGGAGATGAATTATTTGCTGGATATAATGTGTTTACAAGAATGGTAGATTTACAAAAAAAGAAGTGGTTGAATGCAATACCGGGATTTGCAAAAAAGATGAGCGGCTCGCTTTACAAAAAACTAAAACCTGGTATTTCCTCTGATAAACTTTATGAATTTTTATCACTCGATAATTTAAATTTCAATGCTACTTATCCTTTATTGAGAAAAGTTCTATCAGATGAAAGAATTGCTTCTCTTTTGAAAAATAAACTTTTGGATAATGCAGTAAATAAAATTATTGATCGGAAGTACTCTGATTTAAAAACACATTTACTTTCTGCTGTAACACGGGCGGAAATTTCAACCTACATGCAAAATGTACTTTTACGTGATACCGACCAGATGAGCATGGCACATGCATTAGAAGTAAGAGTTCCTTTTTTGGATTATACTTTAGTTGAATATGTTTTGTCTGTTCCCGATAAGTACAAATACCCGCATACCCCGAAAAAACTTTTGACCGATTCGCTTGGCGATTTACTGCCCAAAGAAATTGTGAACCGGCCCAAAATGGGTTTTACCCTACCATGGAAGCTCTGGATGAAAAATGAATTGAAAAGTTTTTGTGAAGAAAATATAAACTCACTTTCTGTTTCGGGTAATTTTAATGGAAATGAAGTTAAGAAAATTTGGAATGATTTTCTCAACGATAATCCTTCGATAATCTGGTCGCGTGTGTGGCATATTGTTGTGCTGGCACATTGGCTCAAACAAAATAAGATTGAACACTAAGAAAAAAATACTGATCTGTATTGACTGGTATTTGCCCGGTTACAAAGCTGGAGGGCCAACCCGTTCTTGCGCAAATATGATTGCACATTTGAAAGATGAATTTGATTTTTATGTTTTAACGAAGGACACTGATTATTTAGAATCAGAATCGTACAAAAATGTAAAAGTTAATGAATGGAGTGTTTTAGGAGACGGAACGAAGATTTATTATTTTTCAGAAGACAGGCTGAATGAAATATGCAAAATAATTGACTCTGTAAATTTTGATTTCATTTATTTGAATGGAATTTTTTCAAAGTACTTTACAATAACCCCTTTAAAGCATTTAAGAGGTGAGAGGAGAAAAAAAATTATTATCTCCACAAGAGGAATGTTATCTCCACAAGCTCTTAGTCTGAAGCGATTCAAAAAAAAGGCTTTTCTTTTTTACGCAAAATTAACTGGATTATATTCGGACATAAAGTTTCACGCCACAAGCACACAGGAGATCGACCAGATAAAAAATATTTTTGGAAACAATGCAAACACATCTTTAGCTCCCAATCTTGGCAGGGCGACTACCACCTTAACCCCCATTTTGATAAAAAAAATTACGGGCGAACTTCGTTTGATAAATGTTGCTCGCATCGCTCCCGAAAAAAATCAACTTTTCGCTTTATCTGTTTTGAAAAATATAAAAACAAATGTTGTCTACGATTTGTTTGGACCAATTTATAATGAGCAGTACTGGAGTGAATGCAAAAGAACCATTGGTGAACTTCCCGAAAATATAAAGGTTAATTATTATGGAGCTTTGCAGGAAAATAAAATAACCGAAAAACTTGGTGAGTATCATTTTCTTTTCATGCCTTCTGTTTCTGAAAATTTTGGTCATATTATTCTTGAATCTTTGACATCTGGTAGGCCGGTTATCATCGGCAATAACACTCCTTGGAAAAAACTTGATGAGCAAAAAGCTGGATGGAACATAGCTCTTGAAAAATCAGATGAATTTATTAAAGCTGTTCAAAAAGCTGCGGAAATGAATAACGAAGAATATTCCGTTTGGTCCGAATCGGCATCGGAACTTGCGCGAAAGTTCAATTCAAACCCTGAAATACTTCAACAGAACAAAAATTTGTTTTTGTAAGTGCATTTTTTAATTTTACATAATGCAGTTTACCTGGAGCCCATTCCCATTCTTCAGACTTTTGTTTCCTTTTCTTGGAGGAATCATTTTTGAAATTTATTTAAGAATACCAATTGCGTCTCTTCAGATAATTATTATTTCTATTTCAACACTATTATTGCTTTGGCTGATTATAAAAAAACTTGGTTTAAACGTAAGGCTCAATCTTGTTTTCGGATTTCTGCTTTGCATTAATTTGTTTTTGTGCGGAATTTCAATCACAAAAGCTAATACTGATTCTTACAAACAAAACCATTTCTCACATTTCATTTCTGGAAATGATTTCGTACTTGCTAAAATTTTGGAACCCTGCTTGGAAAAAGAAAAATCTTTGAAAGTTCCAATGCAGATTTTAGCAGTGAAAAATAATCAGGAATGGGTTCTCTGCGAAGGGAACGCAATGTTTTATTTTCAAAAAGATTTAGCGGGACTAGAATTAAAGTATGGAGATCGGTTGGTCTTGAAAACAAATTTCACAGATATAAAGCCACCTCAAAATCCTTCAGAGTTCGATTACAAATTATATTTATCGTTTCACAACGTATATCAGCAGGCGTATGTTAAAAGTGGTGATTGGAAATTTACAGGATTTAATAATGGAAATTTCATCAAAAAATTTTCATATAATCTAAGGGACAATTTACTTGCAACGCTTCGTGAAAACAATATGACGGGCGATGAATATGCCGTTGCTTCGGCATTAATTCTCGGATATGAAGACAAGTTAGATGCCGATGTTATTAGTGCTTATGCGAGTACAGGCGCGTTACATGTTCTTTCGGTTTCAGGGTTGCATGTGGGAATTGTTTATATCATGCTAACGTATTTATTTTTCTTTTTTGATAGATTTAAATTCGGCTTTGTAATAAAGGCAGGATTAATTTTAGTTCTCATCTGGTTTTATGCTGTGCTTACAGGTTTGTCACCTTCGGTTTTGCGTTCTGCAGCCATGTTTAGTTTTATTATTATTGGACAATCCTTCAAATACAATACAAATATTTTTAACACGCTTGCAGTTTCGTGTTTTTTCTTATTGATGTACAATCCTTTTTTGATTATGGAAGTTGGCTTTCAGCTTTCTTATCTTGCTGTTTTCGGAATTGTTTACATACAACCTAAGCTATACGATTTATGGAAGACCGAAAACTGGCTGTTAGATAAAGCATGGGCAATCACAACTGTTTCTATTGC
>Ga0247727_10013801_pt1 | contig 13550 bp, 8 predicted proteins | sample WisWelCaveWW1625_FD_202498 | JGI IMG/M metagenome (GOLD analysis project Ga0247727, IMG submission 202498) | Biofilm microbial communities from Wishing Well Cave, Virginia, United States - WW16-25 | ecosystem: Environmental > Aquatic > Deep subsurface > Groundwater > Cave microbial mat | place... | reverse complement strand
AAGCCGGCAAAATCAGCGGAATCAAATCGTGAATCGTCACGACGGTGCGCGTCGCCGGGAAAAGCGGCGACGCAAAGTACGGCACGTGCGCGAGCGCGGCGCGCTCGCGGCGGCACGCGCGGTTGAACGCGATCTGCTCGAAAGAAAGTTTCGCCAGATTTTTGCTAAAGCGCTCGACGCCGAGCGGCTCCGGATAGAAAAAAACGCGCGGCGAAAAATTGGATAGGGTGTGAATCTCGGCAGAAGCCAAATCGGTTTGCGGCACGATGACGACGTACTCGTTTTCCGGCGCGCGCGCGACCAGCGCGGACAAAAGCGCGTGCAGATATTGTCCACTGCCCGTCGTCGGTTGATCGAAAAAATTTCCGTTGATCGCGATTCGCATTGGTTGTTTTGTCCACGAAGCGCACGAAGTAACACGAAGGCAGATGTCATTCTGAGGGAACGACTTTTCATGTTTGATTTCGAAATGAATTCAAACAAGCGACCAAAGAATCTTGTAATCGGCAATGAAGAATGGTCATTGTGAAAAGTGACTGGCTGTTGGTCGAATTACGAGATTGCTTCGCTTCGCTCGCAATGACACTGCGTAAGGTGAGTTATTTATCCGCGTATCCGCGTGGATGCGCGTGATGCCACTGGTACGCGCTCTGCACAATCGTTTCCAAATCCGAAACGCGCGGCGTCCAGCCAAATTCCGCGCGCACGCGCGATGAATCCGCGACGAGTTCGCTCACGTCGCCGGGGCGGCGCGGCAGGATGTGGGTTTCGATTTTCAGCCCGGAAATTTTTTGCACGGCGGCTACCACTTCGCGATTCGAATAGCCGCGCCCACTGCCGACGTTGTACGCGGCGGTGGCGTGCCCGTGCATCAGCGCGTCGAGGGCGAGCAGATGCGCGGCGCATAAATCAATGACGTGAATGTAATCGCGAACGCACGCGCCATCGCGCGTCGGATAATCCGCGCCGAAAAGTTGAAACGGCTTGCCCTCTTGACCGGCGCGGAGCGCGAGCGGAATAATGTGCGTTTCGTCCGGATGATCTTCGCCGAACGCGCCGTCAAGCGTCGCGCCCGCCGCGTTGAAATAGCGCAGGGAGATCGAGCGCATCTGATGCGCGGCGTCGTAGCGCGCGAGCATCTGCTCAACCATCCATTTCGATTCGCCATACGGATTCGCCGGCGCGCGCGGATGATTTTCCGAAATCGGGATTTGCGTCGGCGGGCCGTACACGCCGGCGGACGACGAAAAAACAAATCGCGCGACGCCCGCCGCGCGCATCGCGTCGAGCAGGGTCAATGTATGCGTGGTGTTGTTGCGAAAATATTTGCCGGGATAGGCGACCGACTCGCCCATCGAGATATAGCCGGCGAAATGCATCACCGCGTCGAATTTCTGCGCGGAAAAAATTTCGCGCAGAAATTTTTCGTTGCCGATATCGCCGATGTACAGCGTCGCCGACGGCGGCACCGCTGCGCGATGCCCCCGCTCGAGCGAATCCACGACGACGACCGAAATTTTATTCTCGATCAATTGCCGCACCATTTGACTGCCGATGTACCCCGCGCCCCCCGTCACCAAAACTTTCATTGCTATTTACCTCACTGATGCAACGCAAATTGTCACTCGCTTCGCTCGTTCAGAATGACACCCATACGCGAGTTATCTCATCAGCCGCTTTGCCATCGTCACCAAAAAATTTGACAGCGGATTGATTTCGCCGACATCGCAGAAATTCAAGTCGTACGCGTTCGCCGCCAAAATTTTTTCGCCGTCGCGCAGTTGCAATTGCAAATCGTTCGCGCCCGCGTCGAGCGTAACCTCCAACGAGTCCACGCGCGCGGCGGAATCCGCCTCCGCGCGCAACTGCCGCCGATAAATTTCCGCGCCGTTGTGCAACGCGCGCAATTCAATTTGCGGAAAAGCTCGCAGCCAATCATTGATAATCCACAATTGCCCACGCACGACCGCGCCGGTGCGGCGCGGTGTCAGCGCGTACTCGAACGACGCGAAGAGCGGCGCGTACAGATTTACCAGCGCGTGATACGCGCGTTTCGGCGCGCCGTAATAATCAATCACGCTCCACGAAATATTCGGCCACGGATCGTTGAACTGCCACACCGCGACGCCGGCGGTTTCGCCTTTGCGCCGCCGCAGATGCTCGATCGCGATTTGGAGCGCGTGCGTCTGCGCGCGTTGCGTCGCGTCCACGAACGCGCCGAGCGAATCGAGCCGCGCATCAACACTGCGCGCATACCGCTCCAATTTTTTAAATTCGGCGTGATGATATTCCCACAGTCGGTTCGGCGGATAGAGCGCGGCGTCCGGCAAAAATTTTTGCAACGATTCGACATTCGGCGCGGCTTGCAAGCCAAATTCGCTCAAGAACGGCGATTGCTCCTTGCGATAATCGCGCAAATTCGCCCCGCGATGCCAGACGCGCCAGTTGTGCGATTCGTCGCGGTACGGCGATGCCGGTTTGAATGGGCGCGTGCCATCCTCGCGCGTTACAACCGCGCGCAACGCCGCGACGATTGCGCGATTGCCGCGCGTGTTGAATTCATTGCCGCCGCACCAGACGACAAGGGCGGGATGATTGCGAAGCGCGCGCACAATCGCGCCGCATTCCTCCTCCACGAATTTCAAAAACGCGCGGTCGCGCGGAAAACGGTCGAGCACCGCGCCGGCAAATGGAAATTCCTGCCAAACGAGAATTCCGAGTTCATCGCATAGATCATAAAACGCGCGCTTTTCGCGCAGACCGCCGCCCCACACGCGCAAAAAGTTGATGTTCGCGTCGCGCGCTTGATGCAAACGCGCGGCGTAATCGTCGCGCGTCAAGCCGCCGGGCATTGCGTCGAGCGGCACCCAATTCGCGCCGCGCACAAATTCGCGCGTGCCGTTGATGATAAACGTCCACGGCTCGGCGTTCGTGTGCGCGCCCGGCGCGCGAACGAGTTCGAAAGCACGAATGCCGAAGGTGGTCGTCGCCGAGTCCGACCGTCCAGACTCCAAAGTCTCGATGCGGATTTCGAGTTCGTAAAGATTTGGTTCGCCGCGATCCCACGGATTCCAAAGTTGCGGGTCGGGAAGGTCGAAAGCGAGTGAGTAATTTTTTTTTCCGCGCGCGAGATTCAATTCGAGTGTGTGCGTGTGTGAGCGTGTGGGTGAAAAATTTTTTCCGCGGACCGCGCATTCCACGCGCGCGCGTTGCTCAATGTCTGAATCGAGAGCGAGCGATACACTGATCAAGGCGGACGTTGGACTTTGGACTTGAGACTTGACCCCGACATCTTCTATAAAAACCGACCGCGTGACGACCATATTTGCGTCGTCCCAAATGCCGCACGTCCGCAGGCGCGGCGCGAAATCCCAGCCGAATTGCATTTGGCATTTCAGCGTCGCCATACGCGGCGGGTACGGCGTGTTCGGCGGCGGAATCAGCGGACGAAGCGCGCGCGCCCAGATTTTTTCGAGCGGCGATAATTTCATTTGCGGCAATGCGTCCGCGCCCCACACGCGCACGGCTATACGGTAATTGGTAATTGGTGATTCTGTCGTCTGGTCTCTGTCGTTTGTAATCTCTAATACTTGCCGCGAAAACATTCCGGCGTGTCGTCCGAGTTGCTTGCCATTCAAAAAGACCGCGCTCAAATAATCAATCCCTTCAAAAATCAAAAACGCGCGCTCGTCGTCGCGCAAATCCAAATCAATATCGCGCATGTACCACCAGTCGTATGAGCCTACCCATTGCGACGATTCATTGTTGTTTGCATAGAACGGATCAGAAATTTCTCCGGCACGCAAAAGATCCAAGCGCACGTCGCCGGGAATTTGCGCGGGCAGCCAATCGCGCGCGTCTGCCAAATCGTTCACGTCGGCGAAAGGTTTCTGCGCAATGCGCCCGAGTTTCCAGTTCGAGTCGTTTAGTGAAAGAACTCTACGCATGCCCTTCAATTTCTCAGGAGAGCAAAGCCGTTGTCATTCTTGTACTTTTCGAATCGAGCGGCTTTTGTGCCTGTGGCAATCTTTGGAATTGTGAGCGAAACTTTGCCGGAATTCTTTCCTGATCTATTTGTGATGCCCAGAGTCTTCACATCCTTGGAAGGGATAACCCAATAAGAATCGTTCTTCTCTGTGTAGAAAATAAATAGAAGATTGTCTCGGGGTGTAAACAGCGATGAGGAAAAAGAGCTCCAATACTGCGCGTCTTTCGAGCGCGCCTTTATCTGAATATCCAAGTATCTCGTTTCGTCCAAACGAATCACGCAATCAATACCTTGATCGTCTACCAGCGTCATGTAGACATCGAAACCACGTTTGAGTAGTTCGGCAATAACCGAATACTCTTGTCTTTTTCCAAATGATGCTGTGTCTCTGTAGCGCATCCCTGACTCTCCAAAAAGTTACGCAACACGAACTACGCAATGCGTTTCACCACATTACCACCACGCGTCTGCCGCCGCGCGGCACGCGCACACGATTGCCTTGCAGTTCGTACCCCGCGCCATCGCCGCCGATCTCGCGCGGCGTAAACGGCAAATTCCATTCGATATATTCCGGCGCGTTCCGCCACTCGGCGTTGAGGACGAGCGTCGCGTTGTGATCGCCGAACGCGATCGTGAAACTGACGTTGCCGAAATAGGTCGCGGCATTTTCGACTTTGATCACGTTATTTTCCGCGACCCATTCGCTCGGCAGAACCGGCGTGAGGACGAGATGATTGTCTTCCTCAAACAAAAGCAGATTGCGCACCGCGAGCAAAAAATCCGCGAGCGCCCAGCCGTGATGTCCGTCGCCCATCGCGCCGCCGCGCGTCGCCGGATGAATGCCTTCCGCCCAAGTGAATGTCGGCGACGCGTTTTGCAAAACCGATTGCAAAATTTTCCACGCGGACGCGTCGCGTTGAAAGAGCAGGCATTGCGCGACGTGAAGCGAGAGGTACGTGCCGAACGCGGAATGCCCGACGTGATTAAAGAACGCGTCCGCGTGCCACGCGAATTCACGAATCGCCGCGAGTGTGTCGAGGATGCGCGGGTCGCGCGCGTCAAAGAGTCGGAGCGGATAGAGCGCGGCGAGCGAGCCGATCATCGCGGAATCGAGCCGGCGGTACGGCGACGCCGGCATCGCGGCACGACCCAGACGCGCGGCGACGGCATCGAGCGACGCGTTCACGTCCGCGCGAAAGGCGTCGAAATTCGCGCGCAGATTTTTCGCGTCGCTCTCTTGCTGGAGCCAATCCGCGGCGCGCGCGGCTTCGCGCAAACCGGCAAGTCCCCAGAAATCGTCCCAATAAAAATAATCGGCGGGACCCAAATGCTCCGCGCTCGGACCCGAAGGCAATAAGCCGTAGTGCAAAGGCGGAGGACGGAGGTCGGAGGACCGAGGATTTTCGCGCGTCGGTCGTCTGTGGTCTGTCGTCTGTTGTCTCTTTGAATTTATCCACGCCGCCATTCGCAAGAGCGACCAATAATGTCGCGAAACCAAATCCACATTGCCGGACAAACGCGCATGCTCGACCATCGTCCAAATCGCCGCGCCGTTCGAATCCCATTCGCCTTCCGTCGCGGTGAGATAGCCGTCCTTTTGCAAACGGCGCGGAAATTTTTCGATCACTTGCGCGGCTTGCTCATGAAAACCCAATTTATCCAGCGCGTTCAAAAGATACGCGCCGTCGCGAAACCAAAACTGATGATACGTGTAGGGTCCCGGCGTGATGCTGTCGCCGTCGTGGAGCGCGAGCAGAAACGCTTTGTTCGCGTCGAACGCGTCTTGCAATTGCCGGTCGGGCAAAAAAATTTGCATGCCGCGTTGCATCTGCGCGCGCCACGTCGCGAGGGTTTGCAAGCGCGCCGCGATCGGTTCGGGAAATGAAATTTCCAGCGGCTCGTCGAGAGCAATCTCCTCGCGCACCATCGGCATAAAGACATTGACGCGTTTCATCCCGGCAGCGGTGAAATCAAAATGATACGCCGCGACGCCGGTCGCGAGACCGGCATGGCAATGCGCGCGCGTCGCGCCGTTCAACGCCGGCAATCCGCGCGCGACATCGCCGTCGCGAAAACGCGCGAGCGCGATGCCGTCCGGCTTGGGCATTTGCGCGGCGAGCGCGCCGTTCACAAAAAAATTGCCAAAGCCGTTTTCTTCGCGATACTCGAGGTCGTGGACGAGACTCACGCCTTCGGGGTTGAAAGGGCGGAGCGCGATGTAGAGCGTCGCGCGATGCGGCGCGGGGTACGGATTTTCGACGCGGATTTGCGCGGCGACAAATTCACGCGTATCGTCTTCGCCGGCGAATGCTTCCACCCGCGCGCGCAAGCCATTCGCGTCCAAGGTCGTCACGACCATCGGCATATTTTCGTGGAGCGTTTGCGCGATGGCGGCGTCCGGCAAACGCGATGGCGCAAAAAATTTTCCGTCGCATTCGAGCCACACATCGAGCGACCAGCCGTCAAAGAGCGGCGTGATCAGCCCGCGCGGGTCCACAATCGCTTCACGTTCCCGCGCGGGATTGCCGATGAGCGTCCAATCGCGATGCGTGTAATTGAGCGTGTACAGGTTGAAACCGTTCGGGATGAATGCCGGGTCGTTCGGATTGAATTGGCGTTCCGCCCAAAAGGGCAGAATCCAATCGCGGTTCGTTGGAAAAAATTTTTGATTGAGCCAGCCGCGGAAAAACAAGCGCGCGCCAATCGGTACGAGTTCCGCCGGAAAGGGGAGCGCGGTTTGCGCGCCGCGGCCAAGGCGGCTCGCCGCGAAAAAATAATCGAGCGCCTCCGGCGGAACGTGAACGCGCGCGGCAATTAATTTCAAAACGCGTTGGGCGAGGGACATCGCTGGAGATTTTACACGCGATTGCGCGCGGAAACAAGTAACGCGCGCGTCGCGTCGCCCGGGCGCGTTCATTTGTCCCGGCGAGCAATCTGCATTATAATGCGCCCCGTCATTTTCTCGCGCGGATTTACGCGTGCGTTCAACGTATCGCTCTCGCGATTTTGCGCGCGGCGATACGTTCTCTTTTGAGAGTCTATGTCCAATCCCACAGATTTCTGGAACTCGGTCGGCGCGACGGATGCCGACGGCGAATACGTGTACGGCTATTTGCTCGAGCGCGGCACGCCCGTGCCTCTGCACGATCTCGCGGAACACTTGGTCGCGCGGCGATTGCAAGAGCAACTTCACGCGCAAGCCGAAGTGGAAGCCCGCCGCGCGGTGCGCTATCAGCCGAAAGAAACGTTTCAGACCGGCGACCGGCTTTATTTTCCCGCGCTGAATAACGCCAGCGGCGTCGTCAAGAAAACGCGCGCCGGCGACAACCCGCGCTATGGCGATTTCCAAATTGCCACGGTGCTTTTGGAAGGCGAAACCAAGCCGCGCGAATTCGCGGCATCGTTCGCGCACGCGCATCCTTTGAATCAAGAGCGCGACGCGCAAAGCATCGCGGCGCTGACGCCCGCGGAAGCATTCGCCGAGCATGGCGAGGGTGTGCTCGCAAATTTGCGGCGACGCTTGCGCGCGGACAAGGAATTTGTTTTCATCGGCGAGCAATGTTTTCTCAAGGGCATGCTGACGAAAATTCCGGACGGGTATCTCCATATCGCCGAAGCCGCGATCGAAGCGGCGGATGACGCCTTGCCGACCTCTGAACTGGTGAAAATATTAGAACTGCCGCCGGACGTGAAAAAAGGCGGCGTCACGTTTTCGGTCGCGTACGCGCTCGCGCAAGATGCGCGCTTTGAAGATGTCGGACCGGAGGGGCGCGTGCGGTGGTATCTTGCGGAGAAAGAGCCGTTGGAAGCGCGCGAGCAACCGGCGATTTTGGGGATGGAGAATGATCCGGTGATCGCGCTCGCGCCGGAGTTGGAGACGATTGCGTCGGATTTATTTCACGAAACGGATTTGGACGGCGGCGCGCGCGCCACACGCGCGGGCGCGGCGGAAATTACGGTCGTGCTGACGTATCCGCATCGCCGCGCTGGCACCCTGCCGCTGTTGCCGTCGGTGCGCGCGCTGTTGCCGGCATTTATGAATCCGCGTTTGAAATTAAATTTTGTCGAAACCGCCTCCGGCGATCAATTCGCCGGTTTTGCTGTCGCGCAGGGAAATTATCTTGCCGGCTTGAACGCGTGGTTTCACGCGCGGCGGCTGGAGCCGGGCGCGATCATCGTCTTGCGAAAACATTCCGCCCCGTTGACGATTGAATTGGATTATCAACCGCAACGCGAACGCAGTATTTGGGTGCGCGTCGCGCGGATGCAGAGTCAGCAATTGACGTTCACGCAAGAGCGGCGCCCGCTCGGATTCAAATGCGACGAAGAAATGCTAATTATGGTCGGCGATGCGCCCGGCATTGACGCGGTCGCGGAAAAGTTGCGCGCGGCTCATCCGTCTTTGGAAAATTTGCTCGAATATGTTTTTCCGGAACTCGCCAAATTGAGCGGCGCGGGGCGCGTGCACGCCAAAACGTTGTACTGCGCGGTGAATTTTCTGCGCCGCGCCGGCTTGCGCGCGGTGATGAGCGCGTTGAGTCGCAGTCGCGCGTTTACGACCGCCGGCGGCGGCTATTTCACGATGAGCGAAGCCCAACGCGAAAAAGCGTAGTTCGCAATCCTTTATCCTTAAATGCCAATCGCCAGACCCGACATTCACACGCTCTACAACATTGACTTGAATTGGTTCGAGAAGAATGCGCGCGATTTTCGCGGCGACATGCACGGCGCGCTCTGCGACGAATGCCGCGCGCGGTACCCCGATCCGAACGTAGCGCGCATCGTTGATCGCGTCCATCCCGTAACCGCGGAAATCGTGAAAACCGACGCGTTGTGGGAGTGCGTCATTGATCATTGCGCTCGCCGCGCGGATTACATCACGCCGGCGACCCCGCTGACGTCCGCGATTTTTCGCGCGCTGTTGGCGAACGGCAATCAGCCGCTCTCGCCCGAGCAATTGTATCAGCGCATCCGGAAAAATAGCGCAGAAGGAATTTTGCGTGTGCTGGACAAGGGGACGGATGTTGAGTTTGTGGTGCCGGCGGAGGGGAAGTAATCAGTCATCAGTAAACGGCGAAACTGTAACTGCCAATTGATAAGTGACAGGGCTTGTGCAAAGTCAATTGACAATGCGGAGCAAGGCACGCCCGCGTGCCGCCTCTTGCAGGAAGCCGCACGAAGGCGTGCTCGCACCTCTTTTATTCTCTGACTTTGCACAAGCCCTCGATAAGTGATGCGCGGTTTGACAGGTGGTGAGTTCATGCCTATAATCGCAAACGCGATTTGGGAAATGCGCCGGTGGCGAAATTGGCAGACGCGTTAGGTTGAGGGCCTAATAACCTTTAACAAGTTGTGGAGGTTCAAGTCCTCTCCGGCGCACCAAAGCAAAACGGACGAAGTGATTTCCGCTCGTCCGTTTTTTGTTTTTTTTACTAGCCGGTTATTTCGATGAGATGGGTGGGCTTGGCTTGTTTGATCCAACTCTCCGATTTCGCACGGCCATCCTCACAATTGGTTTTCGCTCAGCCCTCGAATCACTTTAAGCGTCGCCACGTTTGATTCCCGGACTAGAATTTCTTGCGCTCGCGTATTATGTGTTTGACAGATTGGTACAAAAAGACTATTCTATTTACGCGTCATCGTTATATTTCCGGGTGGCAAGTTTGATGACGCTGAATAAGGAGCGTAGATATGGCTGGTCTACTTGAACGAATCATCGGGGGCAATTTCAGTTCGCCGTTGACGCTCGTCTTTATCGGTTTCAGTCTGCTCGCGTTTTATTTCATGTTCCGCTTGGGCTGGTTCTTTTTCGTCAAAGGCGAAGAGTTCACCGATAGCGTTGACGGCAAGCGGCAGGTGCGAAATTTCGTTCGGCTGATGGTCGTCAGCGTGTTGATCGCCTTGTTGTCCGGTTTCGCGTTTGAATTTGTGCGTGTCGGCCGCGATATCGCCCAAGAGAATGCGTCCTCTACTGCCAAATCCTTTTTCGATTGGCTGATTGGAAAATAAAAAGTGCGCCAAGGAACTTTCAAAAGAATTTCCCTGTCTCTCAGGGCGCTGGTGCTGTATATCGGGTTGCTCTCCGTTCTACTTCTTCACACTCCGGTGGTCCATGCCCAAGACCCCATAACTCCCCCGCCTCCCGTCGCGGACAATTTCAACGACAAATTGATCGCGATCGCGCGGCTGTTCCTCGACACGCTGACCGGCAAAAGCACCCGCGGCAGTCAGCAGCTGTTTGAGCAGTCGAGGCAATCCGTTCGCGCGCTGATCGACAATTCGCCGGGCGACATTTTCTTTCTCGATTTCGGCAATCCCAACTTACCCCTGAATCAGTTCGCGGTGATCGCGGCGCGCAATCTTTTATTGCTCACGCCGCTTTATTTGTTGGGTTATTTTTTATTTTTGATTTATTGCGTATGGCGCGAACGACCAATTCCCAATCCGATGCTGTATGCCGGCTTGGTGATCGCGGTGATGTTTTTTCTGGGCGCGTTCGCGGTCATCACGCAGGGCTTTGGAGAAATCGGTAGGGCGATCGTGCTTGCCTTTGGCGGCGCGGGCGATGCGCTCTACCCGCGCGCGGTGCTCGATCTCGTTCTGCGTACGCTGATCGTTCTGCAAGAACGCGGGGGAATTCTTGCCGCGCCGGTTTTGCTGATTGCCGCCGCGGAGACGGCCATCATTCTGATTCAACTTGCCTATCGCGGCATTTCGCTGGCGATCTGGCGCATCTTGTCGGTTTTGATAATTCCATTTTCGATTTTGCTGGAAGGTATACAGCCGCGCACTGCCGGCAAGCTGCTCGCCGGTTTTTTCGAAGCGTGGCTTGATCTTGTCGGCAAAATGACGTTGCTCTTGATGGTCCTCGCATTGGCGACGGCGCCGGATTTGGCGGGCTGGATCGGATTTATTTTGCCAGCCGGATTGCTCGTCGTCATATTTTCCTGGAAATTTTTTGGCATCTTGTCTCATCTGATCGAAGGAGCCATCGCGCGCGCGTGGTCAAGCGTCGCGCCAACGACACTCGCCGCGGATACTCCACTCCCGGCGGCAATCGAAGCCATGCGCGCCAGAGAAATCGACGCGGCGCGGCGCGAGGCGTTGAAAGAATAATGCAACCCCGTCGTCCTTTCTCAATTTTCCGGGCGCGCCTATGGGCGTTCCTAAACTATCATACGCGTATCGGCTTGACGTGGCTCGAGCTTTTGTCCGCGATGCTGGCGGGCATGCTCTTGGTGTGGGTGGGTCTGCGCGATTGGGTTGGCTCCAACGTTCTGGGTCCGCTCGCGATTTTTATTTTGATCTTTGGTTTTCAGCGCGCGCGGCGTTATCCGGTTGGCTGGGTGCGCGCTTTATATTTCTGGGTGCGCAAGCCGCTCCAGATCGAACCGCAGCCGCGCAGAAAATACGAGGCGTACGCGTTGGTCGTCGGCGCGGAGCTGATCGCGCTTTTGCTCGTGCGGCTCGATGCGCGTCTCGCGCTCGCGTATTCTTTGGCGTTGGGGTTTTGCGCGGCGCTGCTCTTTTGCATTCACGCGTACGAAACCGCCGGCGGTAAAACAGATCTCGACACGATCGCGTCACGCATGCCCACTGCCGGCATTCTGCGTGACGGCGAAATCGTTCACCGCGATGGAACGCGCGCGCGCATTTCGATAATCCTTTCGGGACGCAGCGGTTACAAACCCGCATTGCAAGAAGTGGATGTCGCCGATCTCCTGACCAAAATGTTTGCGCACCTCGCGCAACACGAAGGCGGCGGCATTCCCATTAAACTTTTCTGGCTCGCCGATTATCACTTGGGACAACTTGATCTGCCTGAGAATGATCAGATCCTGCCGGAGTATGTCGAGGCGCTCAGCGCGTTGGCGGAAACGGGCGGGCGCAAAGCGCGTGTCGTCATCACCGGCATCGTCTATCCGGCGGAAGAAGAAACGCAACTGCGCGATTGGCTGACTCAACTCGATTATCGTCTCGCGCCGCTCGGCGCCTACGCAGTCGAATCGCTCGCGCGCATGATTTTTCACGGCGAAAGTTTTTTGGCTCAGATTCAAGATTCCATGTTGAACAATGGCAAAGGGTTGCCGCGCGCGGCGTATCGCGGTTACGCGCCCGCCGCGCTAACGTTTGACGATCGCGTGCGAACCGACCGGCAACAATTGACGGTCGTGCGCGTCAACACACCCTTTCCGGATGCGCGCGAGGCATTAATGCGCGCGTTGAACACGGTGGATGGATTGATGACTGTCGCGATCACGCCGCTCCCGCGTGGCACGACGGCGACTGAACTACGCGGGCAATTGCTTGCCGCACGCGTACCCGGCTTCGGACGTGGAAAAGAAGCGCGGCAACTGCGCGACGTGTTGCACCGATTGGAAGACCCGCGTGGTTTGGAATATCTTTTTGAAACGCGCACGCATTTCATCACGTGGGGCAAAGACGAGGGGTCCGCGCAGACGAATCAGGCAACGGCGGAAGCGTACCTCACCGCGTTGAATCTCACACCGCTCGCGCGTCGCGAGTTGGAAGATTCTTTGCCAGAGTGGCTGATGACGATTGCGATGCCGCGCGTTAAAAATTTCGCCGCACGCGTGATGGATTGGATCGCCGCACCGCCACGCGCGCCGGCAATTCGCTTGCTTTCTTCTCAAGTCATCTCGACGCTGGCGCGCGAAGAGGGCAGCGACCTATATCTCGCCGACGCACGCGGCAGAATTTTGCTCGGTCGCAGTGTGAGTGTCGGGAAAGAAGGTTTGCGTTACGCGGATTTTCGTTCCGATACGGGACCGACGTTATTGGTCGGCGATCAAGGCGGCGGTAAAACGTCGACGTTGATCGTGTGGTTTATTATGCGCCTGCGTTTGTTGAATTATAAAATTGTTGCCGTGAATTTGAAATATTCGACGCGCATGCAACTCGCGGTGGAAAAAATCGGCGGCATCGTCTTGCACCCGCATGACAATCTCCCCGAGTTCGAGCAATCTGTTCGCGCCGCGCTTGCGTCGGATCGCGCGCTCATCTATCAGCCGGTCAAAGGCACGCGCCTCTTTGCGATTGCGGATGATCCCTGCCTCGCCGCGTTCATGAAAATTTTCTACGAGGAATGGCTACCCCATCGCACGACGCCGGCGGCGCTCGCGATTGACGAGATTCACCGTTTGATGCCGAAAGATTCGCCGCTCTCCGCTAACGCTGCCGCGACCGCGACGTTAGTCGCCGAAGCGTTCAAAGATTGGGCGGAACGCAAATTGGTCATTGCCGCCGCGACGCAAACGCTTCAAGATTTGTTGGGAAGCAATCTAGGCATCGCGCTTCAAAAATTCCGCACCGTGGCGTATTTTCAAGTGGGGCGCGAAGATCGCGAAATGCTCATCGAAAAAGGTTATGAGCCTGCGCTCGTCGAATTGATCGCGGGCGCGCGGCGTCGTCCGCGCGGCTATTGCCTGTTGGTGTTGCCCGATGGTTTTTATACGACGATGAAGGTTCTCGTAACGCCTGAAGAAAGGGAAATCATTCAGCGTCTCGATGTCGAAGAAACGGCTGACACGACTCCGCAACT
>Ga0247727_10013800_pt1 | contig 13550 bp, 12 predicted proteins | sample WisWelCaveWW1625_FD_202498 | JGI IMG/M metagenome (GOLD analysis project Ga0247727, IMG submission 202498) | Biofilm microbial communities from Wishing Well Cave, Virginia, United States - WW16-25 | ecosystem: Environmental > Aquatic > Deep subsurface > Groundwater > Cave microbial mat | place... | reverse complement strand
CCCCCGGCGTCAGGCGGTGCCCGCGCCCGTGGCGCGCCAGGAAGACGACCGGCCGGCCGCCGATCCGCCCGATCAGGTAGGCGTCGGAAGGGTCGCCGAACGGCGTCCTGACGCGCTCCTCGCGCGCCCCCTCGAGACCGGCGATGCCGTACAGGCCGCTGCCGCCGACGACGCCGAGCGGCGGGGCGCTCACGCCGTCCCTTCGGGCCGGCGCACCACGAGCAGGCGGTCGGCCGCCCCGCGGCGGCGCCGCAGCCGCACCTCGATGGCGCGGCCGCGGGTGACGAGAGTCAGGGCCACTGTCCGGGGGGCCGCGGGCCGGCGCCGGCCGGTACGCAGGGCGGCGCGCGTCCGCCGCTCCACCGCCGCCGCCCGCCGGCGCGCCTCGACCAGGTGCACCCCGTGATGCCGCAGGAAGTGCAGCGTCGCGAGGCGCGTCAGGCGCGCGAAGGCCGGATCGGGGGGCAGGGTCAGGACGATGCGATCGGCGGTCACGGAGCGTGAATCGTAGTGCGCCCTTCCGGGCACTGTCAACCATCCGACGCGCGGCGCCGCGGGTGCCAACGGGTTGCGGCGGCGCGCTCCGGCCGCTAGATTCGCCGCGAAGGGACCTCGATGGACGAGACCACAATCCCGGCCCGAGGGGCCCGCGGCGTGGACGCCGGCGATAGACGCTTCCGCGCCTACGCGTTCGCGCTCGGGCTCATCGCCGTGCTCGCGGTGCTGGCCGAGCTCCTTCCCGCCGCGCACCTGGTGCGGCGGGACGCCCTCCCCACCGCGGTCTTCGCCGCGCTCATCGCCCTGTCGTGGTACTACAGCGTCGCGCTGTTCCCGAGCGCGCGCCTGTCGTACTCCCTGGACATGGCGTACATGCTGACCGCGATCTCGGTGCTCGCGCCGCCGCTCCCCTTCCTGGCGGCCCTGCTCGGTGGCATCGGCGGCACGGCGCTGCGGCAGATCGACCAGGAGACCCGGCAGCGCCCGGTGCTGCCGGCGATCGCGCTCAACACCGCGGCGCTGGTCATGGCCGCCTTCGCCGGACGCCTGTTCGCCGCGCACGTGGTGCCCGGCTGGCCCGTGCGCGGCCTGAGCTGGCGGGCCGTCGGGGCCATGGCCGCCCTCTACGTGGCCTACAGCATCACCAACCTCCTGGTGATGGGCGGGGCGGTGGCGGCGCGCGGCGAGCCGGTCCTGCCCTACCTCGGGCACTACCTGCGCTACGCCCCGGTGCTCGAGGCCTTCTCCATGCCCCTGGCGCTCGGCATGGCGCTCCTGTATTCCTCGTCGGGGCTGTGGGGCTTCGCGACCCTGGGCGGCACCATCCTGGTCACCAGCGCCCTGCTGCGCCGCCTCAACCGCGCCGGCTCCGAGCTCAACCGCCTCAACGACCAGCTCCAGGAGAGATCGCGCGAGCTGCGCACCCTGCACACGATCGGGGCGCAGATCTCCTCGAGCCTCGATACGCAGATCGTCTTCCAGCGCATCGCCGCGAACCTCGGCCGGGTCGTGGACGCTCCACACCTGTTCCTGTCGATCCGGCCGCGCGGCGGCGGCTCCGCCTGCCTCGAGTTCGTCGCCCGCGACGGCGCCGTGCTGCCGCCGCCCGAGCGCCCCCTCGGCGGGGGGTTCACCAACTGGATGGTCGAGGAGCGGCGCGCGCTGATGGTCACCGACCTGCTCGCCGACCGCGACGCCCTGCCGTGCGCGCCGGTGGTGCTCGATCCGGCGGTACGGTCGCTGCTCGCCGCCCCGCTGATCGTGAGCGGCGAGGCGACCGGCGTGCTCAGCGTGCAGAGTCCGCGGGCGGGGGCCTACACGGTGGATCACCTGTCGCTCCTGACCACCATCGCGCAGCAGGCGGCGGTGGCGCTCGAGAACGCGCGCAACTTCCAGCTGGCGACGGTGGACCAGCTCACCCACCTGTACCTGCGCGATTTCTTCCAGCGCAAGCTCGGCGAGGAGATGGCGCGGGCGCGGCGCTACGCCTCGTCGTTCGCGGTGCTGGTGCTCGATCTCGACCGCTTCAAGGAGATCAACGACCGGCTGGGGCATCTGGCGGGCGACCGGTTCCTGCAGCGCGTCGGCGAGGTGGTGCGGCAGACGATGCGCGCCGCGGACATCCCCTGCCGCTGGGGCGGCGAGGAGTTCTGCGTCCTCCTGCCGGAGACCGATCGCGAGGGAGCGCGCAGCATCGCCGAGCGCCTGCGCGCCCGCATCGGCGAGCTGGCGATGACCATCGGCGGCGGCGTGGTGCGCACCACGGTGAGCATCGGTGTCGCCTGCCATCCCGGCGACGACGCGGGCGAGGCGGGCACCATGCTCGAGCGCGCCGACCGGGCCCTGTACGCGGCCAAGCAGGCGGGCCGCGACCGCGTCATGATGGCGGGCGCCCCCGACCCGGGCGCCGCGGCGGTCGAGGGGCGCAGCGCCGCCGCCGGCTGATCCGCGCCCGGCGCCGCCGGCCGGCGGGTCGCGGCGCCGCGGCCGTCAGCTTTCGAGGAAGGCCGCGAGCGCCCGGCCGATGCGGCGCTCGAACTGCTGCCCGAGCGACGGGGCGTCGCCGGACGGGGAATCCACCAGCACCTTTTCGACGCGGTTCAGCGGGAAGAAGACCGTCGACGGGGCGGCGTTCGGCGCCCCCTCGGCCACCTGCCGCACCCAGGCGTCGAACCCGCCCAGCTCGGTCCCCTGGATCACGATCCCGGTGGCGTCGATGGCGCGCACCAGCCCCCAGTAGCGCTCGCGCGGGCTCTGCAGATAGACGATGACAAGTTGCGGTCCCTTGAGGAACGGCAGCACGGTCATGGCTCAGTCCCCGAGCATCGTGCGGACGCCCTGGGGGTCGGGGGTCAGGCGCGCCCCGGTGAGGGCGCTCACCCCGTCGACGGTCGCGTCGGGGGCGACCTCCCTGAGGACCAGCCCCGCGGGCGTGACGTCGATGACCGCCATCTCGGTGATGACGCGATGCACCACCCCCACGCCGGTCAGGGGCAGGGTGCAGCGCGCGAGGATCTTCGGCTCCCCTTCCCTGGTGGCGTGGGTCATCATGACGACGACCCGGCGGGCGCCGGCGACCAGATCCATGGCGCCGCCCATTCCCTTCACCATCTTGCCCGGCACCATCCAGTTCGCCAGATTCCCGAGGGCGTCGACCTCCATCCCGCCGAGGATGCTCAGGTCGACATGGCCGCCCCGGATCATCCCGAACGAATCGGCGCTGCTGAAATACGAGCAGCCGGGCGTCTCGCTCACCGTCTGCTTGCCGGCGTTGATCAGGTCCGGGTCCTCCTCCCCCGCGAGCGGGAACGGCCCGACCCCGAGCATGCCGTTCTCCGACTGGAAGAAGACCTGCATGCCCGCCGGCACGTGGTTGGCCACCAGCGTCGGCATGCCGATGCCGAGGTTGACGTAGAAGCCGTCGCGCAGCTCAGCGGCCGCCCGCAGGACGAGTCGTTCTTTGCTCGATGCGTTTTTCATAGGCCCGCCCCTGGAGGATGCGCTGCACGAAGATGCCGGGCGTGTGGACGGCGTCGGGTTCGATGGCGCCCGGTTCGACGAGCCGCTCGACCTCGGCGATGGTGACCCGCCCGGCGGTGGCCATCATCGGATTGAAATTGCGCGTCGTGCGGCGGTAGACGAGGTTGCCGAGCCGATCGCCGCGGTGCGCCTTGACGAAGGCGAAATCGGCGGTGATCGCCGGCTCGAGGACGCAGTGCCGCGCGCCGAAGGCGCGGGTCTCCTTGCCTTCCGCGACGCTCGTGCCGTAGCCGGTCGGCGTGAAGAACGCCGGGATGCCGGCGCCGCCGGCGCGGATGCGCTCGGCGAAGGTCCCCTGCGGCACCAGTTCCACCTCGAGCTCGCCCGACAGGAACTGCTGCTCGAAGAGATCGTTCTCGCCGACATAGGTCGCGACCATCTTCCGCACCTGGCGGGTGCGGAGCAGCAGGCCGATGCCGAAATCACCCACGCCGGCGTTGTTGCTGATGACCGTCAGGTCGCGCGTCCCCCTGCGGACGAGCGCCTGGATGAGGTTCTCCGGGATGCCGCACAGCCCGAACCCGCCCATCAGGATGGAGGCGCCGTCCGGGATGTCCCGGATCGCCTCGTCGGCATCGCGCACCGTCTTGTCCATGAACGTCGCTCCCGGAGCCGCGCCGGCCCGTCAGTCGCCCGCGGGCCTTGCCCGCCCGCCCCGCGCGCGCAGCTCGACCAGCACCCCGCCCGTGCCGCGCGGGTGCAGGAAGGCCACCCGCGCCCCCTCGGCGCCGGCGCGCCCCGGCGCGCCCGCCGCCGCGATGCCCGCCGCCTGCAGGCGGCCGAGCGCCGCGTCGAGGTCGGCCACCTCGAAGCAGAGATGATGGATCCCCTCGCCACGCCGCTCGATCTGCCGCGCCATCGGGCTGTCGTCGCCGGCCGGCTCCACCAGCTCGACGCGCGCGCCGCCGGCCGGCAGGAAGGCGACCCGCACACCTTCGCCGGGCACCGCCTCGATGCCCGTCAGCGGCAGGCCGAGCAGGTCGCGCCACAGCGGCAGCCGGTCGTCGAGACGCCGCACCGCGACGCCGACATGATCGAGGGTCGGCCGGTCGTCGCCGCGCTTTTCGAGGAGCGCGCGCGCCGCGCCGTACGGATCGACGGCACGCGCCTCGAGACGCGCCCCCCAGGCCGCGAGGTCGGCGCCGCCGGGCCCGTCCGACAGGATCGGAGCCAGGGCGCGCTCGCGCAGGATGTCGAGGAGCCTGGCGCGCATCCCGTCGCGACGGCGGGCGGCGCGCGCGCCGGCGGCGTCGAGCCATGCCTTGTGGCCGGCGATCGCCGCGACCAGCGCTTCCAGGCCGCCGCCGTCGTGGGCGGTGGTCCGGACGATGGGCGGCCGCCACGGGCGCGGCTCGCCGAGGGCGAGCATGCCGTCGAGGTCCGCCGCCAGGCGATCGGCGCCCGCGTGGTCGGCCTTGTTGATCACGAAGATGTCGGCGATCTCGAGCAGCCCGGCCTTGATCGCCTGGATGTCGTCCCCCTGGCCCGGGGTGAGCACGACGAGCACCGTGTCGGCGGCGCGCACGACCTCGACCTCGTCCTGCCCGACGCCGACGGTCTCGATGAAGACCGGGTCGCGCCCGGCGGCGTCGATCAGGTCGACGGCGTCGCGGGTGGCGCGGCTGAGACCGCCGAACCGTCCCCGGCTGGCCATCGACCTTATGAACACCCCCGCGTCGAGGGTGTGCTCCTGCATGCGGATGCGGTCGCCCAGAATCGCCCCGCCGCTGAAGGCGCTCGAGGGGTCGACGGCGACGACGCCGACCTGCCGTCCGGCGCCGCGGTACTGGCCGACGAGGCGGCTGACGAGGGTGCTCTTCCCGGCCCCGGGCGGCCCGGTGACGCCGATGACGTCGGCCCTGCCGGTGCGCGGGAACAGGGTCGCGAGGACGGCTTCCCCCTCGGGGAGGCCGTCCTCGACCAGCGAGATGGCGCGCGCCAGGGCGAGAGGGTCGCCGGCGGCGATCCGCCCCGCCAGCCCGCTCTTCACGGCGCCTGCTCTCTGGCGCGGCCGATGATCTGGCGGGCGATGACCAGGCGCTGGATCTCCGATGTCCCCTCGCCGATCGTCGTCAGCTTGGCGTCGCGGTAGGCGCGCTCGACGGCGTAGTCCTTGACGTAGCCGTAGCCTCCGTGGATCTGCACGGCCCGGTCGGCGACCCGCACCGCCGTTTCGGACGCGAACAGCTTGCCCATCGCCGACGCCATGTTCACGTCCTCGCCGGCCTGCTTCCGGGTCGCGGCCTTCATGACCAGGAGGCGCGCCGCCTCGACCTCGACCGCCGAATCGGCGAGCATCCACTGCACGGCCTGGAACTGGCCGATCGGCTGGCCGAACTGCTCGCGCTTGCGGGCATAGTCGGCGGCGGCCTCGAGCGCGCCCTGGGCGATGCCGACCGCCATCGCGCCGATGCCGATGCGCCCGCCGTCGAGGATCCGCAGCGCATCGACGAACCCCTCGCCCTCCCGCCCGAGGAGCTGCGCCCGCGGGACGCGGCAGTTGTCCATGATGATCTCGGAGGTGTCGGAGGCGCGGCACCCCATCTTGTCCTCCTTGCGTCCCGGCCGGAAGCCGGGCATGCCGCGCTCGAGGATGAACGCCGAGATGCCGTGTTTCTCCTTCGTGCGATCGGTCACCGCGAACACGACGGCGACGTCGCCCACCGATCCGTGGGTGGCGAAGGTCTTGCTGCCGTTCAGGAGGTAGTGGTCGCCGTCGCGGACCGCCGTCGTCCGCGTGCCGGCCGCGTCGCTGCCGGCCGTAGGCTCGGTCAGGCTCCAGGCGCCGATCTTCTCGCCGCGCGCCAGCGGCACCAGGTAGCGCTTTTTCTGCTCCTCGCTGCCGGCGAGGAAGATGTGGTTGCTGCACAGCGAATTGTGCGCCGCGACCGAGAGCCCGATCGCGGCGTCGACGCGCGCCAGCTCCTCGATGATGATGGCGTAATCCGGATAGGTCAGGCCGGACCCGCCGTACTCGGGCGGGAAGACGATGCCGAGCAGCCCCATCTCCCCGAGGCGGGCCATGATGTCGCGCGGGAACTCCTGCGACTGGTCCATCGCCCGCGACCGCGGGGCGATTTCCTTTTCGGCGAACTCGCGCACCGTGCGGCGGGTGAGCTCCTGTTCCTCGGTGAGACGGAAATCCACGGGGACCCTCCGGATCGTCCTGCCTGTGCGCCGGAAAACGGATTCTATTTCACGCTCCGAAGCAGATCAAGCCGCGCGCCGCGCTCTGCGGTCAGGTGACGATACCCTCGAGCCGGTCGGCCGCGGCCTCGATATCGGCGGGCGTCACGTCGTAGTGCGTGACCACGCGGATGCGCGTCCCATCGAGCGCCAGGGCGAGGACACCGGCGTCCTTCCAGCGCTCGACCAGGCGCGGGGCCGGCATGCCCGCGTCGGTGACCGAGAAGATCAGGATGTTGGTTTCGACCCTGCCCGCGTCGACCCGGCAGCGCGGGAGCGCCACGACCCGCTCGGCAAGCCGGCGGGCCATCGCGTGGTCGTCGGCGAGCCGTTCGATGTGCTGGTCGAGCGCCACGATCCCTGCCGCCGCGAGTATCCCCGCCTGGCGCATGCCGCCGCCCAGACGCTTGCGCACCCGCAACGCTTCCTCGATGAACGCCGCCGGTCCTGCCAGGATCGAGCCGACCGGGGCGCCGAGGCCTTTCGACAGGCAGAACATCACCGAGTCGAAGGGGCGCGCCAGGTCGGCCGCCGGCCGGCCGGCCGCCACGGCGGCGTTGAAGAGGCGCGCCCCGTCGAGGTGCAGCGGCAGTTTCGCGGCGCGGGCCACCTCGGCGATCGCCCCGGCCACGTCCGGCGGCAGGATCGTCCCGCCCGCCATGTTGTGGGTGTTCTCGAGCGCGACCAGCCCCGTCTGGGCCACGTAGTAGACGGGCGGCCGCAGCGCCCGGCGCACACCCTCGGCCGAGGGGATGCCGTCCCGGCCCGCGATCGGCCGCGCCAGGACGCCCGAGAAGGCCGCCATCTGCCCCATCTCGTAGTTGTAGATGTGGCTCTGCTCCTCGAGCACGACCTCCTGTCCGGGTCGGGTCCAGACCTTCACGGCGATCTGGTTCCCCATCGTGCCGGTCGGCACGAACAGGGCCGCCTCCTTGCCCAGGAGAGCCGCGGCCTTCTCCTCGAGGCGGCGCACGGTCGGGTCCTCGCGGAAGACGTCGTCGCCGACCTCCGCCTCGGCCATGGCGCGGCGCATCGCCGGGGTCGGCCGGGTGACCGTGTCGGAACGGAGATCGATGCGGCCCTGGCTCATCGGCAACTCTCCTCGGGGCGCCGCCGGACTCCCCGTCCGGCGCGGTCCGCCGCGATCGTACACGAGGCGGGCGCGGGCCTCGCGCTATAATCACCGCCCATGATCGAGCGTCCCCGGCCCGGCAACGCAGGCCCCCGGCGCCGGCCGGCGGGCGCCGCGGTGCTGGCCGCCGCCGTCGCCGCGCTCGGCGCTCTGTCACCGGGTTGCGCACCCGCGCCGCGACCCTCGATCGTCCTCGTCACCATCGACACCCTGCGCGCCGACCACCTCGGGTGCTACGGCTACGGTCGTCCCGTCTCGCCGCGCATCGACGCCCTGGCCCTCGAGTCGACGCTGTTCGAGGAAGCGCGCACCACCCTCCCCCGGACGACGCAGTCGGTGGCCTCGATCCTGACCGGGCGTCTTCCCACGTCGCACGGGGCCCGCGGCCTGTTCGCGCGGCTGCCGGAGACCAACACGACCCTGGCCGAAATCCTGAAGCGCGCCGGGTACGACACCGCCGCCGTCGTCTCCAACACCTTCCTGCGCCCGCGCCAGGGTTTCGAGCAGGGGTTCGACCTGTACGACAACCCGGAGGACCGCTGGGATGCCGACTCGGCCGGGGCGATCACCGCCGCCGCCGTGCGCTGGCTCGATGCGCGCCCCGCCGATCGTCCCTTCTTTCTCTGGGCGCACTACCTCGACCCGCACTGGCGCTACGAGCCGCCGGCTCCCTGGGATCGGGCCTTCGACCCCGGCTTCGATCGCCCCTTCACCCTCTACGACGATCTCGCGGCGGGCCGCCTGACCAAGGGGCAGGTCATCTTCGGCGACGTTCTCGACGAAGCGGAGGCGCGCCACGTCGTGGCGCTGTACGACGGCGAGATCGCCCGCACCGACGCCGCCGTCGGGGCGCTCCTCGACCGGCTCGCCGCCGTCGACGGCCCGGTGCTGATCGTTTTCACGGCCGACCACGGCGAGAGCCTCGGGGAACACGGCTACCACTATGCCCACGGCGAGTACCTGTACGAGGAGGGGCTGCGCATCCCGCTCATCGTCCGCTATCCCGGGGTGGTGCCGGCCGGGGAGCGCGCGCGCGGTGCCGTGCTCAACATCGACATCGCCCCGACCATCCTGGCCCTCGCCGGCATCCCCGGGCTGCAGGGTGTCGAGGGACGGCCGCTTTTCACATCCGGCAGCGGCCGGGCCGGGACCGCGGCGACGGTGGCGCGCGGCCGCGATCTCACCTGGGCCGAGAGCGATTTCCAGCTCATCCACCCGGAAAACCCGCGCTACCACATCCCCGGGCCGCGCGGCCGCTGGACCGCCGCGACCGACGGCCGGCACAAGCTCATTCTCATCCCGCGCCCCGGGGGCGAGTTCCTCGAGCTGTACGATCTCGCGGCCGACCCCCGGGAGATCGCCAATCTCGCCGCCGACCCGGCGCTGGCCGAGGTGCGCGCCCGCCTGCTGCGCGCCATCCTGGAGTTCGCCGACTACGGGGCCGGACCGCCCGCTCCCGGAGCGCCGGACGGCGCCCCGCCGGGCGACCTGTCGCCGGAGGAGATCGAACGGCTCCGGTCGCTCGGCTACATCAACTGATCTCGTCGGCCGCCCGCATCAGCCGCTCGAAAACCTCGTTCGACACCAGCCGTCCGCGGCGGGTCAGGGCGAGGCGCCCGCCCGCGACCCGCAGCAGGCCGGCGGTCTCGAGTTCGCCGACCGCGGGGTCACCCGGGGCGGGCAGCACCGGCCCGTAGCGCGCCGCCAGCAGGCCCAGGTCGACGCCGTCGGCGAGCCGCAGACCGGTGACCAGCGCTTCGAGGGCGCGCGTGCGGCGCGGCTGGTCGTCGAACACGCGCTCCACCCCCCTGCCACCGCAGCGCAGGTAGGCCGCCAGGTCGGCGGCGTTCGCCCAGCGCCGGCCGCCGACGTACGAGTGCGCCGAGGGGCCGAAGCCGAGGAACTCCGCGTCGGTCCAGTACTTTATGTTGTGCCGGCTGCGGTGCCCCGGCCGGGCGAAGTTGGAGATCTCGTAGTGCTCGTACCCGAGGGCCTCGAGGCATTCGGCCGCGGCCTCGTACCGTTCGGCCGCGGCGTCGGGCGACGGCGCCTCGACCCGGCCCAGGGCGATGGCGCGTCCGAGGCGGGTCCGCGCGTGCACCTCGAGGAGATACAGCGACACGTGATCGGCCCCCAGGTCGGCGGCGCGGGCGACATCGGCGAGCGTCGGGTCGGGGCCCGGACCCGGCAGCCCGAGGATCAGGTCGACGGCGACGCTCGCGAACCCGGAGGAGCGCGCCGTGCGCACGGCGGCCTGGGCGCGCGCCGCGTCGTGCGGCCGGCGCATCAGCCGGAGGCGCGCGTCGTCGAACGACTGCACCCCGATCGCGATCCGCCCGACGCCGGCGGCGCGCCAGGCGCCGGCGCGCGCCGCGTCGATGTCCTCGGGGTTCGCCTCCAGGGCGATCTCCGCCCCCGGCGCCACCGCGAAGGCGGCGCGCGCGGCGTCGAGGAGGCCGCCGAGGAGCGGCGGCGGCAGGATTGACGGCGTGCCGCCGCCGCAGTGCACGCTGTCGGCCCGGAGACCCGGGTGCGCGGCGCCGGCGGCGCCGATCTCGGCGGCAAGCGCCGCCGCGAAGGCGCCGACGTCGCGGCCGCGCGCCGGCACGAGATAGAAGTCGCAGTAGCTGCACCGGACGGTGCAGTATGGAACGTGGAGGTAGAGGCCGATCACACCTTCTCGAGGGCGGCGGTCGGGACCCAGCCGCTCAGACCGTTCGGCAGGCTCACCTGCACCCAGCGCTCGAGGCTGTTGCGCAGATCGACGCGCGTGCCCTCGTGCACCGTGAACAGGATGGTGTTCTCCTCCCCCGGCCCGCTGCGCACATCGACGCGGTCCTCGAGGATGATCGCGATCGACGCCGCGTCCTGGCGCCCGCGGTACAGGAGCGCGGCGCCGGCGGTGAGCGCCAGGAGACCCAGCGCGACGACCACGTAGGCAAGGAGGCGGCGGCGGATCCAGGAGCCGGCCAGCGGGATGGCCCCCGCCGCCGCGGCCGTGGCCCACAGGAAGGCCAGGAAGAGCCAGGCGATCGACGGCGCAGGCACCGCCTCGAGGGTGTCCTTGACGACGCGGATCGGATACTGCAGCTCCGGTTCGCCGACCCGATCGCGGATGAGGCCGCGGCTCAGCTCGAGATTGTCGCGCGCCTCCCGATCCGCAGGATCGAGCCGCAGGGCGCGCTCGTAGTTCAGGATCGCCGGGCCCAAGCGGCCGAGCCTGAACCATGCGTTGCCGAGGTTGTAGAGGACGCGCGGATCGCCGACACCGAAGCCGAGGATCTTCTGGTACGCGGCGACCGCGTCGTCGTAGCGCTCCTCTTCATACGCCGCGTTGCCGGCGGCGAACAGATCGTCCGGTGTGCGCCCCTCGGGCGCGGCGGCGTGCCCGCCGGGCGCCAGGATCGCCGCCGCGGCCAGGGCCGCCACGACGCCGGCCGCCCGCCTGCGCCGGGTGGTCATCGGTCCAGGCTCCGCTCGAGGCCGACCAGGGTCTCCTCGGCCTCCCGGAGCGCCTGCCGCATCTCCTCCTCGCCCGACGACGAGGGCGCGAAGCGGGCGAAATCGCAGGTCTCGAGCGTGCGGTGGAAGGCGGCCCGCGTCTCCTCCGGCGCGCCATGGGCGGCGAGCATCTCCTCGATGCGCGGCTGGGTGAGGCCGGCGCCGGAAAGACCGAACTTGTCGCCGATGTAGTCGGTCATCGCCTGCGCCACCGACGCGTAGAAGGCGCGCGCCGTCGCCGGCGCCAGCGCCCGGCGTGCCTCCCGCAGCCGCCGGCGGGCGACCGACCGCGCCCGACGCTCGCGCCGCGAGCGCGCCGCCGCGGGCGACGTGTCGCGGGTGCGGGCCCAGGCCCAGAGGCCGGCGTCGGCCACGAACGGCAGCAGCACGAGCAGCGCGAACAGCGGCGAGCGGTAGAACGGCCGCGACCGATCGACGAGGCCGCGGGCGGCCTGCTTCAGATGCCGGATGTCGCGCCGCAGCAGGCGCACGTCGCTCTGGGCGACCGCCGGGAGCCCGGCCACGGCGCCGGCCTCGGCGCGATCCACTTTCACGGTGAGCGGCCGGCTGCCGATCGCGTGGTACTGCCGGTCGCGCGGATCGAAATACGAGAACACGACCGCCGGGATCGTCTGGGTCCCGGGCGCGAGCGGGATGACGACGTAGTCCCACACCTTCTCCGATCGCATGCGGTCGCCGGCGACGCTGGCCGACGACGAGACTTTCGGCTCGAACCGCTTGAAGTCGGCGAGCTCGGGGAGGACCGGCGGCCCCGCGGCCCCCAGCGTCCCCTCCCCGGACACGCGCACCTTGAGGCCGATCGCGTCGTTCACCCGCGCGGTCTCGCGGTCGGCGGTCACCGCCAGGTCGAAGCGCCCCACCGCCCCGGAGAACCCGGCGGGACGGCCCGCGGCGGGCAGGGGCAGCACGTTGATGTGGATCGCCTCGGAGCGGCGCGTGACCGTCTCCGTGGGGGTGAAGAAGAACGACTCGAGCGGGTCGCTGCTGCGGCGGCGGACCTGGATCTGCCAGGCCACCGGCGGGATGGTCAGCGTCCCGGCCGTCGTCGGGAACAGGGCCCGCTTCATGAGGGTGATCTCGGTCCACGGCTCCTCGTCGTGGACCACGCGGCGCACCTCGGGGCGCTCCGGCAGCTTGATCTCCTCGGCCCAGAACCCGGGGAACTCCGGGTTCTCCGCCGGGCCGGCGTTCAGCACCTCGGTCTGCGCCGCCAGCACCACCTTGAGGGTGATCTGCTGGCCGACGAAGGCCGCTGTCGCGTCGACCTCGGCGCGCACCTTGAGCGCCACCGGCGGCAGGCTGGCGCGCCCGCGCGCGGGCTCGCGCGGCGCGCCGGGCGCGGGGCGCGGCGCCGGCGGCTGGTGCGGCGAGCGCACCGTGCCGCGCGGGATCACCGTGACGTCGATGGCGCGGGTCCTGTACGTGCGGCCGCCGGCGAGCAGGCTGAGCTCGGGGACGGCCAGCCGGCCGGTCTTGCGCGGGGTCAGCATGTAGGTCCACGACTTGCTCGCGGTGCTGACCCCGTTGACCCACTGGTAGCGGGTCGAGACCGACGGCCCGCCCGAGAGGTCGAAGTCGCCGAGGTCCCCCATGTCGGGCGGGCCCACCTTGTCGAGCGCCGGTCCCATCACCTCGACGACGAGCCTGAGGTCCTCCCCCTCGCCGATCTCGAACCGGTCGACCTGCGCGCGCACCCGCACCTGCTCCTGGGCGGCGGGCGGCGCCGCCTGGAGCGCCGCCGCCAGCGCCACGAGCGCCGCCAGCGCCGGCCGGAGCGCCCGGATCACCAGTCCTCCTCGGGGTTGCGCGGGCGCTTCGGCGTGGCGGCCCGGGCGTGCTTCTTCAGTCCTTCCTTCTCGGCCTCCCGCAGGGCCTCGAGGATCCGGCGCGCCTCCTCCTCGCTCATCTGCCCGGGCCGCTTCTGCGGCTCCTTGCCGGGATCGGACGGCTCCCGGTCCTGCGGCGACGGCTCCGGCTGCCGGTCCTGGTCCTGCTTCCGCTGCTGATCGTCGGGCTGCTTCTGCTGCTGCTGTTGCTGCTTCTGCTGCTGCAGGAGCCGCAGCGCCAGCTCGAGATTGCGCTTGGCCTCGGCGTCGGTCGGGTCGAGCCGCAGGGCCTGCACATAGGCGTTGACCGCGTCCTGCGCCTTCCCCGCCTGCAGAAGGGCGTTGCC
>Ga0247727_10013799_pt1 | contig 13550 bp, 11 predicted proteins | sample WisWelCaveWW1625_FD_202498 | JGI IMG/M metagenome (GOLD analysis project Ga0247727, IMG submission 202498) | Biofilm microbial communities from Wishing Well Cave, Virginia, United States - WW16-25 | ecosystem: Environmental > Aquatic > Deep subsurface > Groundwater > Cave microbial mat | place... | reverse complement strand
TACGGCCGTTGATTTCAGCGGTTTTACCACCACCTTCGACAATGGTGGTGTTTTCTTTATCAATCTTAACCTTCTTGGCGCGTCCCAAATCGGAAAGATTCAGATTTTCTAATTTCAAACCTAAATCCTCCGTGATGGCCCGTCCGCCGGTAAGAACGGCAATATCTTCGATCATCGCCTTTCTTCTGTCACCATAACCGGGGGCTTTGACCGCCGCGCAGGATAATGTTTTACGAATATTATTCACAACAAGGGTGGCTAACGCTTCACCTTCGACTTCTTCGCAGATAATCAGAATCGGTTTACCAGCTTTGGCGACCTTTTCCAATAATGGAAGAACATCTTTGATGTTGGATACCTTCTTCTCATATATCAGAATATAAGGTTCATCTAATTCGCAGACCATCTTTTCCGGATCGGTTGAAAAATACGGAGAAAGATAACCCTGATCAAACTGCATCCCTTCGACAATCTTCATCTCGGTTTGAATACCTTTGCCTTCTTCCACCGTAATGACACCGTCTTTGCCGACTTTATCGATGGCCTCGGCTATTTTTTTGCCGATCTCGATGTCATTGTTCGCGGCGATCGTGGCGACCTGCTCGACTTCCCGGGTATTTCTATTGTCGATTTTCTTGGCTAATTTTTTAAGCTCCGCGACCACGGCCTCGACCGCTTTATCAATACCGCGTTTGAGACTCATTGGGTTGGCACCGGCGGTCACGTTCTTTAAACCCTCGCGAAAAATTGATTCGGCTAAAACCGTCGCGGTCGTCGTTCCATCACCGGCATTGTCGGACGTTTTCTCGGCGACTTCCTTGACCATCTGGGCTCCCATATTTTCAAAGGGGTCTTCCAGGTCAATCTCTTTGGCGACCGTGACACCGTCTTTGGTGATCGTCGGAGAACCAAATTTTTTATCTAAAACAACATTACGGCCCTTGGGCCCCAAGGTCACTTTCACTGCTAAAGCAAGCTGTTCGACGCCTCTTAATATGGCGCGTCGGGCTTCATCACCAAACACTAATTGTTTTGCCATTTGTAAATCCCTCCTTACCTTTGATAATCTTTAATGAATGATTGCGTTATTTGATGACTGCTAAAATATCCTCCTCACGCATAATGAGAAGTTCGTTCCCCTCTTTGGTGGTGATTTCGTTTCCGCTATACTTTCCGTAAAGAATACGGTCGCCAACCTTGACTTCCAAGGGCTGAATGTTTCCGCTATCTAACACCTTTCCCTTGCCAACCGCAATCACTTTACCTTCATGGGGTTTTTCCTTGGCCGTTTCCGGTAAAACAATACCGCCTTTTGTTTTTTCTTCCGCCTCTAAAGGCTTGACAACGATTCTGTCTGCTAATGGTCTTATCTCCACTGCCCACCTCCTTTTAAAATGTTTTTGAGACCGGAATTTTATTTTAACTAAAAATTTTTAGTTAGCACTACTGGGAGTAGAGTGCCAATATATATATTTTTGCTTTTCTTGTCAAGAATTTTTTTGATTGCCTTGACAAAAAAAATTCGCTACTCCATAATGACCGCAGATGGAAAAAATAAAAAATTTCTTTGACGACGCCCTGTCTAACTTGCATCTCCTTGTTTTTATCGTCGTTTTATCGTATTTTGTCCTCCGGCTGTGTTTTTTTGCCGCCAGCGTTGCTCCCGGAATTCCTCCCGATGAAATCACTCATATCGAGTTAAGTCTTCTCTATAGTCAGCATGACGGATTGCGCTTGCCAGATTCGGCGCAAACCTATCACTTGGGCCCCGTGAGCCGTTTCCCCTGGCTTTATCACTGGCTGATGGGAAAGCTTTTTTCTCTGAATCTTTTTTTATTGTCGCCCGTCTTATTTTTCCGGGCGATCAATATCCTGATCAGCCTCACCGCCATTATTTTTAGTTACAAATTCTTTCGCCTGATGACCACCGACAAATGGATTTCTCTTTTAAGCGTCACGGTCCTCACTAATATCCCGATGTATTCTTTCCTTTCCGCCTTTGTCAGCTACGACAATTTGGCTAATCTGTTTTCGGTCGTATCGTTTTATTATCTTTTTAATTATCTAAAAAATCGCCAAACGAAGCATCTGGTTATTGTGATCATCTGTTCCCTCCTTGGGTCCCTAACCAAACATTCCTACTTACCGCTCCTATTAATCTTTACCGGCATTGTCATGGTGGATGCCTGGTCCCAGAATAGAGATTTTTCTCCCCTGAAAAATTTTTCTTTATCCACCTGGACGCCGGTAAAGGCGGTGACGGCTCTCCTCATTTGCTTTTTGGTTGGACTCAACTTAAATCTTTATGCCGTCAACTTTCTTAAATATAAAAAGGCCATCCCTTCCTGCACGCAGGCTCTCACGCATGAACAATGTTCAGAGGGAAAAAATTTTCGCGTCTATGACGAACTCTGGACCCAAGCTAAAAAAATTCCCAAAACAGAATTCTTAAAGCCCTACGATTATTTCAGCCATTGGAAGATGATTTTGGAGGGAGGAATTTTCGGCATCCTGGGGCATAAGCTGATGTACAAAACATCGACCGAGCTTCTGCCCTATAATATTTTGATTCTTCTGTCGCTTCTTTTTATGATACGCCGTTTCAGACCACAGGAACATTTCCTTAATTACAGCGTCATGAGCTGTGGACTTTACGCGTTCGTTTTGTTTTATTTTGTCAATTACCAAACGTATCTGGTAACGGCTTATCCGCCGGCGGGATTGCAAGGCAGGTATCTTTTTGCGGTGATCACTCCTCTGGTTTTTCTCTTCTGCTATTTTTTATTGAATCACCCTCACAGAATACTGCGCTTTATTCTCTTTTTTGGCGTAATCATCGTCTTTTTCTGGGGGGATTGTTTTTATTTTCTCAAACACGCAGACTCTTCTTGGTACAGCCCTCTAACCCTTTTCAACGTTCCGGTAAATTAGATAAAGTCCACGAAAAATCAGCCCCTCATCGACTTTCTGAATCTTTCGGGAGAATTGTTGCATGATTTCGACATAGCCACCCGTGGCGATTACCTTCGGTCTTAACTTAAGCTCTTGGTTTATCAAGCGAACCAGCCCATCGCACAATGAGCCGTAGCCATAAAAGATTCCGCTTAGTATGCTATTTTTTGTATCCCTCCCAATAAGTTCTTTCGGTCTGGCGATCTCTACTTTCGGCAGCAGAGCTGTTTTCTTAAAAAGCGATTCGGCAGTGAGCCGAATACCGGGAACAATGATCCCGCCTAAATATTCCCCTTTTCTTGAAACGACATCGAAGGTAATCGCTGTCCCGAAATCGACAACAATCAAGGGTACGCCGTAGAGAATCTTGGCCGCATAGGCACCGACCAAACGGTCCTGGCCGACTTGTCTTGGATAGCGGTAATTATTTTTAATCGGGACTTTGATATCCTGTCCAACAACAAAAATTCTTACCGTCAACTTTCTTTGAAAAAATAATTTAACTATCCTTAATGCCCTGGGAACGACGCTGCAGATGATAACGGCCGAAACCGGATCATGTTTTCTTTTTATTTGAACTAAGACCTTACTTAAATCCGCAACAAGCTGCGTTTGTGTTTGGGCCGTGTAGACATGCCAGACCCCCAGGATCCTCTCCCCATCGAGGATGCCAAGCGAAAGGGTCGTATTCCCAATATCAACCGCGAGAAGCATATTATGGACCTTCTTTCAAGACATTGAGCTGTTCTTTAGCCAAAATATTTTTGGGGTCTATCCGCAAAACATGTTTAAACATTGCCTTGGCCTCTTCCTTTTTATCTTGAACCAGCAAGGTCAACCCCAAAAGATACGCCGCCTCAGAAAAATCTTTATCCACCAAGGTATGGCGCAATTGTTCTTCCGCCATCTTGTACTGCCCCTCTGAAAAATAAAGCACGGCCAAATTATACCGGGCAGTTAAAAATTGCGGATTATGCGCCAGCGCCTGTTTAAAATTCTCCTCGGCCTTTATTAAGTCACCAGTCTTGGCATAAAACAAACCTAATTTATCATAGGCTGAAACCGGATTCAAACCGATCTGTCTGGTTATCGTTAAGGCGTCTTCCAACTCTTGCCAGGCTTTCTGATAAGCGCCCCTATCAATAGCAATCGTTACCAAGTTCAATTTTGCCAGGTAGACGCTGCTTAAGGCTTGAGGCCGCGGGACGGCGAGACTTTTGTTCAATTCCTCGAGAGCTTCCGGAATCCTGCCAATGGTCAAATAGGCCTCTCCCAAATTAAGATGAGCCAACTGGCTGAACGGATCGGCTCTCACCGCATAACGCCAAAGGCTTAGATTATTACGCCAGATATAATTGGAACTGATCGTGAATATGCTCATGACCGTCAAAAGAACCGCTGGAATCAAATAAATCATTCGGCTAAAACTGCCGGCCTCTTTGATTCTCTTGATAGACCAAAAATAAATCAGCGCCATAAAAAAACAAATGGTAACCGAAGGAACATACAAAAATCTTTCGCGAAAGGTGTAAACCTCGGCAATCGGCAAGATATTAGAGACCGGCAAAATACTGATAAAAAAGAAAAAAATAAAAAAGGCGCTGATTTTGTTCTTTTTTCGATTCAGATGAGCCAGTCCCAGCAGACCCCCAATCACCAGCAGACTCATCACCACCTCCCTTTCAAGAAAGCGATTGACCGGTTCCATCCAATAAATGGGGGAAAGCGAAAATGAAAAAATTGTTTTAGATAAACAAATACCGACCACCTTGATGCTGGTCAAGATATGATAAAAAAGGTTTTTGGCCCAAGCCACTCCCAAAAGTTCGGGGGAAACAGGATAAAAAAATCGGTAATGAACATTCGTATTTCTGATGAAAAGATAAATCAGACAAAGTAAAATACAGGCACCATAAAACAAAACTTTTGGCCGGCGCAAAAGATCCCTTAATTTCAAATCCGATAAACAGACGAAATCATAACAAAGAAATATCACTGGCAGGACAATCGCGTCTTCCTTAGAAAATAATCCCAGCACAAAAAAAATAAGTGCGGCCGTCAGCCAGCCGGCGCGCCGAAAATTGTCCGCCTGAAGAAGACTCAAAAATGCTGCCAAAATACATAGGGCCGCCTGAATCCCCATACGGTTATAAATCGGAACAACCGCCTCGACATGAATGGGATGGACAGTGAAAAACAACGCCGTCAGCAAACTCACAAATTTATGCTGAGACATCCTTAAAATAATCAAGAATACCAAAATAGAGTTGACCAAATGAATCAAGATGTTCGTCAAATGAAAACCAAATGGATTGAGCTTCCATATCTGATAATCAACCAGAAACCACAACATCGACAGCGGCCGATAATACCCGGACTCAAAATCACGGGCCGTAGTCGATTCGATAAGATCTCCAGAGAATAAATTAGGAATAAACTTCATATCTTTAATATAAGGATTCGAAACAATCAAATAGTCATCATCCCAAGTGAATTGATTAAACAAGGCATTGCCGTAGACTAGAAAAACCACCACGGTCAACAGCAGAACTACTCCCCAATTATCTCTCCGATAATCCAACATCATGGAAATAAATTCTCCCAGGCTATTCGGGCCAATTCATGATCAGGATCCAGATCCAATGTCTTGCGGAACATCTCTTTGGCAAGAACGGGTTCCCCCTTTTTTTCAAGCACCAGTCCCAGGCCGTAATAACTCCAGGAGTACTGTGGGTCTAAATCTCTGGCCTTGGCAAAATTGACAGCCGCGGAACGCAAATCGTCTTTATGAAAATAGGTTATGCCCAAATTATAATAGCCCTCGACAAAACGGTCATTGAGTTCGATGACTTTATGAAATTCCTTCAATGCCAAATCATACTCTTCTTTCAGCCCATAAATTTTCCCAATCGAATTGTGGACATGGAATTCTTTAAAATTTGACAAAGAAAGCGCGGTTTGGTATTCGCTTAACGCCTCATTGTAAAGCTTCTTACTAAAATACGTATCCGCCAAGTTAAGACGCACCACCGCACTCGATGGTGATTTAGCCACCGTATCCCTCCACAAAACCAGGTTATTGCGCCAAGTGTAATTTCTCTCCGCGGACTTAAAGGCGTATATCAAGACCACCGCCAAACCGACTAAAATGACGGCATTTCTTTTCGTCTTCTCTTCCACCCCGGCAAATTTTCGATAAAGCCGCTCGAAAACAAACGCAAACAAAAAACAATACGCTAGCGATGGGAAATACATGAACCTCTCGGCAAAAATGCCGCCGATAGGAATGATATTGGAAACCGGCAAGGTGCTAAGAAAAAACATCAGGACAAAAAATGACAATAACGGTTTTTTTCGGCGAATGTACAAAGCGCAGATGAGCAATTCCAGAACGACCACGACTGAAAAGATCGTCACCACATCAAACAATGAAGAAGCCGCCGGGATCACGTGAAATGCCGAGAGTTGAAACGGAAGAATCAAGAGGAGGATATAGAAATAAAAAATCTTAATGACGGTCAGGATCTGCCAGAAAAAATTCTCGGCCGGGATCACATTAAAGGTAAAATTTAAATCCCATAACCCCAACGCGGCCCCCTTTTCAACAACAACAACTCTCATCACCATATAAAAGAATGCCGCGCCAAAGAATAATACATAAAATTTCCACCGTTGAATAATGTTCCTCCAGGAGAACTGCGCGAGAAAATAAAAATCATAGAGGACAAAAATAACCGGCAAGACGATCACCTCTTCTTTGGCAAAAAGTCCGAGGAGAAGCAACACAACCGACAAAACCGTGAACTCTTTCTTCTTTAAACCTTCGGAATTTACAAAGGCCAAAAATGAGCCCAGACTAAAAAAACTCGCCAGCAGACCCATTGAGTTATAAACCGGGGTCACGGCCTCCACGTGAATGGGATGAACAGCGAAGATGATACCGGCTATCAGGGAAAGGATTGTGTTCTGTGAAATCCGCCGCAAAAGAAGATAAACCAAAAAGGTATTAATCAGATGAAGCAAAACAGTCGTCAAATGCCAACCAAAAGGATTTAAACCCCAGACTTTGTCAATCATCATCAAAAAGACCATTGCCACCGGCCGATAATAACCGCTGGCCTGACTCAAGGGCGAGGTGATGGTCACGTCACTTAAAAATATTTCTTTAAGATACGCAAAACTTTTGATGAACTTGTTTTCAATAATCAGATAGCCGTCATCATAAACAAAATCATTAAAAAGGGCGTTGCCGTAAAAAAGAAAGATGACCGCAGCCAGAAGAAAAAAGACGGCCAGATTATTTTTTTCGAGAAGGGACTTCAACGTGTCTTAACTCCTTTATTTTATCGCGCAAAACAGCGGCCTTTTCAAACTGTAAATTGCGGGCGGCATTTTCCATTTCCCGTTCAAACTCGGCAATCATGTTGGAAAAAGCGTAGGCCTCCCTGTCCTGCCCGGCGATTTCCATGACCAACTCTTCCGCCTCTTGTAATCCCTCGATGCCATCGCGGATGGCCTTGGTGATGGTCCGCGGGGTAATGTTGTGTTGCCGGTTAAATTCCACTTGTATCTTTCTTCGGCGTTCGCTTTCGGCAATAGTCTCGCGCATAGCCGAGGTTACTTTATCGGCGTACATAATGACCAGGCCATTGATATTCCTCGCTGCGCGGCCGGCCGTTTGAATAAGCGATGTCTGCGAACGTAAAAATCCTTCTTTGTCGGCATCAAAAATGGCGACCAAAGAAACTTCCGGCAGATCCAATCCTTCCCTTAAAAGATTGATGCCGACTAAACAATCAAATTTTTTCTGTCGCAATTCTTTTAAGATTCTGGTGCGGTCAATGGTTTCAATGTCGGAATGCAGGTACTTGACTTTCAACCCTTGTTCCGATAGGTATTCGGCTAAATCCTCGGCCATGCGCTTGGTAAGTGTTGTCACTAAAACACGTTCATTGTTCCGGACTCTCTTTTTCGTTTCCTCAACTAAATCATCCACCTGACCCTTTGTGGATCTGACCACAATGGGCGGGTCGATAATCCCGGTCGGCCGAATAATCTGCTCGACTATTTTCCCCTGACTCTCTTTTCTCTCAAAATCTGACGGTGTGGCGGAGACATAAACGCGCTGACCGATAATTTTTTGGAATTCATCAAACTTTAAGGGACGATTATCCAAACACGACGGCAAACGAAAACCGTGCTCCACCAGAATTTCCTTGCGCGATTTATCGCCTTCATACATTCCGTTAAGTTGCGGGACCGTGACATGCGATTCATCGATAAAGGTAATAAAATCTTTCGGAAAATAATCTATCAACGTGAACGGACGGCTTCCGGCCGGGCGCCCCGAAAGCGTCCGAGAATAATTCTCAATGCCGTGGCAATAGCCCATCTCTTTCATCATTTCCATGTCATAACGCGTCCGGGAATTTAATCGCTGGGCCTCTAAAAGTTTGCCTTTTTTATTCAGAAAATTGACCCGATCCACCAGCTCCCTTTCTATGTCATTTAAAGCCGACTCAATACGTTCCGATGAAATAATAAAATGTTTGGCCGGATAAATGGCTGTTTTATCTAATTGCAATTCGACTTTGGCGGTCACGGGATCTATCTGCGAGATCCTGCCGATACGTTCGCCGTCAAACTCAATCCTTAAGGCATCCTGACGATAGGCCGGACAAACCTCCACCACGTCCCCGCGCACCCGAAATTTACCACGACTGAATTCATAGTCATTGCGTTCGTATTGGATATCAATCAATTGAGCCAAAACTTGATCGCGATCAATGGTCTGTCCTACTTCCAAGAAAACCAAGAATTCCTTATAATCCGATGGGCTACCCAGATTATAGATACACGAAACACTGGACACAATAATGACATCACGCCGCGACATCAATGAAGTCGTTGAGGAAAGCCGCAGGCGGTCGAGGCGGTCGTTGATAGAGGCATCTTTCTCGATGTAGACATCCGTCTGGGGAATGTAAGCTTCGGGCTGGTAATAGTCATAATAGCTGACGAAATATTCAACCGCACTTTGCGGAAAAAATTCTTTAAACTCGCTGTATAACTGCGCCGCCAGAGTCTTATTATGCGAAATGACCAAGGCCGGCCGGTTTAACCGGGCAATCACATTAGCCAGGGTAAAAGTCTTGCCGCTACCGGTTACCCCTAAAAGCACTTGCGCCTGACGCCCGTCGTGTATTCCTCCTGATAACTGCTCAACGGCATGGACTTGCTCGGCCACGGGCCTGAAGCTGGATTTAAGGATAAATTTTCCCATAAAAATGCGCGGATATCATTTCTGCTGTCATTACGAACCTGTGAATTTCTACGGTGTCTCTTTCAATATCTCCTCAATGCGATCAAATATCTTGCCAACAGCTTTGTCATTTTTGTGGCTCTGCATGTCTTTAAAGAAAGCCGGTGTCACGGCCAGATAACGGATTTCCATATCCGTGGACTGTTCATCCGATCGCAAAAAGATATTAAGATTGGTATAACGGGAAGAAACAAACAGAGGGGTTTGCTTGACTTCGACAAAAATCAAAGTCTGTTTTATATTATTATTCTTAATGTCTTTCTCCCGGTCATAATTAGCCGGGTTGGCCGTGCCGGTAACCTTCCAGCCCAATCCCTCCAAGACATTGGTAGTAGCCAACATCGTTTTTTCAAAGGAAGCGTAGAACTTCTTTTTATACGGTGATTCGTCTTTGATGTATTTGGGAATATTCACCGTGACACAGCCGATACAACATATCGCCATCCATAGTAAAATTATTTTCTTCATGCGCCCCCCCTCGTTCGAGCTAAATTGTTTCTCTTGAAATTTAAAATCATTATATACATGGTATCCCCGAAGGTCAATTCCTCTGACTCTCCATGGCTTTGTTGATTTTCTCTTCAATGTACTTTTGAATCCTGGTACTGAGCCGTTCTTTTAAGGTGTCGCGTAATGTACTTTCAATCAATTCCGTGCGCAGAGAATCGGCATAGCCGCTGACGCGCACCAAGAAATCCAATTTTTCCTCGCGTTCCCGGGCGATCGCCATCAACCGCTTGAAAATTTTTGATTCTGCTAACGTGACCCGCGGCATACTCAAAGCCACGACCCCTTCCAACCAGCGTCCTTTACTAACGTTAAAATGAGAACGCATCTGCAGGCTTTCACTGTCAAAATCAAATTGTTCGATGATGCTTTCTTGTGCAGACAAATCAAAATCAACAACGATTTGGGCGTCGATGATTTCTTTCATAGTACTCAACCCGAGAAAATCGGCAATCTTATCTAAAGGATTAAAATGCGTAAGCCGAAACCGCTCGGCCGTCAGCACTCCCTTCACCTGCCCCCCTTTATGATGACTGGCGCTGACCTGCCCGCTGATAATACCGCTCACTTCGGCATAGACCGGATAAAATACTTCGATGTCCTTAAAGTCTATCTTGTTTAAATTAAAGTCCATCATGTATTCGCGCTCTTTTTCATTAAAGTAAAAATTTCCCTGAGCGGAAACACGGCCGCCATACCCGTCGACGGTTAACTGCTCAATCAGCGTTCTCTTGCCTAAGAAATTTACCTCTAAGGCCAGTTGGTCAAAAAAAAGTTTTTGTAAAGGAAGTTCTTTATTATCGCGGATGATCTGCTCTATAAATTCCAGCCCTTTTGCCGTCACTACAAAATCGCTTTTTGCCGAGAGGGGATCTTTCTTTTGCATACTCATATCTTTTAAAAGGCAGACATACTGCCGCGACTCTGCGCCAAGCCAAATAAGCTGGGCCGATCCCGCGAGGCGGTTCTCAGAGGATTGTCCTTGAAACTCGACAGCCCAATCGTACTGCTTGGACGATTGCTCCAGATATTGCATTTGGCAACGCAACTCAAGTTTTGGAGAAAAGATATGTTCAATCTTCCCGCTGATATTAATAGCAAAATTGTTATCTACGGCCGCTTTGATTTGTTTGATATAAAAAATCTTATCTCGGAGACGGTAATTAATCAGCCCGGAAATATGGTCTAATCCCAAGGTGTCTTTTTCTAAGGCGATCTCAGTGGACGGAATGATGAATTCCATCTTAACATTCAAGTCATTCAGAGGGCCGGTCAAATGCCCCAAAAAACTCACCTGGCCTTCTTTGGTTTTAACCGTTTTAAACCATCTATAATAATCTAAGGAAATCGGCTGTGAATGAAATTTAATATCCGCCTGGGGCTGTCCCAGAAAATCACTGATAATGCCCGAACCGGAAAAATGATACTCTGTGTAATCGACGCTTGCGTCAACCAATAAATCTTTTCCTACTGGATCGAAGTGACCGGAAAAATGACACGGGGTTGCCAGGAAACCACCATCGGGAGAAATCTTTCCGTCAAAAGAAATTTTTTGGTCGCGCCCATCCAAGCAAAAATCAATGGTTAATTCTCTTGAAGCCTGTTTGTCGAGTGGTAAAGAAATATCTAAGTAAAAATTCTCGAAACAAAAAACAGCCTCATTCAAGACAACTTCCAGGCCGCCCCAAAATTTAAATCTTCTATTCTTAAAATTACGGATCTCTTTTAAGGAAAATCGCCTTGTCTCTGCCCATTGATCGATCTTCACCTCTGCCATCACAATATTCTTTATAGCTAGCTTGACCGGCCAAAGGTGCTGCCAAGAATACTTGAATGTAACCGCATCGGCGGAAAAATCGAAACCAAAGGCATTGTGGACCTTAACTCTTTCCAAACGGATACCGCGGGCAGAAGAGATAGATAAACCTCCCAGAGAAAAATCCGGTCCGGCCATCTCTGTGATCAGGCTGGTTACTTTTGCGGAAACAATGCGAGAGAACTGCGACAGAAAAAATAAGAAGGTAAAACAGATAATAAAAGGCAGGAAGAAAAGAAAAAAATCTCTAAGAACCGATTTTCTCAAGAACATCCCCGTTTAATAAAACCTCGATCCGGTCAACGAAATGGCGGATCTCATATTTATTGCCCAGCAAGGAAGTAAATTGGATCTGCTGGAACTTTTCGAAAAGGAGTACAAATTTATTATCAAAAATTCCCTTTTTTAAAAGATCAGCCTTCCGTTGGTCATGTCGATAGTTAGCAATTTTATACAGATAAACATTAGCCAAAAACGTGGTGATATCAACTAAGTCGCTTTGGATATGCTGACCTAATGCCATTTGCGCATCGGTGAGGTCATTCGTCTTCAGGAAATATTCCACAATAGCAAAATGCGTTTTGTTTCTTTCTTCTGGCTTAAGCCTGCTTTCCTGGAGTTTGTTCCTAAGGTCGAGAAGCTGGAATGAATCGTCGATTTGCGGGGAACTTTTCAAAGGAATCTGCAGATCGTTGGCAAAAAGATAAGCTGCTCTTGACATCTCAAAGCACAAGATCATCAAAAAACTCACCAGAATCCTCATGGTCTTCATTGCTCTCCCCCTCTGTTTAACAAATTTTACCGTGTTTATACGGCCGCGCTTTATTTTTTTCAGATTTCTTGGCGATTTCTTCTTCAATATCAATATTCAATCCCCCGCATAAGTCCAAAAGACGGATAAAGGTATCGGCGATCTCTTCTTTAAAATTGGCATCGTCTTGTTTGCGGTGGGACTCCATGGCCTCGGCCAACTCGGTAACAATAAGCATTAACGCCTCCCCGATATTGCGCTTCTCATCCCAGAAGCCCTTTTCGACGGCGATCCGATGGCAGGTTTGGGCCAATTGATTGAGCGATTGTCCTTTGATTTCTGTAATCACGAGAGATTCTCCTTCCTGATAATTTAATTTCGGTTTATCAATTCCGACATATCCTCGGACAATGGGGATTGCACCTTAATCCAACGATGATACACCGGATGCATCCATTCTAGTTCGCTGGCATGGAGTGCTGCCCGCTTGAACTTGACTAAAAAATTTTTTCCTTCGGCATATTTACGATCGCCTAAAAGCGGATGCCCCATTTCGCTGAAATGGATACGGATCTGATTGGTACGGCCAGTGATCGGCAGGACTTCGACAACGCAATAATTCTTTCTAAATTGAAGCACCCGGTAATGCGTGATGGCCGTTTTCGGCTGTGGTTTCCTGGAAAATTTCTGCCCATCATAATCGACAATGGCACTGCGGATGGTCCCCTGCATATTTTTAAGTCGGCCTTGCACAAAGGCAATGTATTTCTTTTTGACGTTTCTCTGGAAAAATTCGCGCATCATCAACTGCTGATTCTTCTTGCCCTTGGCAAACAGAATCGCTCCTGATGTGTCCCGGTCCAACCGATGGCACGGATGCAACCGGTATTCAACTGCCCCTGGGGCATACTGCTGGTTGACCAAATGGATTAAAGTGTTTTTCTCCTTTTGGGGAGAAGGTATCACCAAAGTACCCGATGGCTTATCAAAAACCACATAACAGTCGTCTTCGTACAAGATCCCAAGTGATTTTTGTTGTAAAACAGCTGTCCTCACTTTCCTTTGTATACATTATCCTGAAAAAGGCGTAAAACGCCGTAAATTTGCGGCCTCATCGACGAGACACAAAATGAATTTTTCGACAAATCGACAAAAATTATGGAATCCTGAGGCGTTCGATCTTCCTGAGGGTCTGCAAGAAG
>Ga0247727_10013798_pt1 | contig 13550 bp, 12 predicted proteins | sample WisWelCaveWW1625_FD_202498 | JGI IMG/M metagenome (GOLD analysis project Ga0247727, IMG submission 202498) | Biofilm microbial communities from Wishing Well Cave, Virginia, United States - WW16-25 | ecosystem: Environmental > Aquatic > Deep subsurface > Groundwater > Cave microbial mat | place... | reverse complement strand
ACACACAGGGGAAGGAACGGGCCGAAGACGCGAACAGTGTAGCGGCTTGGGTCGAGCTTCCGGTCAGATTCTCGGTAACAACAATATCGGTGATGGGCCGTTCCATTTGCTGTTTCATGCGAGGCCCGCCGCAGGAAACAGCAACATCCTAACAGAGGCGAACGTGAAAAGCTAGAGTCTCTGGTTTCCTAGATTTTGTGGAGGCTGCACGACCAGGGATGGATCGTGTGGGTGAGTCGATGGCCGCGGTTGCCATCTGGTGCGAAAGAGTCAAGCAACCGTCCTACACATCCGCATTTCCAGTGGGACCGGGGCCGGGCCAGATGAGGTAGGGTGGCTTTTTCATTGTCTCAGCCGAACGCGGGTAGAGACGTTGGGCATAACTGTAGGCGTCTTCTTGCGCAACCAAGCAAGTGGTTGCGGCGAGGTGGTTGGATACGACGCGGAAGGCCCCTCGATCATCCTCTGCGATGGTCGCCATATAAAGAGCACAGGAAAAACTCCCCTCTTTTGAGCAGGCGGTGCTGATCAAGAGGTGCGATCCATCTGGAAAGGTCATGATCGGGTCCAAATTGGTACGGCCCATGTATACTCCTCTTCGGTGACGTGTGCGATTATATGGCCTGATTCGCGTAGGGGGTCACATAGAGCCTGAGGAGGTGTCCGTCCCATTCTGTTCCTTCAAGAGCGACCACAGCGTTCGAAGCCTGTTCGCCGGACCCCATTTCGACGAATCCGTATCCGGCTGACTTTCCCGTATGTTTGAATCGGACCACATAGGCTCTGGCGACCAGACCGTAGGAGGTGAAGAGGCCACGTAGCGCACAGTCCGAGATCGTGTCCGGAAGTCCTCCGACATACAGAACCCGCTTCCCCATCGAGATTCCTTTCGTGACGTAGGCTGCTAATACACGCGGTGTTTCGATTCGACCAAGGTCTGCACCGTCATTCATTGTCTGTCGATCGTGCTATCGGCAGGGTCAAATGCGGCACGGACTGGTGTCGTTCGGCGGTCTCCCTGAAGAGACCTGTGTGCGGAGCAGAGCGGAAACTAGAGCATCGATCGCGCAGAATCTAGAGGGAGGGAATGAAGGCGCGAGGGATAGAGTAGTGACCGAACTTCATCAGGGGCTACTATAGCACAGTCTCGCTAGGATAGCGCAGGTGTCAGTCTGCCATGCCATGATTAAGAGCCTAATGCCTTGAAAGTAGAGGTCAATGCGTCCTCTCAGCATTACCGAGCCGTTCTATGCTTTCAAGAGAGTTGACGCCAGAAGGGGCTTGCTGTACGATGCTGGGTACATCGTTGGCGCAGTAGTCCGGCGGCACGGCTGTATACACCATAACGGACTTCGCGATCGCATCGCGACCAGGTCCTATCGGAGCTGATGCCTTCCTGGTTTCTCTCCCCTCGGTTCTCTGATCCCGTTTTAATGCGATCACACTGAAAGGATAACGCATTGCATACCTCTGTTCACACGACTTTTCATACCCTTGGTCTGTCTGAACCGCTCTTGCGGGATTTGACGGCGGCGGGTTTGCTGGTTCCCACTCCCATTCAAGCTCAGGCCATTCCACCCGCCCTTGAGGGCCGGGACGTCATTGGTTGTGCACAAACCGGTACCGGGAAGACGGCCGCGTTTGTTGTTCCCATGATCGAGCGGCTTGCGGTCCTGCCGAAGGGGCAGCCGCACGCGTTGATTCTCGCACCGACGCGGGAATTGGCGTTGCAGATTTTTGGTTCAATCGAGAAGCTCGGTCGAAGCCACCGTATCTCTGCCACAGTCATCGTCGGAGGGAGTGATATGCAGGCGCAGATCAGAGGATTGCGCCAGCGGCCCGATATTCTGGTTGCCACACCGGGGCGTTTGCTGGACCATATGTGGAACGGGACGATCAATTTGGCCCCGATTAAAATTCTGGTACTCGATGAAGCCGACCGTATGCTCGATATGGGATTTGCGCCACAGATCAATCAGATTCTTGACGCGTTGCCGGTGGAGCGACAGACGTTACTCTTTTCCGCCACGATTCCGACGGATGTCACCCGCCTGGTTCAAGCGAGCCTGAACGGTGCCGTTCATGTGATGGTGACGCCTCCCTCGACGACGGCTGAAGGTGTGACCCAGGCCTTGCATCATACGACCTCCCATGAGAAGCCGAATCTGTTAGTGTCGTTGCTGGGGGCGGAGCGAGGGACCGTCCTCGTATTCGCTCGGACAAAGAGTCGGGTCGATCGACTCGGTCAGACGCTTGAACAGGCCGGTCACCGCGTTGCGGTCATCCACGGAGACCGAAGCCTGCCCCAGCGCCTCCGTGCTCTCGACGGATTTAAGCGAGGACGGGTTAGAATTCTCGTCGCGACGGATATCGCAGCCCGCGGGATTGACGTGGCAAATATCGGCCACGTGGTGAATTACGATTTGCCGAATTGTCCGGAGGACTATATTCATCGTATTGGACGGACAGCCCGTATGAAGATGACCGGGCGAGCCACCAGTTTCGTGACTTTCGAGGAACAGGATCAGCTGCGTGCAATCGAAACGTTGTTGGGACATGCTGTGCCGTTGGCAGAGGGAAGTCCCCGCCCCAATGATCGTCCGCATTCGAGGATGCCTGAACGACCCAGAGGTGACCGTCAGCGGTGGGGGGGGCCAGGCGAGGACCGACGCCAGCATCAGTCGAGTTCCACGTCGTACCGGAGGGGGTCTAGGTTTCTTAGGACAGAGTCTAACGGCCAGCAGGCTGCGGAAAAACCATTTCGGCACGGCAGCATTTCGATGGCCAACACGTCTGGGACAAAATGAGAACACCCAGCAGGATGCTCAAAAAGGCCGTCCTTGTTCTTCGTGAAAAGTGAAATGTAAAAGGTGAAAGGTTTCAGAGGAAGAGCCTTCGACACTCCTACGTTTCACTTTTAACTTTTCACGTCTCACGCCTAACAATCTTCGTATGCTGGCGGACTTTTTCAGCATCCTTGCCAGGGAGATGTCAGCGACGCGTATCTACTGACAGGTAAAGATTTGTGAGCGATCAGAGGAGTATCACCATGACAAACCCAAAGACTGAGGGGCTGCACGCGGTGAAGAGATGGGTGAGAATTCCGGACGGCACGAAGGTCAGGTTTCGTGAGGACGGACGCGAAGGGATCATCGACGGACTGACGGAATTGGTAGTCGGCCCTGGCCGCAATCCGGATAGCCGGACGCAATATCGCATCAACGTCGGAGATCCTGACCGGACACTCGCAATTGAGGATGATTTGCTGGTCCTGACTGATGAGGCTGGCGTGGTGCTAATGATGAAGCAGAAGGGCGAGTATCGCCGTGTGGTCACCCAACAGTTACAAGCAGTGTTTACCGCTGATCGCTTTGTGAAAGCGGCGTAGGGTGGGAGTGATGTGATGCGCGGGGATTGCGCTCACGTTATCCCTAATACAGTGGCTCTTGCGGGCCCCACTGAAGCCCGGCCAAATCTGGATCCTCTCCTCCCTCTGTGTTCAGGGGGCGAGCGGGCTTCTCGGTCTTGCGCTGTTCTCGACGGGCGTCTTTCTCGCGCAGCTGAATTTGCTTCGCTTTCTCGCGGTCTCGTTTTGCAATGGTCGTTTTTCCTGCTCGTCCGATGGTGTCCTCCTTTGCCTGGCGACTCGTATTGAGTCACCAGTCACCTGCCGTTAATGATTCTGTCCCTCTATGATTGTGGCGACTCCGTTGCTCCGCGACGTCTCTTGCTGCTTGAGTCAGGAGCATGGTTAGGGGTCTTGGCTTCTCGTTCAGCCGTGCGGGAGCGAGTACCCTGGCCGAACCCACGGCTTGCCATGTTCGACACTTGCAGGCGGATGTCTGCCATTGAGGTCGTCAGACTGGTATCAAGAGGACTTGGCAGGCCGAGCACCTCCCATCGGATTTTTGGTTTCCGCGTTGCCCGTGCCCGGTTCTTTCTCGTCTTGTCGGCTCGCCACCCAGTGGATAGCTTCATAAGTGCTCCTTTATACATAGCACCTGGCATCTCCAACGTGGAAAAGCGCTCGCTGGAGATGAGGGGGTCGGATAGAAATGCCGAAATCATTCCGTCCATCCTTCTGCCAGGCATCCATGCACAGAATATGATGGAACGTATGAGCCGCACGTCCAAAAGAATCAATCGCGCTGAGACACTGCTATGAGATGGGGCCGCGCGAGGAGTACTACTGGCTCGTACGAGTACACACTAATAACATGGGACAGGGCGAGAGTCAAATAGGGTATATAGCTAATTACATAAATTTGTATAGTGGACATGCCCCTGGCCTGCGTTGACACACCCGTTTTCGAATAGTAGCTTGTTTGGTCTGTGCGTACGGGTGGGGTGAATTGAACGTCAGGAAAGGACGCCATCGAAAGTCAGTGGTCATACTCATTGCACAACCAACGCTGATCGAGTTGTGGGCAATGAGCCGAGGATACGTGAGGAATTTTCCGGTTAGGCGAATGCGGTGAAGGAACTTCCGCAGCTTCCTGACACAGCGGTTAGTGGGATGGCCAGGAGCGCGATCGACAGGGCCAAGAGTGTTGAGACAACGTTGGGAGAGGCAGGCAATCGTACAGCCGAGACCAGTAAGGAAGGGACTCCGTAAGCCAGAGATTTGGAACTCAGGGACATGGCGGATGCGTTCCTCACTGCATGCTATAATGCAATCGGTGCGATTGAGGAATTATATTTGTGGATAGAGCGTCCTGATGTACGGTAGAAACATGGTAGGGACACTCGATGGAACAGACCCCATATCGATCCTCTGTCTTAAATAGATTTCGCCATCATCCTCGTATCCGCATCTCTGCTCCGTTTGTCTGCGCCCTGTCTCATTACCAATCTCGTCGTTGGTTGAGGGGGCCTGGTATTGACCTGGGCGTGGTCTACGATCTTTCGATACGCGGCGCCCGAGTCAGCACGGAGGCTGAGATCAGGCCAGGGGATGAAGTTACGTTGAGCCTGCGTCTTCCCAAGCAAATCAAGCCTGCCGATATTGCCGTTGCCACCGTGCAGTGGGCGAAGGATCAATTCTTCGGCCTAGCCTTCACGGAATTAACCCCTGCCGCCCAGAATCGGCTAAAAAAGTACGTGGCTATCGTTTCAACGACTGCCGCATAGCCTTCCGTTCATTCGTCACCATTTTCACCGCAGCCTCCTTCTTTTCTTGAAGGGGCGTGCTGTGCTGAATTCTGAGTGGCGACTTGGCAGAAATTGTATAGTGCGGTTGCACGCGTGACCTGTGTTCTTTGAGTCAGATTACTTGATGGCCACTGCCTTGACTTCCTTGAACGTGGTGTGGCCAAGCAGGGCCTTCTGAACTCCATCCTGCATGAGGGTGGTCATCCCCTCTTCAATGGCAGCATTTAGCATCTCTTCAGTTCTCGCCTTCGTCTGAATCATGCGTTTGATTTTGTCCGATCCCAGAAGCAACTCGTGCAGGGCCACGCGTCCCTTAAAGCCAGTGTGCTTGCAGGTTTCACATCCCTTCCCGCGGGCCAGGCGGAACGTGTTGTCTTGTGGGATGCCGAGCTTGTCCCAACGTTCAGGTCCATAGCCCTGGCGGATTTCCTCGTATTCTTCCGGTGTCCCGACGTACTGGCCCGTACAGTCCTTGCAAATCCGGCGAGTGAGGCGCTGGGCGAGGACTCCCAACATCGCATCGGCAAAACTAAACGAATCGCATCCCATATCGAGAAGTCGAGTGACGGTTTCCACCGCGCTGTTTGTATGGAGTGTGCTCAGGACGAGGTGTCCGGTCAATGAAGCTTCAATGCCAATTTCAGCCGTTTCTTTATCCCGCATTTCTCCGACCATGATCACGTCTGGGTCGGCCCGAAGAAACGCGCGCATGGCAGCGGCAAATGTGAAGTTGATTTTTGGGAGAACTTGAACCTGCCGGAGCCCATATTGTGTGATTTCGACGGGATCTTCCGCCGTCCAGATCTTAATGTCTGGCGTATTGATGAAGCCGAGGACGGAGTGCAGGGTCGTGGTTTTTCCTGAGCCGGTTGGTCCGACGCAGAGAATGATGCCGTAGGGTTTTTCGGCGATCCCCTTGATTGCTGCGAGATTCCGGTCCGAGAACCCCATCTTGTCGAGGGGTAAAGGCTCGCTGGCCGCGAGCAGACGCATGACCACATCTTCGTTATATCCGGCGGTCGGAATTGTCGCGACGCGCAATTCGATTTCTTTGTTGTCCGACAGTTTAAATTTGATCTTGCCGTCCTGGGGTTTGCGCCGTTCTGCGATGTCGAGGCTGGCCATAATCTTCAAACGCGACACGATAGCGCGCCGATAGCTTTGGGGAATCTTCATGTATTCGAAGCAGTCTCCGTCGACCCGGAACCGGACAAGGGTCTCACGTTTTTCGCCATAGGGTTCGACGTGAATATCGGAGGCGCCTTGTCGATAGGCATCGGCGATGATCTGATTGGCCAGTCGCACGATGGCATTGTCGTTTTCGTCAAGGCCGCCTCCGGCATCCTCCGCCGCCGCCTCTTGGGCTTCGTTAACGAGTTCGCCGAGAATGTCGGAGACATTTTCATCTAACTTTCGTGTGCTGCCGGTATCTCCCTGTCCCTGTCCTGTGGCGGAGCCGAGGAACTGGGCGATATCACGACGGAGGCTGATCGCAAAGCGAATGTTGAGACCGGGGAACGTCCGTTTAATATCCGCTACACGGTCGAGATCTCCCGGGTCGTCTGTCAAAATTTCGATGGCGGTCCGGTCCCGCTTGAGGGGCATCCAGTGGTTTTTCTTGAGGTAGTCGACGTTCAGGTTTTTCAGGAGTTCGACATCGATAATTGTTCGATCGCTGTACTCGATGTAGGGGCATTTGTGAAACTGGGCAAGCGACTTTCCGATTTCGAGTTTCGGCACCTTGTATTTCTCAATCAGGATGCTCTCGAAGTCCGACACGCCTCTCCGAGACTCGGCAATCGCCTGGTCCAACTCGTTCTGGGTAATGCGGTTGTTTGTGACCAGGCGATCGAACTTGGTTGGGTTTTTCTTCGAGATCTTGCGGAGATTGAAGAAGGCGATGCCGAGTGCCTTTGCAATCTCCGCGACGGATTCTTCGTCTTTTCTGGTGAATCGTGCGCCGCTCTTTTTGTTGAGGAGTTGAAAGACGCCCATCAAATACTTGTTGTCCGCCACGATCGGGTAGGTCAGGACCTGTTTCGTCTTGAATCCAGTCCGCTTGTCATAGGAGGTGTCGTGGAGGAGTGAGGGATGGACACCTTGCAACTCGGCGATATTATAGGCGTCCGCAATGCTCACAGGGCGGAGGTACTTTGCGCAGAACCCGGCCAGGCTTTGTTCGGTGATGGGAATGCGGATTTCCTCGACGCTGTCGATATTAGGGACTTTGGAGAAAATCTCCTTTTTCTCCGCATCGAACGCGAAGATGGTGAGGTCTTCGGCATCGAAGATGCTGAGAATTTCCTTACGCAGGTCGAGGAGAATATGGTCGAGATCGCTGGCCGAATGGATTTGGTCCGTGATGCGTTTGACGTTCTCGGCGAATGCCACTTTCTGCTGAAGTTCCTGAAGATTCTGTGGGATGGGATTGGCTTGCATTACATGGGTTCCTGACCATCGACAGGGAAGGTCGTCGTCGGATTCGTATGCTCAATGAAGAGTGAGTACAATCCACGTGACCATAAGGGCCTAGAGACAGAGATTGAAGTTCAGTCTAACTGATCGCGGATGGAAGGCAAGAAAAAGGCAGTTTCAGACTGGCGCGGTTACGGAAGCCACAACATAAATGATGCCATTGGTAGGCGGTATGGTTTTCAATTTGCTTGTGTGCGAGTCAGATGAGCAGCGACTTGAGCGGGAGGCAGCTTGAGTTTCATCCCATCTTTCCGAGTTTTGATCTCCACGACTCCTTCGGCAAGGCCCTTGTCTCCGACGACGACTTGGAAGGGGGCTCCCATCAAATCCGCATCGTTGAACTTCACGCCAGCTCGTTCGTCCCGATCATCCCAGAGTACCTCGAACCCTGTTGCCTGCAGCTCGTCGTAGAGCTGTGCGGTGACTTGGGAGGTCTGGGCTGATTGGGTGAGCGGGAGGAGATGCACATGGAACGGCGCGATTGGAAAGGGCCAGATAATGCCTTTAGCGTCGTGGTTCTGTTCGATTGCCGAAGCGGCAGTGCGTCCGACGCCGATACCGTAGCATCCCATGACGGCGAGGCACTCTTTGCCGTGAAGATCTAGGAAGGAGGCCTTCATGGTTTCGCTGTATTTGGTGCCGAGCATAAAGACATGTCCGACTTCGATGCCTTTCGTCGCTTTCAAGGTCCCGTCTTTTTTGGGTGACGGATCTCCTGCGCAGGCGTTGCGGAGATCGGCAAACTGCTCGACCTGAAAATCGCGATTCCAATTCGCATCGACATAGTGCGCATCGCTCTGATTGCCGCCGATGACCATGTTGCGCAAGGCTTTGACAGCGTAGTCGGCAATAATCCGAACGTGTTTCAGGCCAACGGGACCGGCGAACCCGACCGGTGCACCAGTGATTTGCGCGACGACGGTGGGAGTGGCGAGTTCAAGATCAGTGACACGCAGGAGTCGTTGAATCTTGACCTCATTCGCCTCATGGTCTCCCCGTATCAACACGGCAACCGTGTCTTTCCCTGTCGAGTAGACGAGCGTTTTCACGAGGTGGGTAGGGGAAACGTTCAAGAATCTCGTGACCTCTTCGACTGTCCTGCAGCCGGGCGTCTGGACGATGCGTAGAGGACGCGGGGTTTCGGTGTCCACATCAGTAGGAGGAAGCACTTCGGCCTGTTCAACATTGGCGGCGTAGGAGCCGGCATCGCTGTAGACGATAGTGTTCTCGCCTGTTTCTGCGAGCACCATGAACTCGTGAGACGAACTGCCGCCGATCAGGCCGGTGTCGGCTTCCACGGCACGGAAGGTGAGGCCGCAGCGCGTGAAAATACGATGGTAGGCATCGTACATCTTCTGATAGCTGAGCCTGGCGCTCGCTTCGTCCTGGTCAAAGCTGTAGGCGTCCTTCATGATGAACTCGCGTCCCCGCATGAGTCCGAAGCGAGGGCGTATTTCGTCGCGAAACTTTGTTTGAATCTGATAGAAGTTCAGCGGCATCTGCCGATAGGAACGGACTTCGCGCCTGAACAGGTCGGTGATCACTTCCTCATGGGTCGGTCCCAAGCAGAACTCGCGCTCGTGGCGATCCTTAAAGCGCAGTAGTTCTTTGCCGTAAAAATTCCATCGGCCGGTTTCTTGCCACAGTTCTGCGGGGGAGGCAATGGGCATGAGGAGTTCTTGAGCGCCGGCCCGGTTCATCTCCTCTCGAATGATCTGCTCGACTTTTCGGATGACCCGGAGACCGAGCGGGAGGTACGTGTAGATGCCGGCCGCCACCTTCCGAATCAGACCGGCTCGGAGCATGAGCTTATGACTGACGGTTTCCGCTTCGCCCGGGTCTTCTCGCAATGTAGGGATTAAGACTTGAGAGGTCCGCATGATTCTGTGAGAAAGGTCAAAAAGTCATCAAACCCGAACGGCATCACATCTGAGTGCCGGTGAGCGAGAGAATGTTTTGCTGACATGATGACGTTCGACCTCAGACATTCGAACTCATGCTCTATCGAAGGAAGATTCGCTCAAGGTCATTCCAAAACGCAAAGATCATGACGCCCACTAACAGCACGAGCCCGGCCTGTTGCGCGATTTCTCTCTGGCGTTCGCCGAGGGGTTTCCGGAGGATGCCTTCAATCAGGAAAAACAACAGATGGCCGCCGTCGAGAATGGGAATGGGGAGCAAGTTGAGGACGCCCAGATTGATGCTTAGGATGGCAATGAGAAAAACCACACTTGAGGCTCCCTGCGCGGCGGCTTCTCCGGATATATTGGCGATCGTCAGCGGGCCGCCGATGTTCTTGCTGGAGATGTCCCCCACGACCATCTTGTAGAGGCCGATTGCGGTCAACTCGGTCCAGCCCCACGTGGCTCCCAAGCCGTCATAGAGCGATAGCAGAGGGCTGCTGGAGCGCATGATCGAACGGCCTGGCCCTGAAATGCCGATCTTGCCGACTTCGACCGACTGGCCGTTGACCATCGCCTTCTCAGCAGAGGGCGTCACGGTCAGCGAAACTCGATGCCCTTCCCGCAAGACCTCTACCTGTAACTGGCGATTGGGGTTTTCTTTCACGATACCGGTCATCTGAGACCAGGTATGGATCGTCTGGTTATCGATCTTGACCACATGGTCCCCGGCTTGAAGCCCGGCTTTCGCCGCCGGAGAACTTTGCATGACTGACGTGACGAGGGATGGTGTTTCTTCGACGCCTAGGTAGTATCCGGGCTCTTGTGCAGTGGTCTGTGGTCCGGGGGTGGTTGTGGGCGTGACCGTCAGTGTTTTGACCTGTTCGCCTCGTTTGATCTCAAGGGTCAACGCCTGCCCGTTGCTCTTCGCCACGGCGTCGAATAGTTCTGTCCTGGTCGAAATGTCTCGCCCGTTGACTCGACTGACACGATCTCCGATTTGAATGCCTGCGGTATCGGCCGGAGAGCCGGGGACCATCGCTTCGATATCAGGAGTGAGATCCTGGAACGTTGGGACAAAAAGCGGAGCTCCAGTCGCGAGCCATCCGGCGAAAATGAAATAAGCCAGAATGAAGTTAAACCCGGGTCCCGCGGCGACGATCAGGACTTTGCCCCACAATCCTTGGTGCGCAAACGACCGCTTACGATCCTCCTGTGTGGTCGCCTCGGTCTCATCTTCGCCGAACAGTTTCACGTAGCCACCGAGCGGCACGGCCGAGAGGAGATATTCTGTTTCACCCATTTTCCGGCCGAAGAGCTTCGGTCCGAATCCAAGTGAAAACTTGAGGACCTTGACGCCGACCCAGCGAGCGGCCAAGAAATGCCCGAGTTCATGGAACGCGACTAACACGCCCAAAACGACCAGGAACCACCACGCCTTCTGCAGTAACAACCAGACTGTATCGGGGGACCAGGTAAATGCCATGAACACAGTATATGCTCCTTCGTGTAGACCTAGCAGGATGCTGAAAAAGTCCGCCAGCGTATGAAGACCGTTATTTGGTTTGTCTCGTTTGTTTGGTTAAACCAAACAGACCAGATGAACCAGATTAACAAAACAAACCAGTTTGAGCATCCTGTTAGCGTGCCAACGCTACAACCAACGATTCAGCTTTCTCTCGGGCCCAGCGATCTGCCTCCAGCGCGTCTTCCAACGTCTCGACCTCTTTGGTGGTGTGGAGGTCCATCGTGCTGCGAATGATCTCCGCAATGTCGGTGAACCGGATACCACCGTTCAAGAATGCCTCGACCGCGATTTCATTTGCGGCGTTCATCGTGGCCGGCATCGTACCGCCGATCCGCAGGGATTCATAGCCAAGCCCCAAGCAGGGGAACCGGTCGTGATCCGGCTTGCAAAACGTCAACTTCGCGATTTCCGTCAGATCCAACGAAGGCAGATCCAGCGGCATGCGCCCTGGATATCTCATTGCATAGGAAATAGGAGTCCGCATATCAGGCAATCCCAATTGCGCGATCATTGAACGATCCTGATATTCTACCAGAGAATGAATGATGCTTTCCCGATGGATCATGACTTCGACCTGGGATTCCGGGATGTCGAAGAGCCACCGGGCTTCGACGACTTCAAGACCTTTGTTCATGAGGGTGGCAGAATCGATCGTGATTTTGGCGCCCATCTTCCAGTTGGGATGTTGGAGTGCCCGTTCGGGTGTGACGTCCTGCAGCTCCTCCCGGCTCAGGGTCCAGAGCGCTCCTCCAGACGCCGTCAAGATCAGACGGCGGACATCCTCTTTCCGATGGCCTTCCAGCGACTGGAAGATCGCACTGTGTTCGCTGTCGACCGGGAAGATACGAACGCCATACCGTCGCGCCTCGTCCTGCATCAGTTTCCCCGCCATGACCATCGGCTCTTTATTGGCCAAGGCGATCTGCTTTCCGCTTCGGATCGCCGCAAGGGTGGGCACGAGACCGGCTCCACCGACGATGGCGGAGATGACGAGTTCAGCTTCGGGCGCAGAGGCGACCTGAATCAAGCCCTCTTCCCCAGCCAAAATTTCGACAGGCAGGCCCGCACAGCGTTGCCGGAGCTTGGCGGCAGCGGAGGCATCCGACAGGGCCACCACGCGGGGCTTGAACCGGCGGATCTGGTCCTCGAGTTTTTCAACATTGCTGCCGGCAGTCAGTCCTGCCACGCGGAATTCTTCGGGGAACCAGTTCACGATATCTAAGGTGCTGGTGCCGATCGACCCTGTCGATCCGAGGATGACGATCGTTTTCATAAGGGCTCCTTCACTCAATGATTCGTAGCCGGCTCACCATCGTTACATAGTAGTAGAAGACGGGGGCGGTGAACAAGAGACTATCCAGACGGTCGAGCATGCCCCCGTGACCCGGCAGTATCCGGCCGGAATCCTTCATGCCGACGCTGCGTTTCATGGCCGATTCGGTCAGGTCACCCCAGAGACCAGTAATGGTCAGCAGGATAGCCAAGATCAGACAATCGAGACCGGACAACTCAGGGAGAAACCACCAACGAGCTGCATATCCAGCAATTATGGCAGCAATCAAGCCACCCACCAAGCCCTCGACAGTTTTTTTTGGACTGATCGTGGGAGCCAAGCGATGTCGCCCGTACAGTGTGCCGACAAGGTAGGCTCCGGTATCGGATGCCCAGGTCACCAGAAGAAGAAAGAAAATCAGCCATTCACCCAGAGGCAGGAGCCTCGTCATCGAGAGCGTGCCGAGTGTGAGGCCCAGATAGAGCACGCCGAACAAGGTCATGGCACCATCCCTCAGGCTCTGTTCGAGGGGCGAGCGACTGAGGAGCGGGACCGAAATAATACAGACCAGTGTAGCCAGGAGGGTTGGAACGATGATGTCCGGCCGGTGTGTTCCGAGAATCAGGGCGGCGAATCCTGTCAGGCCGATCCCTATCAGCCAGGAGTGGCTGCGGTCGCTGAAACATAATCGGTAGAACTCGAAGAGGGCGAGCCCCCCTGCCAGCACCACAGCGCCAGAAAATGCGAGGGGCGGGAGGTAACGAATGAAGGCATACAAGAGTGGAGCGAAGACCAGAATGGTATAGATCCGTCGGGGGTCGAATCGGGATGCCGTAACCGGCGTTGGTTCAGCCTGCTGTTGGTCGGCGGTTTTGTATTCCTGCATATGGAGGTTTAGGTCGACCACTATGAAGAAATGGTGCTGAGGACGCGACCGAATCGCCGCTCGCGTCGCTGGTATTCCAGCAAGGCCAGCAAGAATTCGCGGCGGCGGAAGTCGGGCCACAGGGTCGGAGTGAAATACAGCTCGGTGTAGGCGAGCTGCCAGAGGAGAAAGTTACTGATTCGTGCTTCGCCGCTGGTGCGAAGCAACAGGTCTGGATCAGGCAGCTCATGGGTGTAAAGATATTGCTGGATACGCGATTCATCCACATCGTCCGGTTGCAGCTTTCCGTCTTGTGCTTCATGAAGGAGTTCACGCACCGCGTCCACGATCTCAGTG
>Ga0247727_10013797_pt1 | contig 13551 bp, 12 predicted proteins | sample WisWelCaveWW1625_FD_202498 | JGI IMG/M metagenome (GOLD analysis project Ga0247727, IMG submission 202498) | Biofilm microbial communities from Wishing Well Cave, Virginia, United States - WW16-25 | ecosystem: Environmental > Aquatic > Deep subsurface > Groundwater > Cave microbial mat | place... | reverse complement strand
GAGGAACGCCTTTTGATCCGTGCGGACTAAGGATTGGGACGCCTGCAATTACAACAAGAGGCATGAAAGAGACAGACATGAAGCAGATCGGGGAATGGTATGTCAAGGTTTTGAAGGATCCTGATAATTCTCAATTAAAAGATAAAGTCAGAGAAGAGGTTTTAGAGTTTTTGAAGGAGTTTCCGTTGTATGAGGATTTGGATTATTAAGTTATTAACTAAATTTCTTTTATTTGTTATCTATCCATTATTTTTGACTATCTCCATAAACACCTCAATCGGCTCTTTGTCAAACAGCTGCTTCCTCACAAGATCAAGAGCCACATTATGAATCCCATTCTCTGCCGGGTTTAGTAATGACATCCTCATCGAATTTGCTAACCCGAGAATATCATGCTTATGTATTGTCTTCATCCATGCGAGTTCAAAAGCAAACGCTTTTGCTTCTTCCAAAATAACATCTGATTTGGCTATACTTAAGCAGTGGCCAATCTCATGTCCGATTGTAAGGAACAGCATGTCAAGAGGATTATGTTTTATAAAAACGCTTGAAAAATCTCTCATGTGCTTTCTGTTTATTGCAAAGCCCTGGATACTATTGCTCCATCTTCTTGAATGTTTGCTGTGTTCAACTTCCAGAAGATTTTCATTCAGGATTGTTATCAGTATGTCTTCAGGCATATCAAAACCAATAGTAAGTTTGAATGTTGTTTTTATTTTCTTTTTTAATTGAGGAGTCAGATTATCTATAAATTCTACAGAAGGCCTATTATCCGCGAGGAAAATTTCAGGTTCGTGAACTATGATAGAAGTTGTCTGCGGGATTTCATAGTCAAATTTATTGGCATATGCCTGCTTGTTTGTCGCATATTCTAAACCCACCTGCATCCTAAGGGCATTTTTCAAAATGTATCTTTCTATTATTGATGAGCCTCCATAAATCATCTTCGGAAGGCCGAAATTGAACATCGCCATATAAGCGGATGCCCTGTAAAGAGGGGCAGCATCTTTTATCCTGTATTCAAGAGAAGCCCTGAAATAGCTCTGGCTATTGAAATCAAAATTCCTTGCATTCGGAGAATTAAGTATACCATAATCATTATTGTTGCCTGAATACATGATAAAAACAAATGCAAGCAGGTTTAAAAAATATATGGGACAAATTTGTCACTGGAAAAAATACTTAATTGCTCAATGTAATTTTGGTCCCTGCCTTGCCTCTCAATGTCTTTTCTAAGTTTTCTGGATCAGTGATATAGACAGCCTTGACTCCATACTTGACAGCATTGATTGCTGCCTGCACCTTTGGGGCCATACTGCCTGATCCGAAATGACCTTCGTCCATAAGTTGCTGGGCGTAATCTGATGTCATATTCTTTATTAGCTTTTGGCCAGGTTTTTCAAAATTTATGTAAACTCCGGGAGTCCCTGTCAGGATAATAAGTTCAGTATCCTCATTTGAATATTTGCTCTGGAATTGCGCTGCAAGTACTGCGCTTGCCAAATCCTTGTCGATAACAGCTGGAACACTTTTAAGATTTTGTCGATACCTGATGACAGGTATGCCTCCTCCACCTACTGCTATTGGGATGTAATTTGCCATCAACAAAGCATCGATTGCATCAAACTCAACGATTTCTAGCGGATTAGGTGAAGCTACGACTTCGCGATACATCTTTGAAGGCAATGTTTGATATAGCCTGAAAATTTTTTCTATGCCTCCATCCTCAACCAAGAATTCAGGCATGCCTTTGATTACTTCTTTTTGACTTTTAACATGCATTGTTTTTCTTAACTGCTTTTCTGAATATACCTTTCCGATAGGTTTAGTAGGATTCTTGAAAGCAGGATCTTTTTTATCAACAAGCACTTGGGTAATAAGAGCGATTACTCCCATATCCAATCCGTTTTCTGAAAGCGCCCTTGGCAATTGGAGCTGAATCATAGACCCTATAGATCCTTGCGTCATCGCATCAGCGTATTGCAGCGGCAACCCATAAACTTTTCCCGCCGCTACACCTGCCTCATTGGCAGCAAGGATATCCCCTACCTGCGGCCCGTTCCCATGGGTTATTACATACTTGTATTGAGGAAACTTCTTCATAACTTTAGCTAAAAAATCTACAGTAATGCCTGTCTGCACCAATTGTTCCAAATAGCTTGGTGTAGGTTCATCTTTTTTTAATTTGGCCAGCTGATTTCCGCCGAATGCAATTATCCTGTATCCTGACATTTTAATTCTCCTTGAATAATTCAGCGAGCATTATGTTATATTTAAAAATGATCCCGTTGGCTTTGCAATGCAAAAAATCGGAAGTTATTATAACAAGAGGCGAATTAATTAGTGTATGAGAAATTTTTTCCTGTTTTTTGCGTTTATGGCGCTGCTTGTGCCAATATGCTTATCCCAGCAGCCGAAGATAGAGTATTTTGTGAATGATTATGCAAAGCTTCTTACATATGAGGAAATAGCAGAGATTGAACCAATCTTTAAAAAAATTTACGATTCAGGAAAGGCAGAATACGCAATAGTTATAATAGATACATTGGGCGGGGAAGATATTGAAGGTTATTCTTACAGGCTTTCAGAAGGGAATTTAGGCGACAAAGAAAAGAATAACGGGCTTCTTCTTCTTATTGCAGTAAACGACAGGCAGTACAGGTTTGAAGTCGGAAGGGGCCTTGAGCCTGAGCTTCCTGATATTATCATGGGAAGGATAGGAAGATATTACCTTGAGCCAAATTTCAAGAACGGGGATTATGCACAAGGTATAATGGAAGCATCTATTCAAATTCAGGACATTCTCCTCAATAATGCGACGCTTTCAGAAAAGGAGAGCCAAACTGAAATCGGAACCAACTTGAAGACTATTGTTCTTATCATAATAATATTATTTATAATACGCATCATCATAATTATTGCAACGGCAAATGCAACAACAAGGAGTGACGGAGATTACTTTACAGCAGCCTGGCTTCTTTCAAGCATGATGAAAGGCGGAAAAGGAGGTTTTGGCGGGTCAGGAGGAGGGTTTGGAGGATTCGGAGGAGGAAGTATGGGTGGCGGTGGCAGTTCAGGAGGGTGGTAAAAGTGGACTTTAACATATTCAAAAAACAGGAAACTTACAATGAAACAACATTGGATTGCCCGCGGTGCAAAAAACCAATGAAAAAGATTAATAAAGGCAATGTTGTTATTGATATCTGCCCTAAATGCAAAGGCATGTGGCTTGATGATAATGAGATTGATAAGCTTGTAAAAATATCACGAGGTAAGAAAGATGGCAAAAAATGAAGTTAATAAGGCATTTCCGACATGGGTCTTTGTTGTCGGAGGGATTTTATTAGTCCTGGTAATTTTAGGAATGTGGATAGGAGGGACTTACAATAGCTTAGTCGGAATGGATGAGGGAGTAAACGGTGCCTGGGGAAATGTCCAGACAGCATATCAGAGGAGAGCAGATTTGATTCCTAATCTAGTTGCGACAGTTAAGGCTTACAGCGACTACGAAGGGGAGGTTTTGACTGAAATTACAAAAGCAAGGGCATCAATAGGAAGCGCACAGACTCCCGAGCAGCTGGCAGCAGCTGACCAAGAACTGACTTCTGCTTTGTCAAGGCTCCTTGTCGTTGTTGAGAATTATCCTAACTTAAAGGCAAATGAAAATTATCTTGACCTGCAGGTGCAGCTTGAAGGGACAGAAAACAGGATAAAAGTTGAAAGGGATGTCTATAACGGAGCAGTCAGGAATTTCAATGTTGTTGTAAGAAGATTCCCTTCAAGTATTGTTGCAGGTATCTTCGGCTTTTCCCAGAAGGAGTATTTTGAGGCCCAGGACGGAAGTGAAAATGCCCCAGACGTAGGCAATATGTTCAATTAATTTTAATTTTTATTATTCTTCATTCTACAGTAGTTACAAAATAGAAAGCTTTATATATAAAGATTTATTTTTCTAACGTAGCTACTTAAAAATAACAACAAATAAGGGAAAAAAATGAACTACTCTACACCATCTAACATTGCAACTACAGTACCTACTTTTATGCCAAATTACGGAGCACCAATCCAAAATTATAAAAGCATATCACTTGCAAAAAAATTAGGAATAAATCCACATGTTGATATTCACGGAAATGCTCATATAATGCCTGGCCTTGATGCATTTGTAAGGAGCATCAGCAATGTTTTGAGCGGAATTTCAGTTTATGATAAGATTTTTCATGTACAATCAGATGAGAGAGCATATAGGTTTGCTCAATCTTATCTTGAATCAAACGGAGTTAATGAAGATATTAGAAATTTGAGTTCTACAATGACTCTTGAGATGCTTGCTGAGATACAAAGCAGGCCAGCTGAGATATCTAGTTTTGCAAGCAGGTTTGTTAAAGGGTTTGTTCCAGTTTACGGGACTATGAGCAGATTGTCTGAAACAGATAATGCCCAAGCGAAGGCAATGATCCAAAGATATGTAGACATTGAAACAGGAGAAGTAGATGTTGCAGGCCTTAAGAATGCAGTAGGCTATGCAGGCAAACAAATCATTAAAGGATTATCACAAAGAACAAATCCAAATGTGAATTTAACTATGGGACAGGTTTCTTCAAGACTAGATCGTGCTGAATATGCATTATCCCATTTATCGCCTGCTGTATTTGACATTGTGTTATTAACAGGAGCTTCTGCTTTAGGAAGTTATCTTGCAGGTGAGTTAGGAATCGTGGCAAATCCTTTAATAGGATATGCAGCAACTAAATTTGCACTGCCAATTGCCAACGAAGGAGCCACATTAGCTAATACTAATTTTTTCCAAAAGTCTGACAATAGTGCTGTTAAAATAACCGGTGATCTATTAGCTGGTTTAGCAAGCACAGCGTTAATGACAGGCATGACCGGCAATTTCTCATATTTGTTAGCATTTGGCGCAGCCAATGCAGGATTGACAGTTGCAAGCAGTTTAGCTGATAACTCAAATCACTACACTCTAAGGGATGCAATCAGAAGCGCACAGATATTGACAAACCTGGGATTAGTGGCAAATGCAGGTAGTCAGGTCACAAAAACGTTTAATGATTTTTATCATTTTGATGCGGCACTACTAAATTTAGTTTATAAAGCTGCTGAACTAAGCGCAGTGCAGAATTTGATGGCATTGACCTTGACAGGAAATGCTGTTGCTTTAGGATATGATCAGAGCACAGTTGGTAATGTTGTAAAATCTAGCCCTACTGTAGAAGTAGTGAGAAATGTCCAGTATCTAATGGCATCACTTTCTCAAAAAGAAAATGTAAAAGCTGAACCTACTGCAACAAACTCAAACAGCCCTGCAGCAAATCCTGTTTATAATGACGGAATTATCAATTTGGAAAATTATATTCTTGTCGGAACACTTGGCAATCTTACTTCATCTGACCCGACAGAATTAAATGATGCAGCATTGAAAGACAGTACAGGTTGGTGGACAGCAACTGATTCGCACGTGACATTTGTCCCTTATATTAAAGTTGTGGATTATGAATCTGGTACCGCTTTAGTTAATGCAACAGCAATAGGTACAATTGATGCTACAGCTACAGCAGGAGATCCTGTCCATCATCTTCAAAATGTAAATATTGGCAATGATTATACAGGCAAAGTTTTATTGTTACCGACTGATCCATCAGGGAATGTTTTAAATTATGTTGATGCAAACCTTTTGAGGCTTGCCATGAGTGACCATAAGCAGATTGGTGTTGATATAGTCTGGATAGATGTCGTCTATAATAGTGTTACATATACTCTTCCTTACCAGGTTTATGAAGTCAGTGACTTAGCCAGGCTTGATAATTCAGGCGTTGCCAATGAAAAGGATTTCACAATTGCCTGGACACAAATACCTGAAGCAGTTTTACAAAGTGAATTTACGAATATAACCAATACTAATAATGCAGCCTATCTAATTGATAGATTTTCAATAGCTCCTGCAATAGGCCAATACAATGATTTCTTGCTTAGAGCTGATAGAGATATTTATGGAAATATGGGGCCATTTACAATGAGAAATGGAAGCCTCCAGGAAACAGGTTGGCAGAATTCGAACAAAAATATTACGTTCCAGCAGCCGGTTGATGCATTTTCAACTGTTAGTGCCTATTTATCCGGCACTAATTTCAGGACTGACCAGGCATTTTATTCAACGTACTCTTGCGATGCAGTAGAAAATGGTGCAAAAGACTTTTTCGATCTTACATGGAGAACAATTGCAGGTATTTTGGAAGCTAGAGCAGAGCCTAACCAATCAGGTAACTCTGGAGTTTCAGATTATCATACAAGAGCATTAGTGTGTGATTTACCAGCTGAGCAGAAAATTACTATTCATATTCCAATTATAGGTGACTTTGAAATCATTACTGACGATTTAAACCCACTTGACCCACCACTAACAGGCACAGACGGTGTAGTTGACTTAGTAGGAGACGACGGAAGCAATAGCAATCCAGATTCAGGTACAGATCAATAAAGGTGAAAAAAGAAAATGAAAAAAATAGCAATTGTCCTTTTTGCAATGATTTTACTAGCTACATTAGCTACGTTGGTTACAGCAGTAGATACCAATTACAATGTCGGAGTTACATGGAACGGGAATATTAATTTTGTAACTAAGACTTATAAGTGCATAAACAATGTTTGTTCACCTGGAACTATCCAACCGTATCAAGATGATGAAGGAACCAGTACTTTTATTCAGTTCGTTGGAAGCGCACCAGTAAGCAATAAAGACCTTTATGTAATGTATCATTATGCATCAAATGGTTGTTTTGTCCCAAAAACAGGATCAGGATCATTTTATGGCCCACTTACAACAACTACAAGCAGCACCTTGACCTTTTCAAAACAGGATTCGGCACATTGCGGGTCAAATGTAGAGAATAAAGAAATATCAGCCACAACAGTGCAAATAGGGGAAACAGTTACAATGGAAGCAGATCTTCAGGCAGCTTGGAATTCTACAAACGCAATTGCAAACTTTATTCCGGGTGAATTGACCCAAGAATACTCAAGCCATGTAGATGTTTATTTCACTGTCAATGATGTTGAGATGGTTCATGAAACATATGACATCCCACATAACGGATGGCAGCATGTATCGTATGATTTTACGCCGACAGCAGCAGGGACATACAAATTAAGAATTGCAACCAAGATGGACAATGACTGCAAATGTGAAGGCAGCAACTACAAGTACAGGGAATTTATCATAACTGTTCCTGAACCTCCAGCTTATTGCGGCGATTCTATCTGCAACGACGGATCAAGCGCAACATGCGAACCAGATGGTTCAACTAAAGATATGAAGTGTGCAAACAATGTATTTACTGGCGATTTGACAAACGGCTTATGCAGGACATCAGGCAATTATGCATGCACATACTGCGGCGACGGAGTTAAGCAATCAGGCGCAGGCGAAGAATGCGACGGCACAGACGGTGTAGGAGCAAACCAGGAATGCAGCAACCAATGTAGGATTGTAAACCAGCCATCATGCGGAGATTCAATCTGCAATGACGGATCAAGTGCAACATGTGAGCCAAACGGCCCGACAAGGGACATGAAATGCTTAAACAATGTATTTACAGGGAATCTGACAAACGGGAGATGCAGGGCAACAGGAAATTATGCATGCACATACTGCGGCGACGGCACAAAACAGAGCGGTGCAGGCGAACAGTGTGACGATGGCAACGGTGCAAACGGAGACGGATGTTCCACATCATGTCAAACTGAATTCTGCGGGGACGGGATATTCCAGCCAAACATAGATGGAACTTGCGATTACAATGTAAACCAAGGCCCAGGACATGCACCAAACTGCAGAGACGCTCAATTTGGAGATGATAAGTGCACATATTGCGGAGATGGCAATAAAGAGAATGGCCTTGAGCAGTGTGATGACGGAAACAATGCAAACGGAGACGGTTGTTCAGCTATATGTGAACAAGAACAAAATCCAGAATGCGGAGACGGAGTTGTAGATTTTAACACTGGAGAGCAATGCGAATTGCCAAACACACAGAATAATGAATATTGCGCTCAATCAATGGAGATATGCAAAGACGGGAAGCTTGGTATAAGGGATTCATTCGGAAACTGCGATGCAAGCTGCGGCTGCGATAAGGACAGGTTCAATTATGTATGTGTTCCTGGCTCATGCGGCGCAACATGCGATTCAAATTCAGATTGTGATGACCAGAACCCAAATACAATAGACACATGCAAGGATTCATGTACATGCAAGCACGAACAGAAACCTTACTGCGGTGACGGTATTTTAGGAAACACCCCAGGAGAGCAGTGCGATGACGGAAACAACAATGACGGAGACGGCTGTTCAGCAGTATGCCTTACTGAAGTCATTGTGCCTGAGTTTGATTCAACTCTCGGCCTTGTGTTGGCAATAACAATCTTTGGTGGTTTTGTCATCAAAAAAAGGAAGTAATTCATTTCTTTTTCTTTAATTTATATCGAAAGATTATTAAACCTATACCTACTTAGCTATATCTATGAGTTTTTTTGATTCAATCAATCCTTTTAAGAAAAAAGATGAATTCTCGTTTGATTCAGGCAGCAGCGGCAATAATACGGATTTTAGCCATCCGAATATTGACTCAGGCCATAATTTTGACCCGGGTAGTTTTGCAGCTAATCCGCCTCAGCCTTTGCCACAGGACGACCACAGGATGACTATGCCTTTAGGCGAAAACATCAGGCAAAAGAGAGTCCAGGCCATATATGGCGGAGATGAAGGAACAGAGCCAAGGTATCCAGAGCAGCTAGCAGTACAGCATAATCCTTTGCAAAAAGAGCTTGAACTAATATCCTCTAAACTGGATTATCTTAAAGCCAGCCTTGATGCTGTGAACCAAAGGCTAGTAAACCTGGAGCATTTGACAAAACATGAGATGGAGAACAATCCTTCAATCAACAACAGAAGATGGTAGTGCTTATTTCTTAACTTTCTCATTTAAAACTAGATATTACAAAGCTAATATAACCTCCTACATAGAACATTACATTCACTACCAAGAATACTACTAGGTAAAACCCGATAAAATACTCATTATTGTTTATTAAAGCCTGCAAAAGTACGATATAAAAATCAAATATGCTCATGAAAAAATTATAGACATAAAGGCCGAAAAATCCTAGATTGATTACGCCTGTCAAGAACAATGCGACTTCTTTTATAAAGGCTGAATTCAGAAGGAAATATACTATAAAGAAAGCAATCACAGAAATCCCGAAATAATTCATAAGGCTGTTTCCTGCGCTAAGTATGGAACTAGTCTGGATATCTACGCCGAAAAGATTAATCGCTGAAGATAGGCCTGAGATCCTATATGTCGGCAAAAAGACATAAAAGACAAGCGAAGAATAGAAAATGGCTAATAATAAGTTAGAGAAATTGCCTGCATTTAGTTTCTCCGTTGTATGGCTTAAATATATTATATACCACATGTATGCAGGGAACACCATGAGGAAAATTATAGCAAAAGTGTTAAGCGCATACCCGAAAAGCGCCAATGCTTCATTCATAGGATCAGCCAATATAACCTTGTCTCTGCTAAAAATTTGAGACAGAGCATCATGATTTTCTCCGAGATCCGCGTTATATTGAGAGCTGGTCCCAAGTACATAAGGGATCACAAATGAGCCTACGTCACTTACCATATGGAGGACAAGAATGAGGCTTATTCCAAGAAAAATGGTTTTTTTGCTGTGAAATAATCCTACAAATTTTTCAGTCAGGCTCTCTACCACGTCTGAAATTTTGAAAAGGGTTGCTTCTGACTCCATTGACTTCCCTATTTTGTGGATTTTGAATATGTAAAAGAAAATAGCGATAAGTATTAACGGCGCATCCAAAACTCTTGTGAGCCATTCCATTGTTATATTGAAGAAAATGACATAAAATCCGACAATTACGAGAAAAGAGGTTATGAATTTTTTAATGAAACCCATATTTTCACCATGGAGTCCATCAAGGATGCTCGGCTCGGTAACTTTAATCTTAAGTGCAATATACAATGACAACATTATGATTGAAATGCCGCCTATGTAAAAGCCAATTATCTCAATATTCTGTCCGTTTTCAGCTATAAGCCTGAAAAAAGGAGTCAGCTTGTGCACGTCTTCATTCAATAGCGTGCAGAAAATATCGCCGCACAATTCTTTTAGAATCAAAACACTGAATTCAACAAACTTATTTAATATAAGAAGAAAATAACTGATTACAAGCATGATATCAAGATATTTGTGCCTGTCTCCAAAAAAGATGTCTGTCAGGCTGACTCTATAAAGAACATATCCAAGGCCTGTAAAAGACACAATAATATCTATAAAATCAACGACTTCTGAGTATATCCCAATAGGCTCAAGAATTGAGATTAGCCCGAAAAACTGCAGTATTTTGGTTATTACAAGATAGAAAATAATGATATTTTCCAAAAGCCTCTCAGTTATAGTCTCTGGCATTATGCAATAAAATACTAAGGCTGGTATAAATAGTTTGCCAAAAACTATAAAAACCTGCGAATATACAAAAGGATTATGTCACTTTTAAAAGAATTCAATGAAGAGATGATAACTGTTTTTTCGAAAGATTTGTTCTTTCTTATGAATACTGTGAAGCGTTTAGATGAGGCATATGCTGACGGCAGAGAGCAGTTTAGTGAAGATTTGAAACACTTTAAAAAACTTATAACTATGTGGAATAAGAAATATCCTCTTCTGTTCGTAAAGGACTATGAGGATGGCATGCAGCTAAAATTGAAAGTCATCATTAGAGAAGAGAATATCTACAATCTTGTCTTAGCCGCAACAAAAATAGAAGGACTTGATTCGATAAACAAGAAAAAAATAAGCCTTGATAAATACAAGATAGAATCTTACCTGCCAAAAGACGCCAAAAGAATCGAGTTAGTCTATAGTTCTGAAGAAAACACGGATGAAAACACGCTTACTTTTGAAACAGAAAAAAACGGAATCATTCTAGTATATTCACAAAAAGACATGCTGAAAATAGGAAGCCCGGAATTTGAGATTTGCTCTTACTATGGCTTAAAGAGTAATGACTTGTCAATAAACCTCCAGAAATTCAGTTCTATGTTTTCATTCGACACTGATTTTGAGGAGCAGGAAGGAAAAGGAGAAGGGTATCTCAACAGGGTAAGGCTTTTTGACAGAGTTTGAAAAATAATGATATCTTTAAATATAAGAATATTCACAAAGTAAATTATGACCTCTTCAGACATAACTGAAACTTTTTCTGATAAATTATATAGAATTGGATTACCAGCGCTACATATAATTGTTAGCACTTTGGCACCTGCAAGTGAAGGTTTCTTTGAAGGAAGAGCAATGGTACCTAGAACTCCTTTTCCTGTATCTGCATTGCCAGCGACCTTATTAGGATATATGGCGGGTACAAATATAGACTTAAAAAATAATCAAAACTTAGCGTCGTGCAATAAACCCAGTCATTTTAACAGAGTTGCCTATACTATAGGAAGCCCTTTGGTTGCTACAATTCTTTATCATATATCTTATGATATTGGAACTTTCTCAACTAAATTTTTTTAATTATATTATTTTCCCCCTAAAATTATATCCTTTCTCCTTACAACCTATTTATTTAGCTCTGTTATAAGCTCAACAAAAGTTGCAGCGCTCCATAGCTGGAACATGGAAGCTTGAGCCTTTTGCTCGTTTGCAGAACTTAATTCTGAGGACCTTCCGATTATGCCTTTAGATAAAATGTCTTTTGTGCCTGCTGAAACTATTTTTTCTATGTACGCTTTATATTTCTCTTTATCTTGCCTATGCATGCAGATCGCTGCAATATTATTCAGAAAAAACCATGAATCTCCCCTGTGATAGCTCTTGTTGTCTTCTCCTGTGTAATTCGGGCAAAAAAGCCTTGAATCCTTGTCTATTGTCGATAACCCGCCCCACTCAAGCCATAATTTAGCAAGGCTGATATCAAAAACTTTATTCCACTCTTCATCATTAAGAAAATAGGGATAGACGTAATTTGCAATAAATACATTCGGCCTGATTGTGGCATCGTCTTTGCCATCCCTTAAAAGGCTTCCGTCAAAAAAAGTTTTCCTCACTTTGTCTTTTGTCTCAATTTCAAGACTTTCGAATTCTTTGTTATTCCCTGTTTTCTCATCAAGATAATTAGAAAGCCTGAGCATAGAGAGCCACAATGCCTGTATCTCTATTCTAAAACCATTCCTGTTATCTCCTTCATAGGAAGTATCCATCCATGTCTCATTAGCGCTATTCTTAATCAAAAGGTCTTCAGATAATGTTGAAATATGCTTTTTGACAGAATCTTTCAACTTTTCTCTGATAAATTCAAGTTCCTCTTTTTTGAAAAATTCATCAAGCCTGTTTTTTTGCTCTAAATCAATTAATAAATCATGTATTCTTTTAAAAACCCAGCCAGTGCCGTCAGCTGTAGCAAGCTCTGAATACGGAAACCTGTTTTGGATCCTGCCATTCTCATCTGAATTACATATCCTTTTCATGAGTATTTTTTTTGCAATCTCATATTTTCCGTCAATTATTACAGCTTTCATTGAAATTGCTTCGTCCCTTGTCCAGAACTGAAAAAACCAAGGGAGGCCTGCATAAAAACCAAGATTGCCTTCAAAATCCACATATAAATCATCTACTGACTTAAGTGCGCTGTTATAAGCGATTGCCCTTTCAATTGTCGTGTTTACAATTTTCTGCTCATAAATTTGGATTGACGGATTAAGAAACGCTTCCTTTGCTCTCTTTATAGCATCTTCAACATCCTCTGAAAACGCAATTATTGTCCTGCTCTTCCTGTTTGCCTTAAGCCTGAACGCATCAAAAACATACAGCTTCCACGGGTATGATCTTCTTGCTTCATCTTCCTTGTAATATGCTTCTTTCCACTGGAGTATTTTTTCAAAATTAGTTATATCAGTCTTTATTGCCATATATCTTGTATAGTGCAGGTTTTCAAGCAGGCTGTCAGTGAATTTTTTGTATTCTACTATTATACAGCTTTTTTCCTCGAAAACATTGTAGATTCTGCCTGAATCGCTAAAATCGTACATATCCCTTATATCAAGGCTAAAAACAAAATCTCCTTTTACGCTGGAATCTAGAACCAGGCAGTCATCTGAAAAATAATATTTGATTGCACCTTTATCTGTCAATCTCTCGAATTGGCTGAATTTATTGACTATTAGCTTATCATTGCCCTCAAGTTTTATCTCGTCTATTGTCTTAAACAAGCTGAAATTTCTATCAGAATTTTTTTTAGGGTAAAACAATCCTCTGTATTTGCTCTCAGGGTTGAAATAAAAATAGCTGCCTCTTTGTGCAAGCATGAATTTATTTGAGTCTGCTTCCTTTTCCAGTGAAAAATTGCCAAGGTAATGCTCCGCTAAGATAATAAGCACCTCTTTTTGAGATAAATAGGTTATTGAAAGTATATATAATTTATTATTTTATGGAGATGCTTTAATTAAGGTA
>Ga0247727_10013796_pt1 | contig 13552 bp, 12 predicted proteins | sample WisWelCaveWW1625_FD_202498 | JGI IMG/M metagenome (GOLD analysis project Ga0247727, IMG submission 202498) | Biofilm microbial communities from Wishing Well Cave, Virginia, United States - WW16-25 | ecosystem: Environmental > Aquatic > Deep subsurface > Groundwater > Cave microbial mat | place... | reverse complement strand
GTCAGCGTCAACCGCTGCCATGCGGAGGCCACGGCTTTGAAAGCGGAGACGAGGAGGTTTCTGTATAAGTATAACTCAAATTATGTTACTTAGCTTAGTGGGAATACCATCACAGAAAATATATCAATCAAAAGAGATAACACAACTTATCCTCGCGCCTCTGCTGTTTATGTTTATGACTACTTTAATCGACTCGTATTGAGCTTCAATAATCTGTTTGGTAATCACACTCTTTACGAACTGTATAACGGTAGTGACTCAACTTTCCCAATTCTGAACGCTGAAAACAATTGGTGGGGGACTACAAATGAATCGCTTATTCAACAAAAGATTTATGATTTTACCGATGATGGAACCAAAGGTATAGTAGACTTTTCACCCTATCTGACCGCCTTTACTAACGATGCTCCTCTCACTGCACCACAAAATGTGAAGAAATTTATCATTCAGGGAGGAGTTCGAGTTACTTGGTCTGCCAACCCTGAAAGCGATATTGAGGGATACAAAATTTATCGTAACGTTGCAGGCAGCATTTCAGTGATAGATGTGGGTAATGTGACCAGTTTCACACTGATGCGAGCTTCATCAACAGAATCCATCTCCGTTACTGTTTATGACACACAAGCCGACGGAAGTAATGATCAATTTGATGGCCATGAAAGCTTGGAATCGTTGGCACAGTTTTCTGGTCCCGATCTGGTCGGAACTTTCACTTCACTGAACTATACCTGCGAAGGCATACGTAGCCAGATCAAATTCACGTTAGACGTGAGAAACGTTGGAGAATCAGAGAGCAATCATGCTTTCCGTATGCGCTTTTTCGTTTCTGCTGACGACGTATTAGACACTAGCGATAAGTTTCTGAGGGTTGGTCTAATTGGGAAAAAAATAAAAAGCGGTGGTGCTGTTGCCTTTTCTGGAACATTCAGATTGAATAGATGCTCACCAGATAAAAAGTTGATCGTTTTCTTGGATTCAACGAACAGTATTTTTGAGTCAGATGAAACTAACAACATCATAGATAGCGCACCATTTCAGACCACAGCACTTGGCGGTGAAAATCTTGAGAGAACTTCATTATCAGGCAGAGTTCAGCTTGAACTTGCTTTATATCAGGATAAAATCAAATTTATTGCTCAAAGAATTGATATTGCTGAACTATCAATTCAGGTATTTGATTTGCATGGCCAAGAGGTTTTTCACGCTACATCGCAAGGTCACCAATTAACATGGGAGCCAGTCGATAGCCGAGGCGAAAGATTCGGTAACGGTGTCTACTTTTATATAGCGAAGATAAAGAGATTGGATGCGAAATTCGAAAGCTACCAAATCAAAAAATTCGTCATCCTGCGTTAAACAGCTTTAGAGTCTCCAACGCTATTAGCTACCTAACAATCTATCCGATGGGCTTGCTTTGGCATGTGCTTCTCTTAGAGCAAGGGCTGCAACCTCCATTTGTTCCCTACGTTCCTCATCTGTTAGACTTAATCCTATTGCAGTCAGCAATATCTTCAAGGAGGTTCGTTTGCCATGTCTTGTCTGAAACTCAGTCAGTTTTCTTTGTCAATCTTAGCGGCGCTGTGTTTGACAGTTGCAGCCGGAGCGACCGTAGAAGCCGCGAAGCTCCATGTCGCCAACAACGGAGTCGACAGTCCCACATGCGGAGACAAGAGCACGCCCTGCCGCTCGATCAGCCAGGCGATTGCCAATGCGAGTCCCGGAGACAGGATCATCGTCGGGCCCGGACGCTACGGAGACCTGGACGGGGATGGAACTTTCGGCGAGACGGGAGAAGAAGACGCTGAAGTGAATACCGGCTGTGATTGTATGATTAAGGTAGACAAACAGCTCACACTAGAGTCCCGGGATGGGGCGGCAGCCACCGTGCTGGATGCGGGGGGAGCCAGTATAGATGTCCTGCGCATCGCAGTCAGTGGGACAGTCTTTGGTAAGAAGAAGAAAGGCTTCACCCTCACCCACGCCACAACAGGAGTGTTAATTGCCTCTGGCACGAATGGGGTGAGAGTTGCGGCCAACTTGGTCATCGCCAATGGCACTGGCTTCAGTTTCGTCGGCAGCGGGCATGTGCTCAGTGGGAACGTGGCTAGTGCCAATAGCACCGGCTTCAGCTTCGACGGCAGCGGGCATCTGCTCAATGGGAACGCGGCTAGCGCCAATGGCACTGGCTTCAGTTTCAGCGGCAGCGGGCATGTGCTTACAGGGAATGTCGCCAATGCCAATGGCTTCGATGGCTTCTCCTTCGGCGGCAGCGGGCATGTGCTCAATGGGAACGTGGCTACTGCCAATGGCCTGCCTGGCTTCAGTTTCGGCGGCAGCGGGCATCTGCTTACAGGGAATGTCGCCAATGCCAATGTCATCAATGGCTTCTCCTTCAGCGGCAGCGGGCATGTGCTTAGCGGCAACTCGGCTCTGGGTAATAAACTCTTTGGCATCCGTATCAACAACTCCGGCGGCGTAGAGAGCGCTACGATCACCAAGAACAATCTCTTCGGCAACAATAGCCAGCCCATCGCTATCGGGGTCAACACCTTCACCAACTGTGGCTTGCTGAACCGGTCCGGGGACTCTTTCACTGCTCCCAACAACTTCTGGGGCACTGCTACCGGACCCGGCACGTTCGGCTCGCCCCAGCCCGAACCGGCGGACAACGTCTGTGATGACCTTAGTGTCCCAGGCAGCAGCACAACAGTGCCCTCCTTTGTTACCAAAGAGTTCAAAGTGAAAGTCAATGTCTTGGACGAGTTTCCTGCTGATGCGGTGCCTGTCCTAGCACCTCGGTCGACGATTGAGTTTCCTGGAGAATCTCAATTGAGCGTTTACGCCCTAACGGGCCAGCTCCTCGCCATCGTATCCAATCAGACGCAGCTGGCACTGACGACGCGCCATCTGCCCAACGGAATCTATTTGACTGTGAAGACTTACGCTGATGGCCGACGCGAGTTAGTCAAGCTGATGGTGAAACGATAGGAGTCAACAGAACTAGCCTTCCAGCAGCCGATCCACCGGGCTGGCCTTGGCATGAGCTTCTCGCAAGGCTGTGCCCGCCATGTGCACATAGATCATCGTGGTGCTGATGTCACTATGCCCCAAGAGGCGTTGTAGACTAAAGGGGTCGCCGCCGTAGCGAATGAAGAGGGTTGCGCCAGTGTGTCGTAACGTATGAGGCGAGCAACGCACTCCATGTATGCGGGCTTTCTTTGCTAAACGTTCAATGATCCGCGCAATGTTACGCTGGTCGAGCTTGTAACCTTTGCTGGTCACAAACAAATAGGAATCGGTTGAGTTAAAACCTCTTGCATTAAACCAATCCTGCATTGCGCGGGTCAATCTACGCCCCATAAATATAATCCGTTCTTTTTCGCCTTTACCGTGTCTTATACGGACGGCTTGGTTTTGCAGGTTCACATCGTTCGCTCGTATGTTTATGAGCTCAGAGAGACGCAACATTCCGTCGAGAAACATAAGTAGAATACACCAATTTCTCTTGCCCACGAAAGTCGTTCGGTTCACAGCCTTCAGGAGTTGCTTGACTTGTTCCTCATTCAGCACAAACGGATACTGCTTTGGGACGCGGAGCAACTTAACGCTGGCTGTTGGGTTATTTTGCAAATATCCTTCGCGCTGGAGCCAGTGAAAGAGCGATCGGAAGACTCTTAGTCGAATGTTAATAGTTGCTTTGGCATATCCTTCTCTTAACCGCTCAGCTATCCAGTTTCGGAAAATTTCTTGAGAAAGCTCTGAAAGTAGCTTATCAAGAGAACCAAGATAGTCTTCAAGATCGGCGAAGGCTTCTTGATAAGTGATAAGGGTGCTGGGCATTCGCCCCTCGATCTTGGCAAAGAGGATATAAGCATCAATCGCTTGTTGGAGCGTCTCTATAGAGGACACTAAAAGACCCACAGTCTCTCCCTTTTTAAGGGTAACCAATGTTCACATTGAGAATTTGATTATCGCTTATCCAATAAGCGCTTTTAGGTGAGTGGAGCCGGCGAGAGGAGTCGAACCTCCGACCTACAGTTTACGAAACTGTTGCTCTACCACTGAGCTACGCCGGCGAATGTACGCTCATTATAATCGGCCTCTTAGCGGCCTTCAAGCGCGCGCGCTGCTATAATCGCTCCGTGATTACGCTATGAATCTCGATGGAATCACGCTGAATGCGATTGTGTATGAACTGAAAGCAAAACTGGTCGGCTCACGTGTGCAGCAAATCTATGAGCCCCTGGAGGGGCTGTTGATTTTAGAGTGCTACGGCGGCGAAGATATGAGCTTGCTCATTAGCGTAGCCGAAAATCCCAGACTGCACTTGACTCAGCACTCGTTTGAGAACCCGCGAGTGCCCACGACGTTTTGTATGCTCTTGCGTAAGCATTTGAAGAATGGCTTTGTGGTCGGCGTCGAGCAGCCGGGGCTCGAACGCCTCGTCCAGATTCAAATCAAGCACGGCGAGGTGTACACGCTCTGGGTGGAATTGATAGGCCAGCGGAGCAACCTTATCTTAGCGCACGACGAAAAAATACTCGGTGCGCTGCGCAAGGGCAGTGAAAAACGGCCTTTTCTGTTAGGGCAAAAATACGAGCTTCCGCCCGCACAAGAAAAACTTTCTCTTCTTTCTCTGGATAAGCAAACATGGCTCGATCGCTTAAACTCTTCAATCGAAAATGGCTTAGGCAAAGCGCTTCAGTCTGCGCTCGACGGCATCGGGCCGCGCCTGGCGCAAGAATTGGTTTTGCGAGCTCAGCTGGATGCGACGCAAAAAAATTGCACTCCAGAAACATTAGAGAAGCTCTGGAGCAACGTAGCTGAATTGGCGCAAAGAGTGAAGGCAAGTGTTTATGAGCCACAGCTTTATTTTGAAAACGTACAGCCGCGCGATTTTGCTCCATTCGCGCTACAGACACTTTCGCATTTACGCGCCGAGCCTCGTCTCAGTATTTCTCAAGCGATCGACGAATGCACCTCGGTGCAGCGCACCGAAGGCGCCTTCGAAAAATTAGCGCACTCGCTCAAATCGTCGCTTCGCGAGAAACTCAAAAAAATCACTGAGGCCATCAAACAAGTCAATGCCGATTTGGGAAAAGCGCGCGGCTTTGACCGTTACAGAGAAGAGGGCGACTTGTTGATGTCCTATCTCTATTTGGTAAGCAGGGGCCAATCTGAGATCGAACTCGACGATTTTCAGACGGGAGAGAAACGCAAGATAAAACTCGATCCCATGCTCGAGCCGATTGAAAATGCGCAACATAAATATGAGCGCTACAAAAAACTCAAACGCGGCGTCGACAAACTCGAAGAGCGCAAGCGTGAACTTGACGGAGAGCTCACCTATTTGCAAGAGATAGAAAGCCACGTCGAACAAGCCGAAGAAGAGGCGACGCTTCACGTGATTGCTGACGAATTGATTTCGGAAGGCTATATCGCGAGACCTAAAGAGAAGAGTGATACCTCAAAAAATTCAGAGCCGCGCGAGTATCGCATTCAGGGCTATCGCGTCTTTGTCGGGCGCAGCAGCAAGCAAAACGACGAGTTGGTCCGCAACGCCGGACGCGAAGACGTCTGGATGCACGTGCGGGACCGCCCTGGCTCGCATGTCGTGATTCGCAATCCCGAACGCCGCCAAGTGCCGCAAGAAGTCTTGTTGAAATCAGCCCAGTTGGCCGCGTATTATTCAAAGGGCCGCAATGCGGGCAAGCTGTCCGTCTTGTACACGCTGATCAAATTTTTGCGTAAACCCAAGGGCGCGCGCCCGGGCCTTGTCCTCGTGATGCAAGAAGAAGGGACATTGGTCGTCAGCCCGAGCGCCGATATTTGATATAATAAGTCTTAATTACGGAAAGCCGGAGTGACCTATGCTCATCGGATTTGGCTGGCCCACCGAAGGCGTCTTGTTCGTGATGATGCTGAGCGTCGCTGCCTATTTTGTGCAACAGTTGACGGGCGGCTACGGCGGCTTCACCGAGACGTATTGGCTCGAACCCACCAAAGTGGTGTATGGCCGCCGATACTGGCAGCTGGCGACGCATCTCTTCCTGCACGACCCGCGCGATCTCTCGCATTTGCTCTTCAATCTCTTTGCGCTCTGGATGTTTGGTCCCGCAGTCGAGGTCACGATGGGCGGATCGTTGCCCTTCTTGCTCTATTTCTTGTTCACGGGAATGGGAGCAGGCCTGCTCACGATTTATATGAACTATCGTCGCGAGAAGAGTTTGGTCAATGCACCGCCTAGCCTTGGGGCTTCCGGTGCGATTTACGGCCTCTTGATTGCCTATGCCGTGATGCTGCCCGATGCGTATGTGCCCTTTATTTTGCCGCCGGCCCCGATCCCGGCGCGGCTCGCGGTGATTATCGTCGGAGCGCTCACCGTCTTTGCTGAGATTTACCGGGCGCGCTCGCTGCGCATGTCGATGAATACCTTCAATGCCACAGCCAGTCGTGTGAATCACTTGGCGCATTTGGGTGGCTTGCTCTTTGGTCTTCTCTATTTCACGGGCAGAGTCTGGCTCGGCTACTGAGTCGTGCTCTTCAATCTTCTCTGCTATAATCTGTCTCAGTTCATCATAGCCTGGGAGGCTCTTAACGCATGTTCGCGCTCGGAAGCGCTGTGCAATATCTGATTATTGCCAATTTAGTAGGATATCTGATTGAGTTAGTAGCCCCTCAACTTATTTTCCCATGGATTACGGGGCCAACGGGGCCAGTGGAGCTGCCCTGGGGCGGGTCTTTCCATTTGTCATTAATCCCAAAAGAAGTCGTGCAGCAAGGGGCCGTCTGGCAGGTAGTAACGCATATGTTCTTGCACGCGCCGCTGCCCAATATCTGGCACATATTATTTAATATGTTCGCGCTCTGGATGTTCGGCAATGCGCTGGAGCGTGCTTGGGGCTTTCGTCGTTTTATGATTTATTATTTTGTGACGGGGATCGGCGCAGGCATACTCACAGTCTTAGCCGCCTATCTCAGTGCAATATTTACTGGAAATCAAATGGATCTGATTATCCCCAGCATTGGCGCATCGGGCGCAATTTATGGACTTTTGCTTGCTTTTGCGATGATTTTCCCTGAGCAGCCGATCTTCGTCTTCTTCTTGCCCATGCCCGCCAAGTACGCCGTGATCGTGATGGGAGCACTCGCCTTCGTTTCAGGAGTGACCGGAGCGATGCCGGGAGTAGGCCATTTTGCGCATTTAGGGGGACTGCTGGTCGGATTTCTCTTCCTCAAATGGCAAGGCTGGGGCGTTCGTTTTTAATACATGAATTTGGATTCGACTCAGATTGTCTTCATCGCGCTTCAGTTTATACCCTTGATTTTTTCTGTCGTCTGTCATGAGTACGCTCACGGCTGGATGGCCTTCAAACTGGGTGATCCTACGGCAAAAGACTTGGGGCGGCTGACGCTCAACCCCATCAAACATATTCACTGGTTCGGCTCGATTGTGTTGCCGATTCTGCTGGCACTCGCCAAGTTGCCCGTGATCGGGTTTGCCAAACCCGTGCCGATCAATCCGAATTATTTCAAAAATCTCTTTCGCGACTTGGTGCTCGTCGCGATCGCCGGCCCGATCACCAATTTTGTCATCGCAGCGATTGGGCTGATCGTGTGGTACGGGCTGGATAGCCAGTTTCATATTATTATGCAATTCAATAGAGATATCTCTAACCAAGAGATTCTAAATAGTGGCGTCTTGCTGTTTGCGCTCAGTCTTAACTTTACGGTGCTTATCAACATTATTCTGGGGCTCTTTAATCTGATACCCATTCCCCCGCTCGATGGCTCGCGCATACTCACTTTTTTCTTGCCGGAACGAGCCCGTTTTTTTATGTTGCGCATCGAACGGTTTGCCTTCTTTTTCTTGGTGGGAATTGTCTTTCTGAATATTCTTTTGGAAAACTTTTTGAACTTAAAATTTTCTCCGATTGCTTCGTTGCTCTTGCCGGTGCTTGAATGGGTAGAAATGAATCTCTTGGGCGTGCGGCTCTTCTGAGTTGTGGCCTGTCAGACTCTCAAGTATAATTGCTAAAATCTACCTAAGTCGATAAGAAACGGGGTTGATAAACTAAAATGGATGTCTTACGCGTTATATTGCAAATTGTCTTCATTCTGGATTGCATTGGATTGGTCGCGATCGTGCTCTTCCAGATGAGCCGCCACAGCGGCATGGGAGGCGCGTTCGGCGCCGGAGGAACGTACACGGTCTTCGGTCGCGAAGAAGAATCCGATCCCAAACGAACGGCCACGGCCTGGATGGCGGCTGTCTTTATGATTTTGGCCTTCGTCTTGGCTTATCTCTCACAACGAGCCTAATGGGCAAGAGGAATCCAACGCATGTCCAATCTGATTGAAGTCACCGGTCTAAAAACCTATTTTTATACTGAAGATGGCGTGGTGAAGGCCGTCGACGGCGTCGACTTCACTATCCAAAAAGAAAAGACGCTCGGAGTCGTCGGCGAATCCGGTTGCGGAAAGAGCCAGACGGCTCTTTCTATTATGGGGCTTATTCCCAGCCCCCCCGGAAAGATTGCCAGCGGCACAATTAAGTATTATCGCAACAATGGCAGCCAGGCCGTCGATTTGGTCAAACTCGACCCCAAGGGGAAAGAATATCGCTCGATTCGTGGCAACGAGATCGCCATGATCTTCCAAGAGCCGATGACCTCGCTCAACCCTGTCTACACCGTCGGCGACCAGATCATGGAAGCGATTATTCTGCACCAAAAAGTCAATAAAAAAGAAGCCCGCGATCGCGCCATTGCGATGTTAAAATCCGTGGGCATTTCCCTGCCAGAGCAGCGTGTCGATGAATACCCGCACCAAATGTCAGGGGGAATGAGACAGCGCGTGATGATCGCCATGGCGCTCTCGTGTAACCCGCAGTTGTTGGTGGCGGACGAACCGACTACGGCGCTGGACGTCACCATTCAGGCTCAAATTCTTGAGTTGGTCAAAAGCTTACAGAAAAAGTTTCATACGGCCGTCTTGATGATCACGCATAACTTGGGCGTCATCGCTGAAACGGCCGATGACGTGATTGTCATGTACATGGGCAAAGTGGCCGAGCAAGCGCCCGTGAACGAGGTCTTTCACGATCCGTTGCATCCGTATACCCAAGGCTTGATGGAATCGATCCCGGCCCTCACCAAGAAAAAAGATCGTCTCAAGCCGATCAAGGGCGTCGTGCCGGATCCCTACAATTTGCCCAAGGGATGTCCGTTTGAGCCGCGGTGCCCGCATGCGATGGATATTTGTCAAGAACAAATGCCGCCACTCAAAGAGTATAAACCAAATCACAAGGCCGCTTGCTGGCTCTACGAATAACGCGATGAGGGGTGTCTCTTAAACATGGCCAATACCAACGGTGCCGATAGAATTTTGCTGGAAGTGAAGGATCTGAAAAAATACTTCCCGGTCAAGCGAGGTATCTTTAGACGAACCGTAGCGCACGTCAAAGCCGTCGACGGCGTGAGTTTTTTTATCAAAGAAGGAGAGACGCTCGGCCTAGTCGGTGAGTCCGGTTGCGGCAAGACGACGACGGGCCGCGTTATTCTCAAACTCATCGAGCCGACTGCCGGTCAAGTCATTTTGCGTCGCGATAACCAGGCCGTCGATCTGGCAAAGCTACGATTGCGCCAGCTCAAGCCCTTGCGCCGCGAGATGCAGATTATCTTCCAGGACCCCTATTCATCGCTCAACCCGCGCATGACGATCGGCGATATCATCGCCGAGCCCCTGGTCGTGCACAACGTCGCTAAGGGCAAAGAGCGCGAAGCCCGCGTGCGCGAGCTGCTCGAAGCCGTCGGCTTGAACCCCAATTATATGAAGCGCTACCCGCACGAGTTTTCCGGCGGTCAGCGCCAGCGCATCGGCATCGCGCGGGCGCTCGCCCTCGATCCGAAATTGATTATTTGCGACGAGCCCGTCTCTGCGCTCGACGTCTCGATTCAAGCCCAAGTGATCAACTTACTCCAAGACTTACAAAAAGAATTCGGTCTGACTTATCTCTTCATCGCGCACGACCTCTCGGTCGTCCGGCATATCAGCGACCGCATCGCCGTGATGTACTTGGGCCGCATCGTCGAGATGGCCGAAACCGAGAAAATTTTCACCGTGCCCAAGCACCCCTACACCGAAGCGTTGCTCTCGGCCGTCCCCGTGCCCGACCCTGAATTCCATCGCGATCGCATTATTCTAAAGGGCGACGTGCCCAGTCCGGTTAACCCGCCCTCAGGCTGTCACTTCCATCCGCGCTGCCCTTATGCGCAAGCGATTTGCAGCCAGAAAGTGCCCGAACTCACCGACATCGGCGGCGGGCACTTCGCGAGTTGTCATTTTGCACGCGATCTCAAATTGACCGGCGTCGCGGACTTCACGGAAAAACGCTAACACTCTCTCAGCCAAGAGTGAAGAAAAATTCAGGGCGATCTATATGATCGCCCTTCTTACTTCAGGCTCAAGAAATTTTATGAAAATCTTGCTCGCGACCAAGAACAAGCACAAGCTCACCGAAATTCGTGCCATTTACAAAGATATTGCTAAAATCGAATGGCTCACCTCAACGGAAAAACCGTTTACGCCGGCGATCGAAGATGGCGCGACGTTTCGAGAAAACGCTCTCAAAAAAGCCCATTCGGCTTGTAAAGAGACGGGTCTGATTGTTTTGGCCGAAGATTCTGGATTAGAAATCGATGCACTGAAAGGACAACCCGGTATTTTCTCGGCACGCTTTGCGGGAGACCCGGCCAACGATCAAAAAAACAATGAAAAAGTGCTTGATCTTTTAAAGCGAGAGCCCAATCGCAAAGCACGGTTTCATTGCGCGGCGGTGCTCGTTCTTCCCGATGGGCGCGAATTTTTCTCCGAGGGCACTCTGGAAGGGAGAATCGCAACCGAGCCTCGCGGGAAATTCGGGTTTGGCTATGATCCGCTCTTTATCCCCAATGGGTTTTCAAAGACAACGGCCGAGCTGGGGCCAGAGCTCAAAGATCGAATGAGTCATCGCCGTCGCGCTCTGGAAGGGCTGAAAGCAACGCTGCAGACATTAGCGAGCGAAACAAAATAAAATTTTTCGTATAATTTCTCTCCAGTGGGCAAAGGAGGCTCGACCTTATGCTCAAGAAGATTTTTTCTCTTGTGGCTGGTTTTGTCGCATTGACTCCCCTTTTTTTAGTGATCGTGTCTTCGCAAGCCTCGCAAGGCATCAAGACCCTCACCGTTTGCTCTACCGGATGCGCCTTTAACAAGATTCAAGTGGCCATTGATGCAGCCGCCGCGGGAGACACGGTCGTTGTCAGCACGGGAGTTTATCGAGAATTTGTGCGCGTAAAGAAACCTCTCGCGCTCATTTCTGATGGAGCCGTCACGCTGCGCCCATCGGCTGAGAGTTCGCTTCCGCAGGCACTTGTAATTTTAGATGACGCCACAGATATGAGACTTAGTGGGTTCACTATCATCGGCTCAGCCTTGGCGGGTGTTTTGGTGAGCGGCGGTTCGGCCCTGATCGAAAATAATACTATCATTGACAATGCGCTTGGAGTGCTGATCACTGACGGTGCGACTGCGACTGTACGACAGAACAAAATAGAAGATGGAATTTCCGTAAGAAACAAATCAGTACTGATGGCAACGAAAAATACGATTCGTGAGGGCACCTCCGATGGTGTCGCTTTTGTCAACTCTACAGGAACTCTTAAAGAAAATGAGATTTCTCGCTTCGAGGGCAATGGAGTGTCTCTCCGATCGACTAGCTCGGCAACGCTCGCTCAGAACGCAATAACGCTCAACAAAGCCTCGGGGATTGAAGCGAGCGATGCGTCTGAAGTCACCATCGAAGCCAACCAAATCAATCAGAATGATTTTTCAGGGATCTCCCTTCTGACGGGCAAGGGCAAGATTGTGAATAATCAAGTCAACACAAACGAGTGGGGCGTGCGCGTGGGGGGCAGTGCCGAGATTCGCGATAATCGCATCGAGAAGAGTCGCTTCTGTGCGCTCTGGGCCGATGCCACTGCACAAATCATCGGCAATATGAATAAACTCGGCGACAATGGAGCAGAGCTTTGCGGGCCGATGCCCGCCTCGCTGCGACAACCAACCGCGGAGCAAACCAATCGCACTCAAGTGAATGTCCCCGGTGACTTTAAGACCATTCAAGAGGCCGTCGATGCCGTCGCTCCCGATGGAACTGTCACAATAGGTGCAGGCATTTTTTCAGGACCCATAGGCATTTACAAGAATGTGACGATCCAAGGTACGTCAGGGTCAATCCTAGATGGAGCGAAAAAGATCACCTTGGCTATCGCGGCAGATGCAAAGAAAGTTTCTTTGCAGAATCTCACAGTGCGGGGCGGGCTGGTTGGCATTCGCATTGAAGCAGGAGCGCCAGAAACCAGTATTATGCTAAATCAAGTCACGGTCACGGCAAATGAATTGGATGGGATCCAAGTGCGCAGTACGGCCTTCGTGTCCGTACAAAAAAGTAACTTGCTCGGCAACAGCATCAATTGTCTTGGTCTTACTGGGTGTGCTGCACTTTCCGTAGGGCGCAGAAGTTTTTTCGATGGCTTAGCTCAGACGAGCGGACGCTTGCAGCTTCTCGACAGTACGATTAAAGCGAATGAGCACAGCGGCGTTACTCTGAGCGATGCGGCCTTGTCTACTATTGAAAATTCAGCGATTGAGCAGAACAAGCGAAATGGGATAGAGCTCGTAGAAGGCGCTCAAGCCCAAATCAAGAACGTATCTTTCGTCCAAAACGATGTAGGTTTGTGGGCGATCGGGAAAACCAAGCTGACATTGAACGGGGTCAAATTGAGTGAGCAGCGAGCCGACGGCATTCGTGTGGACGGCAAAGAAGCGCAAGCCGACATCGTTGCTTCTGAATCGCGACAAAATAAAGGCCATGGTCTTTTAGCACAGACCGGGGCTCAAGTAAGCGTCAAAGAAAGCAAATTCCTCTCAAATGGCCAACTGGGCCTCTTCTCGAAAGATGCCGGGAAATTAAGCTTTGAGAAAGTAACCGTCATGGGCAATGCGCTTGGTGGAGTTTCTTTTTCAGGGAAAGAGAATATAACGCTAGTGCAGAGCGAAGTTGTGAGCAACAAGGGCACGGGCATTCAAGTGACGGGTGCCATGAAAATAGAGATCAAAGAGACAGTGATTTCGAGCAACGAAAGCAAAGGAGCTGACGGGATCGCACTGTATGGCTCGGTACAAGGGCTTTTGCAAGGCAATCGTATCACAGGCAATGGGCGCAACGGCATAGTAGTTGCCGAGAAAATTTTAGCTGATCTGCGTAACAATCAAATCAGCAATAATATCTTGTGGGGAGTAGCGACGTACACAAAACATTGCATTCCTGACGATGCGCAAATTCCAGATCAATTTAATGGAGTGGTATCTGGATCGGGTAACGACGTAGACGGCAATTTGAAGGGCGCACTTCACGGACGATTTGCTCGCGATTTTCAATTAAAACTAATCAAAGAGTTGCGCCCACGTCGACCCACTTCGCAGAAGCGCTAATTGCATTGACAAGCGA
>Ga0247727_10013795_pt1 | contig 13552 bp, 14 predicted proteins | sample WisWelCaveWW1625_FD_202498 | JGI IMG/M metagenome (GOLD analysis project Ga0247727, IMG submission 202498) | Biofilm microbial communities from Wishing Well Cave, Virginia, United States - WW16-25 | ecosystem: Environmental > Aquatic > Deep subsurface > Groundwater > Cave microbial mat | place... | reverse complement strand
CAGGCCGCTGTGGCGCGCGAGCTCACCAAACTGCACGAGGAAATCGCGCGCGGTTCCCTCTCGGAATTAGCGGAGCGTTTTGCGGGAGGGGCACGGGGGGAGATCACGCTGGTGGTAGCGGGTGCGCCGGAGCAGAAAACATTCGAGGTGGCAGGTACAGGCGAAACCCGTGCGGCGGTCGATGAAGTTTCGCGCGCAGCACAGGATCTCGATACTCGCATCCTCGAATGGTTGGCCGCAGGCCATTCCGTGCGCGAGATTGCCGCGGCGCTGGCACAGCGGGGAGGGTCTTCGAAGCGAACGGTCTACACCAGGGCTCTCGTATTGGCGCACAGCGCAGAATCTCCCAAAGCGCGGAGCACGGAATTTCGAAACAGGGAATCCGCGCGGCCGCCGAAGGTAAGGCAGTGATGATTCCCGGCTCCCTCGGCCGCTACTGGCGCACGGCGCGCTACCTGCGGCCGCGCCAACTGTGGGGGCAGCTCCGCCAGCGTTTTGATGCCGGCGTGCAGCCGTTTGCGTATACAGGCGAACTGCCGCATCTGGCTTTCCGTGAACCGCTGGTACCGTTCTTGCCCTCGCCGCCACACGCCTTTTTCGACGGCGAGCACTGTTTTTACCTCTTGAACCAGCAGGTCACGTTTCCGAAGGGCGTTGACTGGGAGTACGCGGAAGCGGGGCCGCTGTGGAGCTACCACCAGCACCAGTTCGACTATCTGCGCCACCCCGCTCTCGAATCTTGCGCGCGCCGGCGCCTGATCCTGGATTGGATCGAGCGCCATGTCCTCGGCTGCGGTTGGGCGCCGCACCCTCTCGGTCTGCGGGCTATCGCGTGGACGAAACTCCTGCTCACCGAGGGGGTCTTGGATCTGAGCGCCGCCGATGCGGCGGTCGTTCACCGCAGCCTCGCAAGTCAGCTTTTGACTTTGCAGGCCCGTCTCGAGACGCATCTCTTGGCGAATCACTACCTCTCGAATCTGCTGGCCCTGGTATTCGCCGGGCTCTGTTTTGAAGGAGAAGTCGCGGACGTCTGGTTGAGGAGCGCCGTCGAACCGCTGGCCGCGGAGCTCAACGAACAGATTCTGCCGGACGGCGCCCACTTCGAGCGCAGTCCGATGTATCACTCGCTGTTGCTCGAGAACATCCTCGATTGCGTGAACGCCGCCAAGGTGGCCAAGCGTGCCCCCGAGCATTTGCTGGAGCAGCTCGCGGACGCGGCGGCGCGCATGCTCGGCGCGCTTGCGATCTTCACGCATCCCGATGGACAGATCGCGCTGTTTTCAGATTCGGCCTTTGGTGTGGCCGCTGCACCGGAGGATCTCTGCGAGTACGCCGCCGCCCTCGGCATGGAACTGCGTGGTCCTGCGCGCGCCGGCCTGCTTGATGGGGCGGGCTTCGCGCGCCTCGAGGAAGCGCCGTTCAGTTTGATCGCCTCTCTGGCTGGCCCGATGCCGTCCTACCAACCGGGGCACGCCCACTGCGATGCGCTGGCCTTTGAACTCTGCGTCGGGGATCAACGCATCGTCACCGATACGGGCGTGGCCGAATACGTTCCGGGAGCGCTGCGCGACCAAAGTCGAGCGACGCGTTCCCACGCCACGCTCGAGATCGACGGTTGCGAACAGGCGGAGTGGTGGGCCGCACACCGCGTCGCCGGGCGGCCGCGGGTGGAATTGCTTTCCTGTGAACCCGGCAGGCGCGCAGCGGGTGCGTGCACGAGTTTCGCAACGCCGCGTGTGCGTCACCTGCGCGAGTTCGAAGTCTCCTGCGATGGCGTTTTGTTGCGCGATCATCTCGCAGGTCACACGCGCAGTGTGCGCATGACCTTGCCCCTGGCGCCGGGACTTACGCCGCAACTGCAGGGCGCGTGTGCGAAAGTGCTCTTGCGGGGCGGCTGGCACCTCGTTTTTCAGCTTCCGGAAGCCCTCGCCTGGCGCGTCGAGGAGCTACCTTACTTTCCGGAGTTTGGCCGCGTACTTTCGCGTTCGGTGCTGGTTGGCGAAGCGTCGGGGTTCGAATGTGTTGAAACCCGAATCATGTTGGACGCAACGGCTATTGACGGCTCACAAGACGCTGCACCACGTTGAGCAGCAATTGCCGGTAGCGTGGATCGTCGGCCAAGGTCACCACGGGCCACTCCGTCGGCAGCGTGACGACGCGAGCGCCTGATGCGCGCTGCTGAAACGTCGCGGTCGTGTAGCCGTAATCGATGATCGGCCACTCACTGTAATGACGACCGTTGGCCTGCCACCAGGCGCGGGCGTCGTTGCCGGGAGCGGCGGCCCAGACGATGGTTGCCGGATCCGTGCGCGAGTGCTCGAACTCCGTCAGGAACGGGCGTCCACTGTTGTTGAAGCGCACGAGATTCCCCGTCGAGAATTGCGTGATGAGCGCGGGCAGCTCGGTGCCAAGTTGGAAACTGGTGCCTTCCCAGATCCAGCGCGCGTCGGCGTGATCGTAGATGGGGATGCCGGTGGGCGTGGTCACGTCGTGTCCGGCCCACACGGTCTGGCCGATAATTTCCGTTTCATAGAAGCTCGCGGGATTGGTCATTCCGACGCCCGCGATCAACTCTTTGGGGAGCGAGGGGTTGAGATCGTACGGGTCTTCGGCTTGTGAATCATAGCGATAGGTCGTGAGCTGGCCGTTGGACAAGCGCACGCGGTGCGTCGCGAATTCGTGCGACGCCGCGAAGAGGTTGCCTCCGTTATCCAGGTACGCCGCCAAGTGAGCCATCACGGAGTGCGGGATGTACTCGAATTGACCCACGACGAAGATGAGGTCGTAGTTATCGAGTAGGCTCTAACTTCGGTTTAATTCGGAGCGTCGAGAGGGTGTTGCCAGCGGAGCCCTGGGAAGCGAGCGTAATCCCTGTCGGTACTGATCCATTCACTGCCGGATTCAATCGCGAGCGCGGCGAACCACGCGTCTGGAACCAGATTGCCGCGGACACCGCTCAGGTGGCACATGCGTTCAAAGAGCTCCCAGTGCCGTGCCTCCTGGCGAGATGAAGATGCACTGCGGTGCCGCGCGCAGCGAAGAGGCGAATTCCAGCGCGTGCTCCATAGGGGTTGGTCGCGCGAAAACCCGCGGGTGTGTAACGACTCGTAAAAAACCGCTGAGTACGAGATCAGAGAGGCCGAAAGCAGCGTCGCCGTTCACGACATCGGTCAACCATGTGCGGTAATCGTGGTGCCGTGGCACATCTTCGCGATGAGCGTAGACGAGGACGTTGACGTCAATCAGGATCACCAGCGGAGTCCATTACTGCGAGGAGCGAAGCACTGTCATCCAAATCAACACCGGGAAGGACTCCATCGCGGCCATAGGTGGGGAGCTCGATTGATTTTTTGTCGCGCTTTTTCTGATTCGGAGTCAGTGCGGCGCGCAGCGCGTCTTCGATCACGGCGGTGAGTGTGCGGCCCGTTTTAGCTGCGAATTGTTTGGCGCGCGCCAAGAGGTCGTCGTCGAGCTGAACGGTTGTTCGCACACATAAAAGCATATAGATGAGGCATCAATATATCAATTAACGTCTGTGCCTTCTCTGATTAAAATCATTGAACTTTCAGCAACTTAACAAGAGCTTTTTCGTCGAGGGTTGGAACGCCCAGCTCCTCGGCCTTGCGCAGTTTGCTGCCGGGATCTTCGCCGACCACGACGTAGTCGGTCTTCTTGGAGACCGAGGAACTGACGCGTCCGCCGGCGGCCTGGATTTTTTCCGTGGCTTCTTCTCGGGTTAGGCCGGAGAGGGCGCCGGTGAGCACGAAGGTTTTGCCCGCGAGAGGTCCCTTTTCCGCGCGGGTCACGGAGATCTTGGGCCAGCGCACGCCCAGTTCTTGTAGGCGCGCGACTTCTTTCTGGTTGCGGCGATCGGCGAAAAAGCGCGCGATGGATTCGGCGATGACGGGACCCACACCCTCGATCGCATCGATTTCTTCCTGAGTCGCCTGCATGAGCGGCGCGAGATCGCCGAAATAGCGCGCGAGTAGATCCGCCACGCCGCTGCCCACGTGGCGGATGCCGAGGGCGATCAGGAAACGCGTAAGCGTTGTCTCTTTGGCTTTTGCGATGGCGCGCACGAGGTTCGCGGCGGATTTCTCGCCCATGCGCTCGAGTTCCAGAAAGTCCTCGTGTCGGAGGGCGAAGACATCGGAGAGGCGTTTCAGCTTGCCGCTCGCCACGAGTTGATCGACGAGTTTCTCGCCCAGCCCGTCGATATCGAGGGCGCCGCGGCCGGCCATGTGGAGCAGGTTGTTCTTGAGCTGGGCAGGACAATCCAGATTCGGGCAACGCGTGACGGCCTCGCCCTCGAGCCGCACCGTCTCGGCGCCGCAGACCGGGCAGTGTTTGGGCAGGTGGTAGGGCTTGGTTCCCTTCGGTCGTTTCTCTTTCACGACCATGACGACTTGCGGGATCACATCGCCGGCGCGCTGAATCACGACCGTATCGCCGACGCGTACGTCTTTGCGCTCGACTTCGTCTTGGTTGTGGAGCGAAGCATTCGAGATGGTGACGCCTCCCACGTGCACGGGCTTGAGCTTTGCCACCGGCGTGAGCGCGCCCGTGCGCCCGACGTTGGCCTCGATGGCCTCGACCCGCGTTGTTTCTTGCATCGGCGGAAATTTGTACGCGATGGCCCAGCGCGGCGTGCGCGGCAGGTTCCCAAGCCGCTCCTGCAAGACCAACTCGTTCACCTTGAACACCGTGCCGTCGATTTCGATGGGCAGTTTGCTGCGCTCCGCGAGCAGCGCGGCATGGAAGGCGAGGGCCTCGTCGAGGGTCTTACAAACACGGGTCTCGCCGCTGATGGCGAAGCCGAAGCGGTGCAGAAGTGAGAGCACTTCGGCGTGGGTCTCGATGTCGTGGGGCAGACCTTCCGCGATTTGATAAGCCCGGAACTCCAGCGCCGCCAACCGGCGGCGGTCGACGTCGTGGATTTGCCGCAGAGAACCCGCAGCGGCATTGCGCGGATTGGCGAAAGGCTCGAGGCCGTGTTCGAGCCGCGTTCGGTTCAGGCGCTCAAATGCGGCGAGGGGCAGGATGATTTCGCCGCGCACCGTCAAGTGGCGCGGTGGCTTTGGGTCCACGGCGAGTTGCATCGGAATGGCGAGCACCTGGCGCAGGTTGCTGGAGACGTCTTCCCCCGTGCGGCCGTCGCCGCGCGTTGAGCCCTGTGTGAAGCGCCCGTTTTCGTAGAGGAGCTCTACCGCGGCGCCGTCGAGTTTGGGCTCGCCGATGTAAGTCACCGAGTCGGCTTTCGCCAGCATGGGAGACATCACCGTGCCGTCCGGTTTGGGTTCCTCGCGCTTTAAGAAGCGGTGGATGCGTTCGTCGAAGGCGCGGAACTCCGCCTCGTCCATGGCGTTATCAAGCGAGAACATCGGAGTGTGGTGCTCGATGCTCGGGAAACCTTCGCTAGGCGGAGGCCCGATGCGTTGTGTCGGGGAATCCGCCCGGATTTCTTTAGGGTATTTCTGCTCGAGTTCCTGTAGCTCGCGGAAAAGGCGGTCGTATTCCGCGTCGCTGATCTCCGGCCGGTCTTCGAGGTAGTAAAGCCGCGCGTGCCGGTTCAGCTCCCGCGTGAGCTCGGCGATGCGCCGGTGGGCTTGCTCGCGTTCGGAGGGGGTCAACGGCTGCGCGCTCCTTCATCCGGATTGATTTTACGATATCTAACCCTGGTTCGGGTCCCGTCCGCCCGCCAGAAGTTATTGAGTCATGGGAGAGGCGTTTCTTCGATCGAAAGGAGAGGAGAACGACGACGAGGGGAGTAAGCGCGAAACGGGTGCTTGCCCATGTCGCGTCAACCGCCTGATCTTTTCTGGGCGGCTCCTGTACTGGCCTTTACACCGCTTCTACGCCGATTTGGGAGCGTGAGCGCGGCCCGCGTGCTCGGCCAGCAACTGTCCGAGTGAGTCCGCGAGCGCATCCAACGCCGAACGGTCGGGGAACTTCACAGTCAGTGTGGGGCAACCGGATGCGTCCTGTTCTAAGCATGCGGCGAGCTGTTTGCGAAAGAGATCACTGAGGTAGACGGCGGTGGGCGTCGGCTCGCGCTTGGGAAGGAACTCACCGAGGAACGAAAAGGCCGCGCTCACCAGTGCGCCGCCCGCAGCGGCCAGGCGTTCACGCTGCGCCTGCTGCTCGCTCTCATGCTCACGTTTTGCTCGCTCATGCCGGTCCGTTCCCGCCTCGGGCTTGGCGCCGAGCAACAACTCGAGCCGCCGCCGCAGCTCTTCGATGTTGCTCTGCATGTCCACGGCGTCCACGTCGGAATCCGGATCGAGCACCGCCAGCGCGAGGTCGTGCTTCGCCGACAACGTTCCCAGCAGATTTTCCTCAATCGTCTCTTCGGTGATGAGGATGAACACCTGGACCGGACGCTTCTGGCCCATGCGGTGCACGCGCCCGATGCGCTGTTCGAGCACGGCGGGGTTCCAAGGCAAGTCGACATTGATCACGGTATTGGCGGCCTGGAGGTTCAGCCCCGTAGAGCCCGCATTCGTCGTCAGAAACAACACAATCTCGGGATCGCTCTGGAAAGCGTCGACCAGAGCCTGGCGCTTGCGCTGGGGAACCGCGCCGTCGAGCCGCACAAAGCGCACTTTCCGCCGGCGCAAGCCATGCTCGATCAAGTCAAGCATGGAAGTCCACTCGGAAAACAGCACGATCTTGCGTCCCCGCTCCGCCAACAGTTGCTCGAGAAGCTCCTCCAGGCGCTCGAGCTTGCTCGAATGACCGGGCTCCTGCTTGTCAACGAGCGCCGTCGAGTCCGCCATCATTCGACACAAGAGGAGCGCTTTGCGGAGACGCAGCAGGTCCATCTCGCTGATGAAGCGCTTGCGGATGATCTTCGCCACCGTCTGCATATGGATCCCGTGCAGATCGATCTGAAGTTGGGTGGGGGGCACGCGCACCACCTCCGTGCTGCGCTCGGGCAACTCCTTCATCACGGACTCGCGCGTACGCCGCAACAGAATGGGCGCGAGGGAGCGGCGAAGTTCCTCGAGATTCTCGTAGCCGATCACCTTGCTCGTCTCGCTCACGACGCGGTGGCGGTTAAAGAAGCGGAAGGCCGGTCCCAGTCGCCGCGCGTCGATGAATTCCACCACCGAGTAGAGTTCGTCGATCCGGTTCTCGAGAGGCGTCCCCGAGAGCGCCAGGGCGAAGCGCGAGCGCAGCGCCTTGATCACACGGCTGGTCTTGGCCTCCCAGTTCTTGATGCGCTGCGCCTCATCGAGAATGATCAAATCCCAGCGCGCCGTCTCGATGGCCGCGAAGTCGCGCAGCACCTGCTCATAGTTGCAGATCGTGAAGAAGTAGGGGCGCTGGTATTGTGCCCGCCGCTCCACGGTGCCGCCGAGCACGAGCTGGCAGAGCTGTTGCGAGAAGCGCTCGATCTCCCGGCGCCACTGCGACTTGACCGTCGCAGGACATACGATGAGCACGCGTTCGATCCCGACCTCGCGCCGCAGCAGCTCAGCTACGCCGATCCCTTGGATCGTCTTGCCCAGGCCCATGTCGTCGGCCAGGATGGCGCGCCCGGCCCCGACGGCAAAGGCGATGCCATCGAGCTGATGGGGCAGGAGCTCGCTGGCGAGGAGTTCGCGGCGCAGAGGATGAGCGGAGGGATCGGCACGGATTTCCTTCACCAAACTTTGGATCCGTTCGCGGCGAAGCCACTCCTGAATGAACTCCTCGGCGTCGGGGTAGACATTGATTTCTTGCCCCAACTGTTCGAGGCGGCGCAGGCGGTGCAACAGATCAGCCACGTCCTCCAGCGCGTGGTTGCGCAGGGGGTTCACGATCTTCTCCACGGTTTCCTCGAGCTTGTGCGCGGGGACAGCTAAACGCAGCGAACGTTCTTGCCCATAGTGGAGGTAGAGCGAGAAACTCTTGCGGAGATAGGGCCGGCGCAGTTGCGCGGCCGAAAAGCGCCGGCGCACCCGGTCCTGAACGCGCAGGATGTGCTTGCAGGTGCCCAGCGTGTTGGTGCGGAAGTCCGGACAGGAACAATACGACGCGCCGAGTTCGTGGCCGCGCAGGGCCACGCGGTAACTGCGCCCCGAAGCGGCGCTCGTTACCACGTAATCCGTCCAGGGCCGGCGCGTGTCCAGCGCGCGGACCGTCATTCGTTCCTTGCGCGCCCGCTCCTGCCGTTCCTCTAGGGCCCGGCCTACGAGATCTTTCTCACTCAGCCGTTCGGCGGGGATGCGGTCTGGCGGAGGCGCGGCCAGTCCGAGAGACGTTTTCTCCTCGAGGATCAGCGAAAAAGCCGCGCCGGCGTGCTCGCAGGGTTCCTTGCACGCGCTGCATTGAAATCCGAGCGCGAGAGGGCGCCCCTCTGTCAGCGCAATGGTTACGACGGCACCTGGCAGTTCGAGTACGAAGCGATCTCCCTCGAGGCGAGCCTGTTCTCCCGGCAGAATTTCACGCGCGCCGCCGGTGAAAAGCAGATCCTTGGCGCGGGGTCCCAGGACGCGACACGCACCGGCATAGGTCAAGTGGGAAAGCCGGTCAGCGAGTGTCAACTCATCAGGGGGGCGCGTGGTCATCGTTGATCTCGCTCGTCTCCTGGGTCAGAAGTCCGTTGCCCATGCGAGCGTCGATGCACACCGCTCGTAAGGCGCACGGCCGCTGGAATATCTGGGATCTTTAAAGGCAGCGCAACGTTTGCACGACTGGCAAAGCCTGTCTCCCATGAGGTGGGAATGCAAGTATCACGTGGTCATCATTCCAGAACCTGGGCCAGCACAGCCGCGGTGTTTGGTATGCGTTGCGGTGACTGGGGGCGCTGAGCAATTCGTTCAACCGCCCAAAGGATTTTCCCATTGCAAGCCAGGGAAGCGCGCAAAGTCCGAGTCCAATGTGAATACCGACGCTCCATGTTCCAACGCGATCGCGGCGATCCACGCGTCGGTCGTCAGGTCTCCGGCGGTTCCTGCGCTACGCAGGAGTTCCGACCAGAGCCGGGCGTGCTCTTCGGTCTCTTGAACGATGCGCACGTTTGGATGTTCCCTCCAGCCATCAATGAGATCCCAGGCCTCGTCGATGGTGAGCGGTTTCTCAAAAAGGCCCGGTTTGGTTGTGAGCCGCAGAAAAGCGTTCACGACTACCCACGTGAGTCCCACGGGCCGCTCACCGTTGATGGCTGCTTCGAGGGCGGCGCGCGCGGCTTGGTGTTGAGGTAGGGAAGGACTTACGGCTGGGAGTAGGATGCTGGTGTCGACGATCTTCACGACGAGCGCGCGAGCTTGCGGAGGATCGTTGCGTCTTCGAGTGCGGTCGCCACGGCGTTGGCCTTCGTGACGTCGAACGACGGTCGCCCGAGATCACGGGTCTTCTGCCGGAAGGGGCGGCGAGCGCGCTGCGGACGGGTCAAGCTCTGGCGCAGGGCCAGGTTGATCATCTCGGAGAGTGTGAGCCCCTGGTTGTTCGCGCGCTTCTTAAGCTCGATCAGGATGTCGTCATCGAGTCGCAGCGTGGTCCGCATATAAGCATTTTAACATCATTCTCTTGATGTCGCGACATCTCGATCGGAGAGTGTCGATCGGAGAGCACACAGCATGCGGGATTCGCGCCTTGGGAGCCGGAAAGTATAGTATCTTCGGTGGTTTTTGGATTGCTCATCATCCCGCTGAGACACGGAGTTTGCGCGAAACAGCCTCAAGTCTCATTCTTCATTTTTGGGTGTAATTGGGTGTATTATTGGTTCCATGATCCGATCCGACACGATTCAGATCACCCCGGAGGTCCTGAGCCTGATCGCCAAGATCGACGAGTTCAAAGGCGCCTGGCGCAGCTTGGGAACTCTTGCCCCCGAGCGCCTGTCGGCGCTGCGCCGCGTCGCCACGATCGAGAGCATCGGATCGTCGACCCGGATCGAGGGAAGCAAGCTGTCGGACCGCGAGGTGGAGCGCCTGTTGTCGAATCTGCAGATCCAATCCTTTGCCACCCGCGACGAGCAGGAAGTCGCCGGTTACGCGGAGCTGATGGAGTTGGTGTTCCATTCGTGGCAGGACGTTTCCTTCACGGAAAACTACGTCAAGCAATTGCACCAGATCCTGCTGCGCTACGGCGAGAAAGACGCCTGGCATCGCGGTCATTACAAGACCAGCCCCAACAGCGTCGTTGCCTTCGACGAGAACGCTACGCAAATCGGTGTCGTATTTGAGGCGGCTACACCGTTCGATACGCCTCGCTTGATGACGGAGTTGATTACTTGGGTTCGGGAGGAGCGCGAGGCCAGCCGCCTGCATCCGCTCTTGATCCTTGCTCTTTTCATCGTGGTGTTTCTGGAAATCCACCCGTTTCAAGACGGCAACGGCCGACTCTCCCGCGCGCTCACCACGCTGCTGCTGTTACAGGCGGGCTATGCCTATGTTCCTTACAGCTCGCTCGAGAGCGTGATCGAGCAGAGCAAGGAAGCTTACTACCTGGCGCTGCGGCAGACCCAGGGGACGAGCCGCAGCGAGGCACCCGACTGGCAACCTTGGCTTGTATTTTTTCTGCGGTCCTTGGTCGAACAGGTTGGGCGGCTCTCGAAGAAAATCGAGCGGGAAAGATTGGTGCTGGTTTCGTTGCCGGAACTCTCCCTTTCCATCGTCGAATTCGCCCGCGAGCACGGGCGTGTCACTATGAGTGAGGCCATCAAGCTGACGGGCGCCAGCCGCAACACGCTCAAACAGCACTTCCGTGCCTTGGTCGAGCGCGGGCACCTGAACCAGCACGGCCGCGGCCGCGGTGTTTGGTATACATTGCGGTGATAGCATCTATTCTTCAAGCAATCGGAACGGTTAAACCCGGAGAAGTTTTTTGCGCTGCTTCCCGCAGTCGCCGCAAAAAGCAAGAGCTATGTCCGCCGGCCGCTGCGGCTTGGCCCGACCAGGCGCTCGTCGAACTCAAATGGCTCGGGATTGCTGATCTGGAGCCGGCTGAAGTCCGGATGACGTGGGTTCAACAGGAAGTTGTGCTCTCCAGGCACGACTGCCGACGGCACCCGGAGTGCGACGGTCTCGCCCGACTTGATCCAACGGGTGCCAATGTCCCGCAGCTCCGGCGGTCCTGGGTGGCGGCGCCACATGGCCGGCAGGTTTTGAGTCCGCACCTTGCTGATGGCGAGGTTGTCCGGGATCTCCAAGCCGAAGCCCACGAAGTGAGGTGGGAGCCAGTTCCGGTGCAGATGAACGAGCTGCTCCAGCGCCGCGAGCGCACGGCTATCGGAGCAGTAGACAACCGGTGTTCCCGCCTGGTGCCAGCGGCCCGCGTAAAGGACCGCCCCTTCGCCCGTGAAGGCGGCCCCGGCATGTTCAGCCTTGCAGATGCGCCAGACGCGCATCAGCCGATGATGCCGTGCTCGAGCCTCCCGAGAACCTGCTCGACTTGCTGGACACCGATGTCTGTATCGAGAAGAGTTAGCGGCTGCTGCTTGCCCAAGGCTGCATTGGGCGTCTTAATCCAATCGACTGATTCTTCCGGATCCTCGAACACGCGGTTTGCGTGGGCGAGCACGCGCGCCAGCCGATAAAGCCGATCCGACTCGTCCGCCGACAGGCGTTTCTGTTCTTTGCGTCGCAGGAAATTTCGAGGCGAGAGGTAGAGGATGTCGCAGAGGACAGCGCGTGAGATTCCGTACTGCTCCATGACGGCCGATAGGGCGGCGAAAGGGAGACCCTTCCGCACGCGCTCGGCGAGACTCTCCGGCGAGCGCACGTTGCGACCCAAAACCTTGGCACCTCCAAGAACGCTGATGGCCTCCTCGACTTCGCGGGTGCTCGAAACGGGCATCCGAGCCTCCTTGATTGTGCCTAATGGCGTGATTATCGCGCCAAATGGCTGTATCCGTCAAGAGCCCTCTGGATCGGATCGCCCCCTCGGCTCCTACAATTTACAATCACCGATTGCTGGCAATCAGAGTACGTCGCCGATCCAAACCCCTAGTAGACTGTCAACTTTGATCTTGCAGGTATGCGCGGCTGGTGTACGCCTGAGCTCCATGGCTCGGCCGCGGTACAGACATCGAGGTACACGGGGGGATGCGGAGAGACGCCAAACACTCCACGCGGCCTGCGCTTTACTTCCGCTCAGGCACATTCCGGCGGTCCCAACCCGCAAAATCAAAGTTGACATGGTACTAGGCGGGAGATCGTCCATGGTAGCGGGGACACTCGGGCCTCCGCCGTGGACCTCCCCCCCCCGCTTCTTGGTTGCTTCGTAAACGAAACACGACTCCGTCCCCACCCCGACGTGTAGCGGAAACGGAGCGCGGCACAGCAGCGATGGCAACGGCGGTGGGTAAGGCCACGGCTCCGCAGCAATCTTGGAAGCCATGGATGGCAGAGAGCAAACCCATCGCCCAGCCTGTTTCTCGGTCGTGTATGTGTTTTGTAAGTCCGCGGATCTCAAGCTGGTGGGGAACGGAGGCTGTACTGGACCTGCCCCAGTCAATCCCCTTCAGAGTGTCGTACTCCCCGAGCGCCTCTTTCCACAACCGAAAGAAAACACCTTTCTCAGTCCATTCTTGGAAATAGTGATGCAAGGTGCTGGCGGAGCCAAACTCCCGCTCCGTCTTGCGCTTCGCCATGATCCCCCTCTCCATCAGGGGGAACGGTCAAGAAGTAGCTTGAAGCATTCTTTCTATCACATCAACAGGTTTTCGGATAGGCTCTTAGTGTTGGCGGTTGCCTTTCTCCCTTGCGATCAAGACGCTCCGAGCAACATGCGTTCGGGTCGGGTTCTCCACCGCGCGATTTACCTTCCGTTCGGACAAGCGATTCCACTCGAAACGGCAACCCCAAACCAGAATCCCGATTACACATTTACCGGTTACGAGAAGAACGACTCGCTTTCCCATCTAGATGCTAGCGCGCGAAACTTTCATCCTGTGCTGGGCCGCTTCAATCAGATCGATCCCATCGACCATTCCGGCGAGAGTTCCTATGCATATGCCGCAAACAATCCCTTGAAATAAAAACGGACACAAGATGAGCGGGCTAGGATCGCCTCTCGCTTGACGATGTCCGCTCCGTTGTCTGCGCGGGCGGGGGTTGAGCGCGTGAAGGAACTCCGTGGGTCTCATCACAAGCCTCCACCAGACTTACCTGCGCCACACCTCGAATGCGCGGGATCGGCGCATCATGCACACCGTGATCTTCGGGGTCATCGTGGCCCCTTCGCTTCTGCTTGCGCTAAACGCCTACGACCGGGTCTACGACGACACCACCGCGTTGGCCCTCGATCGCCGGCGCACGGTCGCGCAGTTGGGAGCCCTGGCGGCACGGGAGCGGCTCGATCACCTGACGACCCTCGCCCGCTCGCTGGCAAGCCGCTCCGCTACGAAGAACTCGTCGAAATCGTTCGAACTTTCGGCCAGTACTGGTTAGACACCGTGCGCCTGCCGCGGACCGACTCGATACCACAAGGTATTCACTAACAGGCTGCTGACAAAATCAGTCTAGAATCGCGTAGGATACTCGGCAGGAGGATCTGCCGATGATGGGGGAATCGAATCCGCAACGTGCGCTGTTTTATCAGCTTTCCCTGGAGAGTTTTGTAC
>Ga0247727_10013794_pt1 | contig 13552 bp, 13 predicted proteins | sample WisWelCaveWW1625_FD_202498 | JGI IMG/M metagenome (GOLD analysis project Ga0247727, IMG submission 202498) | Biofilm microbial communities from Wishing Well Cave, Virginia, United States - WW16-25 | ecosystem: Environmental > Aquatic > Deep subsurface > Groundwater > Cave microbial mat | place... | reverse complement strand
ACTTGCCCTGGCGGAACAGCGCGATCTCGCGCGCTTTGCGCTCGTCGGTGAGCGTCGTCAACTCTTCGCCCGCATTCGGTACTTCCGACAGGCCCTGGATTTCGACCGGAATCGACGGACCGGCCGCATCCAACGGACGGCCGTTCTCGTCGAGCATGGCGCGCACCCTGCCGTAGACCGGCCCGATCAGCACCACGTCGCCGCGCTTCAGCCTGCCCGATTGCACCAGCACGGTCGCCACCGGTCCACGGCCCTTGTCCAGCCGCGCCTCGATCACCACGCCCCTTGCCGGCGCATCGATCGGAGCCTTGAGCTCGAGCACTTCGGCCTGCAGCAGGACGTGCTCCAGCAGCGCGTCGACGCCCTGCCCGGTTTTCGCCGATACGGGCACGAACGGCGCATCGCCGCCGAATTCCTCCGGCACCACGCCATGCTGCAGCAGTTCCTGCTTCACTTTTTCCGGGTTCGCTTCGCCCTTGTCGATCTTGTTGATCGCAACCACCAGCGGCACGCCTGCCGCCTTGGCATGGTTGATGGCTTCCACGGTCTGCGGCATCACGCCGTCATCCGCTGCCACCACCAGGATCACCAGATCGGTGACTTTCGCGCCGCGGGCGCGCATTGCCGTAAACGCCTCGTGGCCCGGGGTATCGAGGAACGTGACCACGCCACGCGGAGTCTGCACGTGGTAGGCGCCGATGTGCTGGGTGATGCCACCCGCCTCCCCCGCCGCCACCTTGGTGCGCCGGATGTAGTCGAGCAGCGAAGTCTTGCCATGGTCGACGTGGCCCATTACCGTGACCACCGGGGGACGCGGCTCGCCGACTTCCGCTTCCGGCGCGGCGCCGGCGAGCAAGGACTCGGGATCATCCAGCTTGGCCGCTTTCGCCTTGTGGCCCATTTCCTCGACCAGGATCATGGCTGTCTCCTGGTCGAGCACCTGGTTGATCGTCGCCATGCTGCCCAGCTTCATCAGCGCCTTGATCACCTCCACCGCCTTGACCGACATGCGGTGCGCCAGGTCGCCCACGGTGATCGTTTCCGGGACCGCGATCTCGCGCGTCACCGGTTCGCTCGGCGGGCTGAACGTCTGCTGCTCCGCCGCTGCAGCTCCGCCCCGGTGACGCGAACCGCCGCGCGCATGCCAGCCCCCCACGCCGCCTCCCATGTCGCCGCGCGTCTTGATGGTGCGCCGGCGTACGGAGTCGTCGCGCATCGTGGTGGTCGGCTTGGCCTTCTTCGCTTTCTTGTCGACCTTGCTCTCGCCGGTCTTTGGCGCGTGCAGCGTGCCTTCGACGGGCGCCCCGGCGGCTCCCTGCGCCTGCGCCTTCTCGATCACCGCCTGCGCCTCGCGCGCGACTGTTTTCTGCTCCGCTTCGCGGCGCTCGCGCTCCAGCTTTGCGCGCACCTCGGCCGCCTGCAGCTCGGACAACTGCTCGTGCCGGCGCGCTTCCTGCTGGCGCGCCTCGATTTCCTTCGCGTCGATTGCCGGCGCAGGGGGCGCCGGGGGCGCCACCACCGGCGGGACGACTTCCGGCATCTCCGCGGCGCTCGCCGCCGCCGCCAACTCGGCGGGGTCACGCTTGACAAACACGCGCTTCTTGCGCACTTCGACCTGGATGGTGCGCGCCTTGCCCGAGGTGTCGGACTTCTTGATGATCTCGCTCGACTGCTTGCGCGTGAGCGTGATCTTGTTCTTGGGCTCCGCCGAGCCGTGCGCCTTGCGCAGGTACTCCAGCAGCCGGGACTTGTCCACTTCGGTGAGCGAGTCGTCGGGCGCGCGTTTTTGCACGCCGGCCGCGCGCAACTGCTCCAGCAGCACCGAGGGCGGCACCCTCAGCTCGTTGGCGAACTGGGCAACGCTGGTCAGGGCCACGTTACTGCGCCTCCTTCGCCCGCGCCTGCGCTTCCGCCTCGAACCAGTGGGCGCGCGCCGCCATGATCAGCCCCTTGGCACGCTCGCCCTCGATCCCGGTCAATTCCGACAGCTCGTCCACGGCCAGGTCCGCGAGGTCGTCGCGGGTCTTCACGCCGCCCTCGGCCAGCTTGGCCGCCAGCTGCGTGTCCATGCCCTCCAGCTTGAGCAGGCTCTGGTCCACGCCTTCCACCTGCTCCTCGCTCGCGATCGCCTGCACCAGCAGGGCGTTGCGCGCCCGGCTGCGCAGTTCGTTCACCGTGTTCTCGTCGAAGGCCTCGATCTCCAGCATTTCGTTGATCGGCACATAGGCGACCTCCTCCAGCGTGGAGAAGCCCTCCTGGATCAGGATGCCGGCGACCTCCTCGTCCACGTCGAGCCGCTGAATGAACAATTCGCGCACGCGCGTGGACTCCTCGGCCTGCTTTTTGGTGGACTCTTCCTCGGTCATCAGGTTGATGGTCCAGCCGGTAAGCTCGGAGGCAAGTCGCACGTTCTGACCGCTGCGGCCGATGGCGATGGCCAGATTCTCCTCGTCCACCACCACGTCCATCGAGTGCTTTTCCTCGTCCACCAGGATCGAGCTGACTTCGGCCGGCGCCAGCGCGCCGATGACGAATTGCGCCGGATCCGCCGACCACAGCACGATGTCGACGCGCTCGCCCGCCAGTTCCTGCGTGACCGCCTGCACGCGCGAGCCGCGCATGCCGACGCAGGTGCCGATCGGGTCGATGCGCCGGTCGTTGGTGTGCACCGCGATCTTGGCGCGTACGCCCGGGTCGCGCGCCGCCGACTTGATCTCCAGCAGCTTTTCTTCGATTTCCGGCACTTCCATCTCGAACAGCTTCATGATGAACTGCGGCGCGGTGCGCGACAACACCAGCTGCGGGCCGCGCGCGCCGCGGTCGATTTTCGCGACCCAGGCGCGCACGCGGTCGCCGACGCGCAGGTTTTCCTTCGGGATCATGTGCTCGCGCGGCAGCAGGGCTTCCAGGCGTCCGGACTCGACGATGGCGCTGCCCCGCTCCATGCGCTTCACCGAGCCGGTCACCAGCTCGTCGCCGCGGGCGAGGAAGTCGTTCAAGATCTGCTCGCGCTCGGCGTCCCGAATTCGCTGCAGGATCACCTGCTTGGCGGTCTGCGCGCCGATGCGGCCGAACGGCACGTTCTCGATCGGCTCCTCGAGGATGTCGTCCATCTTGGCGTCGGGTTTCTTCTCCAGCGCCTCCTCGAGCGAGGTCATTTGCGCGACGTTGTATTCGGGCGTGTCGTCCGGCACCACCTTCCAGCGGCGGAACGCCTGGTAATCGCCGGTATTGCGGTCGATGGCGACGCGCACGTCGACATCCTCGGTGAAGCGCTTCTTGGTGGCGGAGGCGAGCGCCATCTCCAGCGCGCCGAACACCACGTCGCGGTTGACGTTCTTTTCGCGCGCCAGCGCGTCCACCAACAGCAGAATTTCCCGGCTCATCGTTGCTCCAAGCTCATAGGTCTGGAACGAGCCGCGCCCGGTCCATGCCATCCAACTGCAGTGCCACCGCCGCCCCGTCCACCTCGACAGTCGCCGTGGTGCCTTCAATTCCCTTCAGCAGGCCGATGTAACGCCGCCGGCCGCTTGCGTCGGCCAGGCGCATGCGGACGTCGACCTTGCTGCCGGCGAAGCGCGCGAAATCCGCAGCTTTGCGCAACGGCCGGTCCAGCCCCGGCGAAGACACCTCCAGCCGGTCGTAGTCGATGCCTTCGACCTCCAGCACCCGGGACAGGTGGCGGCTGACCGCCGCGCAGTCTTCCACCGTGATGCCGCCAGACTTGTCCATGAAAATGCGCACGAATCGGCCCCTGTTAGACACTTGCGCGTCCACCAGCTCGAACCCCATCCCGGTGAGGGTGAGTTCCAGAATGCCTTCCAGCGTATGCGACACAGATGCGGCCACAAACAAAAAATGGGCCGAAGCCCATCCACATGAAACGGCTTGAAGTTTAACCGCTTTTTGCCGTTTTCACAATCTTCGCGACGGTTTTCCCGTCCAGTTCGATCCACCGACCCGGACGCAGGTCGCGCGGCAGTTCGACCGGACCGTAGCGCACCCGCAGCAGGCGGCTGACCTTGCGGCCGAGCGTCTCGAACAACCTGCGCACCTCCCGATTGCGGCCTTCGCGCAAAACCACGCGGTACCAGCGGTTGGCGCCTGCGGCGGAGCCGGAAGGCTCGAGCTTGTCGAAGCGCGCCGTGCCGTCCTCGAGTTCGACGCCCGCAAGCAGCTTTGCGCGCTCATCGGGGCGCAATTCGCCCAGCACCCGCACCGCGTATTCCCGTTCGACTTCGTAGCGTGGGTGCATCAGGTGGTTGGCGAGTTCTCCCGAGTCCGTCAGCAGCAGCAGGCCGGCAGTATTGATATCCAGGCGGCCCACGGCGACCCATTTGCCGCCCGGGATTGCGGGCAGGCGCTGGAACACTGTAGGCCGGCCCTCGGGATCCGACCGGGTCACCATCTCGCCGTCGGGCTTGTGGTACAGCAGGACGCGGGGCTGCGTGCCGGCCGCCTTCAGCGCCAGGGCCTTGCCGTCCAGTTCGATGCGGTCGCCGGCTGCCGCGCGGTCGCCGAGCTTGGCCACGGCGCCGTTGAGGCTCAAGCGGCCTGCGCTGATCCAAGTCTCGATTTCGCGCCGCGAGCCGTAGCCCGCTGCCGCGAGCAGCTTCTGCAGGCGTTCAGCCTGCGGCGGGCTCGTTGGCGGCTTCGGGGACGGCGGAGCTTGGTTCTGGATCAAGCTGCAAGGTCTTGGCGATTTCCTCGAGCGGCGGCAGCTCCTGCAGGGAGCGCAGGCCGAGGTCATCGAGGAAGGGCTTGGTCGTGGCGTAGAGGGCTGGCCGGCCCGGGGTCTCGCGGTGCCCGACGACGTCGATCCAGCCGCGGTTCTCCAGGGTCTGCATGATCTGCGCAGAGACCACCACGCCGCGGATGTCTTCGATGTCCCCTCGCGTCACCGGCTGGCGGTAGGCGATGATGGCCAGCGTCTCCATCACGGCGCGCGAGTAGCGCGGCGGCTTCTCCGGCTGCAGCTTCTCGGCGAAGGGCTGGAACTCCGGCAGCGTCTGGAAACGCCAGCCGCTCGCCAGGCTCACCAGCTCCACGGCGCGGCCGTTCCAGTCCTCGCGCAACTCGGCGAGCAGGTTGTGCAGTGTGTCGGTGGCGACCTGGTGGTCGAACAACTGCTTCAGATTGGCGAGCGACACCGGCTCCGGCGAAGCGAGCAACGCCGCCTCGAGGATCCTCTTCGCCTCAGCGGGATTCAGCATGGGCCAATTTTACGTAGATCGGCGCGAAATTCCCGGACTGCGTGATCTCGACCAGCATCTCGCGCGCGAGCTCCAGCACCGCGAGCAGGGTCACCACCAACACTGCCACGCCGCGCGCCGGGTCGAACAGCTCGCCGAACTCGAGCACGCGGCGCTCCTGCAGGCGGCGCAGCACGCCGCTCATGTGCTCGCGTACCGACAGCTCTTCGCGCGAGACGCGGTGATGCGCCGACATGCGCGCGCGGTACAGCAGCGTGCGCCAGGCCTCTGCGAGATCCTGGGGGTTGACCTCGGGCAGGCGCTCGGCCACCGCACGCTCGACCCAGACCGAGACCGCCAGCACGTCGCGGCCGAGTTGCGGCAGCCGGTCGATCTCCCGCGCCGCTTGCTTGATCCGTTCGTACTCCAGCAGGCGCCTCACCAGCTCGGCACGCGGGTCGTCCTCGAGCGGTTCGGCGACCGGCGGTCGCGGCAGCAGCAGTCGCGACTTGATCTCCATCAGCATGGCGGCCATCACCAGGTACTCGGCGGCGAGTTCCAGGTTGGTGGCGCGCATCGCTTCGACGTACTCCAGGTACTGGCGCGTCAGCGGCGCCATCGGGATGTCGAGGATGTCCAGATTCTCCTTGCGGATCAGGTACAGCAACAGATCCAACGGCCCCTCGAAGGCATCGAGGATCACCTCGAGCGCATCGGGCGGAATGTACAGGTCCTGCGGGATCTCGATGTACGGCTCGCCGTAGAGCCGGGCGATCCGCGCGGCGAGAGGCAACGGCACGGGCACGCTCATCAGGAGTAACCGAGTCCCATAGCTTCGCGCACGTCGCGCATGGTCTCCGCCGCCAGTTTGCGCGCCTTGTCGCAGCCGTCGGCGATGATGCTTTTCACCAGCGTCGGATCGTCGAGGTAGATCTGGGCCCGCTCGCGCATCGGCGCGAGTTCCGCCAGCACCGCGTCGATCACGGGCTGCTTGCACTCCAGGCAGCCGATGCCCGCGGTGGTGCAACCCTTGCGCACCCAAGCGCGCCTTGTTTCGTCCGAGTAGATCTGGTGCAGCGACCACACCGGGCATTTCTCCGGCGTGCCCGGGTCGCTGCGCTTGACGCGCGCCGGGTCGGTCGGCATGGTGCGGATCTTCTTCGTTACCGAGTCGGGGGATTCGCGCAGGCCGATGGCGTTGCCGTAGGACTTGGACATCTTCTGTCCGTCGAGGCCCGGCAGGCGCGCCGCCTCGGTCAGCAGCGCGTCGGGCTCGACCAGGATGCGGCGTCCGCCGCCTTCCAGCCAGCCGTAGAGCCGCTCGCGGTCGCCGCGCGGCAGGTTCTGCTGCTCTTCCAGCAGTGCCTGCGCGCGCTTGAGCGAGTCCGCATCGCCGCTCTCGAGGAATTTGGTGCGCAATTCGTTCAGCAGGCGCGCTTTCTTGCTGCCCATCTTCTTCACCGCGGCCCTGGCCTTGTCCTCGAAGCCCTCCTCGCGGCCGTACAGGCGATTGAAGCGCCGCGCGATCTCGCGCGTCATCTCCACGTGCGGCACCTGGTCCTCGCCCACCGGCACGTGGCGCGCGCGATAGATCAGGATGTCGGCCGACTGCAACAGCGGATAGCCGAGGAAGCCGTAGGTCGCCAGGTCGCGGTCCTTGAGCTTCTCCATCTGGTCCTTGTAGGTCGGCACGCGCTCCAGCCAGCCCAGCGGCGTCATCATCGACAGCAGCAGGTGCAGCTCCGCATGCTCCATGATCCGCGACTGCACGAACAGGATGGCCTGGTTCGGGTCGACGCCCGAGGCGAGCCAGTCCACCACCATCTCCCAGGCGTTGCGCTCGACCTGCCCGGGATTTTCGTAGTCAGTGGTCAGTGCGTGCCAGTCGGCGACGAAGTAAAGGCAGGGGTACTCGTTCTGCAGCTTGATCCAGTTCTTGAGTACTCCGTGGTAGTGACCGAGGTGCAGCGCACCCGTGGGGCGCATGCCGGAGAGGACGCGGGTCTCGAACATCGCGCTAGATCTGGAACACCGTGCCGATGACGCGGTACGAGAAGCTGATCATCGGCGCGAGGATGACGCCGAGCGCGCTGGTGAACAGCAGCAAGAGCAATAGGGGGAAGCCCCAGGGTTCGAGCTTGGCATAGCGCCAGGCGAGCCGGCTGGGCAGCAGGCTCGCCACGATCCTGCCGCCGTCGAGCGGCAGGATCGGCAGCAGGTTCAGCAGCATCAGGACCACATTCACCTGGATGCCGGCCTTGGCCATCAGCAGCATCGGATGCGTAAAGTAGTTGGCAGGCAGGACATCGCTGGCCTTGAACACGGCGGCCCAGGCGAGCGCCATCGCCAGGTTGGCGCCCGGGCCGGCGGCCGCCACCCAGATCATGTGCCGCCGTGGTTGGCGCAGGGCGGAATAGTTGACTGGCACGGGCTTGGCCCAGCCGAACAGCATGCCGGCACCACCCGCAAACTTGCTCAGCACCAGGATCAGCAGCGGGACGATGATGGTGCCGACGAGATCGATGTGGCGCAAGGGGTTGAGGCTGACGCGCCCCTGCGCGTACGCGGTCATGTCGCCGAAATGGCGCGCGACGTAACCGTGCGCGGCCTCGTGCAGCGTGATCGCGAGGAGTACCGGGAGCGCGTAGATCGCGACCGTCTGGACGAGCTGGGTGAGGTCCATCGTGGAGCGGAGAATTTTATCAGAGCGCTGCGGCGTGGCCGAAAATGCCGAGCGGGCCACTGCCCCTGCGCAGCACCAGCGGTTCGTCGCCGGTGAGGTCGATCACCGTCGTCGGCTCCGTGCCGCAGCTGCCGCAATCCATGACGAGCTCGAGTTGGTGCTCGAGCACGGCGCGGATCGCGGGTGCGTCCGACAGCGGTGCTGCAGCTCCAGGCAGGATCAGCGTCGAGGACAGCATCGGTTCACCCAGTTCAGCGAGCAGGCAATGCGCCGCCGCGTGCCCTGGCACGCGCACGCCGATGGTCTTACGCTTCGGGTGGAGCAGCCGCCGTGGCACTTCCCGCGTCGCGCGCAGGATGAAGGTGTAGCTGCCCGGCGTCGCCAGCTTGAGCATGCGGAATTGCACGTTGTCGATGATGGCGTAGGCGGCGATCTCGGAGAGATCGCGGCACATGAGGGTGAGGTGGTGCCGGTCGTCCACGCCGCGCACGCGCCGCAGCCGCGCCTGCGCCGGCGCGTCGCCGAGGTGGCAGCCCAGCGCGTAGCAGGAGTCCGTCGGATAGGCGATCAGCCCGCCGCGGCGCACGATCTCGGCCGCTTGCCGGATCAACCTGGGTTCCGGGTGCGTCGGATGGACGGAAAAATACTGCGCCAAGGGCTCAGAGCGCCCAGTCGCGCCACACCGGCCGCAGCGCCGGGTCGAGCGGCGGCAGGGTGCCGAACTCCGCGCCCTCCTCCGGGCCGTGGAAATCGGAACCGCGCGAGGCGGCGAATCGCTGCTGTGCCGCGATCGCCCCGAACTGGCGATACTGTTCCGGCGAATGGCTGCCGGTCACCACTTCGATGGCTTCCCCGCCCGCGGCACGGAATTCCGCGAGCAGCGCGTCCAGCGCTGCGGCCGACAGGCCATAGCGCCCTGGATGCGCGAGCACCGCCGCGCCTCCGGCCGCGCGTATCCAGCCCACCGCCTCGACCAATTCAGCCCACTGGTGCGGCACGTAGCCGGGCTTTCCCGGTACCAGGTACTTGCGGAACGCATCCCTGCTGTCTTCTACCGCGCCGACCTCGGCCAGGAAACGCGCGAAATGGGTGCGGCTCACCATCGCCGGATTGTCCGCGTGGCGCAACGCCCCTTCGAAAGCACCGTCGATGCCGGAGTCCTTCAGTTCCCGCGCCATCTGCTTCGCGCGTTCAATCCTGCCGCTGCGCACGTGGGCCAGTCCGCCCGCGAGCGTCTGGTGCGCCGGGTCGATCCGCAGGCCCACGACGTGGATCGTGCCGCCGCGCCAGGTGACCGAGATCTCTACGCCATCGATGAAGTGCATTCCCTCGGCACGCGCCGCCTCGCGCGCTTGCGCCAGGCCGCCGAGCTGGTCGTGGTCGGTCAGCGCCCAGACGTCCACGCCGTTGCGCGCGGCACGGCGCGCCACTTCGGCGGGCGCGAGCGCGCCGTCGGAAACGTTCGAGTGGCAATGCAGGTCGATATTCATGCCAGCAGGAACTCCTCGATCAGGCGCGCCACCTCTTCCGGCTGGTCGTGGTGCAGCATATGGCCGGCATTTTGCACTGTTGCGTAGCGCAGGCTGCGAAAGACGCCGCGGCGTTCGGCGTACTGCTCCGCGCTCAGGCCGATGTGCTTCAGCGTTTCGGACTCGGCGGCGTCCACCCAGAGCACCGGCGCCGTGACCTGCGCCCAGCAGGCACGCGTCTCTTCGTAGCGGTACAGCACCGGGTTGACAATCTTGTGCGCCGGGTCGCCGCGCAGCAACACGCGTCCGTCGGGCGTCTCGCGGCCCCAATGCCGCGCCAGGAACTCGGCGCGTTCGCGCGCCAGGCGCGGATTGTTCTTCTGCAGGCGGTCGGCGAGCGCGCCGAAATCCGGGTACGGCCGGAAACCGCTGGTCTCATGCAGTTCGTCGAGCCAGCGCGCGTAGCGTTTCGGCGCCTGCTCCGCTCGCGTGGCCGACATGCCGAAGCCTTCCAGGTTTACCAGCCGCCTGATGCGCGCCGGACGCACCCCGGCGTAGAGCGCGGCGACGTTGCCGCCCAGGCTGTGCCCGACGACGTTCACCGGCGTCTCCAGCTGGATTCGGTCGAGCAGCAGGTCCAGGTCCGCGACGTAATCCGGAAACCAGTAGCAGTCGGACTTGCCCCAGTCGGTGAGGCCGTAGCCGCGCCAGTCCGGCGCGTACACGTCCCAGTCCGAACGCAACGCATCCACCAGGAACTGGAAGGACGCGGACACGTCCATCCAGCCGTGCAGCAGCACCATGCGGCGCGCGCTATCCCCCGGCCAGCGTCGCACGTGGTAGCGCAAGCCGCGGACATCGAAGTACAGCGATTCGCTGTTTTTCATCTTCTGCTCAGCGAAAACTGAAATCGACTTCCGGCCGGCGCCCCGAAACCAGGTCGGCCAGCGCGCGCCCGGAGCCCGCGGCCAGCGTCCAGCCCAGCGTGCCGTGGCCGGTGTTGAGGAAGAGATTCTCGTAACGCGTGCGTCCGATCACCGGCACGTTGTTGGGCGTCGCCGGCCGCAAGCCGGCCCAATACTGTACGTTGCGCGCTCCGGCGAGCGCCGGGAAGAGTTGCTCGACGCGCTTCAGGATCGCCGCGCAGCGCACGCCATTGACCGTCGTATCGTAACCGGTCAATTCCGCGGTTCCCGCGCAGCGCAGGCGGTCGCCAAGCCGCGACAGTACGAGCTTGTGCGCCTCGTCCGTCAGGCTCACCGTGGGCGCTCCCGCGGCAGCCTGCGGCGACAGCGGGATCGTGATCGAGTATCCCTTGAGCGGATACACCGGGATCGAGATGCCCAGGGACCTCAGCAGCAGCGGGCTGTAGCTGCCGAGGGAAACGACGAAGGCGTCCGCTTCGAGCCGCCGGCCACCCGCCTGCGCGGCAATCACCCGCCCGCCCGCGATTTCCAGTCCTTCGACAGTGGTGTCGCGCAGGAATCGAACGCCACGTTTCTCGGCCAGTTGCGCCAGCTGCAGCGTGAACTCATGCGCGTCGCCCGATTCGTCCTGCGGCGCGAATACGCCGCCGAGGACCGGCGCGCCGGAATTGCGCAGCCTGGGCTCGATGGCCAGGCATTCCGCCCCGCTCCTGGTCTGGCCATGTGCGGCCAGCGCATCGAAATCGGATTGCTCGGTGCAGAAGCGCAGGATGCCCTTGCTCAGTTGATGATACTGGATGCCGGTTTCTGCGCGCAGTTCGATCAGGCTCGAACGGCTGTAGGTCGCGAGCCCGGCCAGCTGGCGCCTGTTGCGCTCGAAGCGCCCGGGAATGCATTCCAAGGCGAAGCGCAGTCCCCACATCCATTGCGCGAGATCCGCGCGCGGCCGGAACAGCAGCGGCGCATCTTCGCGCCCCAGCCACTTGAGCACCTTGGGCAGCACCGAAGGCCTGGCCCAGGGTTCCGCGTGGCCGGCGGAGATCTGCCCGCCGTTGGCGAACGACGTCTCCATGCCCGCCTCCGGCTGCCGGTCCATCAGCGTCACTTCATGGCCCGCGCGCGCCAGGTACCACGCGCCGGTCACTCCGATCACGCCCGCGCCGAGGACTGCGACTCTCATATCGGGACTCCAGCCGGTATCATAGCGGCCCGCCATGCCCATCTACTCGATCGGCGACAAGCGCGTCGAATTGCGCGGCGCGCACCACTACATTGCCCACGACGCGACCCTGGTCGGCGCCATCACGCTGGAGGCCGACGCCAACATCTGGTTCAAGGTCGTCATCCGCGCCGAAAACGACGTGGTGCGCATCGGCGAATCCACCAACGTGCAGGACGGTTCGGTGCTGCACGTGGATCCGGGTTTTCCGCTGACGCTCGGGCGCCAGGTGACCATCGGGCACAAGGTCATGCTGCACGGCTGCACGGTCGGCGACGGCAGCCTGGTCGGCATCAACAGCGTGGTGATGAACGGCGCGAGGGTCGGCAAGGGATCCCTCATCGGCGCCAACACGCTGATCCCCGAAGGCAAGGAAATCCCGGAGGGCGTCCTGGTGCTCGGCTCGCCCGGCAAGGTGGTGCGCGAACTGACGCCGGAAGAACGAGATTACCTGCTGAAGATTGCCGCCGGCTACGTCGAGCGCTCCAGGCGCTACAAGGCCGAATTGCGCGAGCAGCCGCTGCCGTCTTCCGCGAAATAGCCGCCTTACTTCGGCGCCATGCGGATGGCGCCATCCAGGCGGATGGTCTCGCCGTTCAGCATTTCGTTTTCGATGATGGCGCGCGCCAGCTGCGCGTATTCGGCCGGGCGGCCGAGGCGCGAGGGGAACGGCACCTGCTTGCCGAGGGACTCCTGCGCTTCCTTGGGCAGCCCCTGCATCATCGGCGTCTCGAACAGGCCGGGCGCGATGGTGCAGACGCGGATGCCGTTGCGCGAAAGGTCCCGCGCTATGGGCAGCGTCATGCCGACCACCCCGCCCTTGGAGGCGGAATAGGCGGCCTGCCCGATCTGCCCGTCGTAGGCGGCGACCGAAGCCGTGTTGATGATCACGCCGCGCTCGCCCGCGGCGTTCGGCCCCGCCTTCGCCATCGCGTCGGCGGCGAGGCGGATCATGTTGAAGGTCCCGATCAGGTTCACCTGGACGACGCGCGCGAAGCGCTCAAAGTCGTGCGGCGTCTCCTTGCCGAGGGTGCGCTCGGCGATCGCGATGCCGGCGCAGTTCACCAGCGCCTGCACGCCGCCGAACTCCTTCAGCGCCAGCGCCACCGCGGCCTTGCCGTCGGCTTCCTTCGTGACATCGCAGTTTACGAAGCACCCGCCGAGCTCCCTCGCGAGCTTCGCGCCCAGCTCGGCCTGCATGTCGGCGATCACCACCTTGCCGCCGTTCTCGGCGGCCATGCGCGCAGTGGCTTCACCCAAACCCGAGGCGCCGCCGGTGATCAGGAAGATGCTGTTCTTGATTTGCATATGCACCTCGGTGCGTGAAGAGGCGCGATTATAATTCACTCACCTGCCGATGCTGCGCCTGCGCTTCAATCTTTCCTTCGAGGATCTCTACGCACGCGACGGGCTTGCGCGCGTCGACGCTGAGTTCCTGAAATTCCTGGGCGAGGCCGACGCCGGGCTGCGTGATCGTCTCGTGGCGTACCGCGCCAGCCCGCCGGCGGCAAAGGAGGAGTCCGAGCTCCTGATCGCGCTCGCTCCGCATCTCGAGGATTTTCTTGCGCGACTGTTCGGCATCGAGGCCGAGGCGCAGGCGCTGGCGGCAAGGCACCACGAACTCGCCCCGCTCTACTCGGTGAAGCGGCTGTTCGTGCAGCGGCGGGCCTTGCACAAGGTGAAGCCGCAAGATGCGACCCCGGACGGATTCGTATTTTCTACCGAGCTTGAATTCGCCAAGCAGGTCACGGCCTGGCTGAAGGACGAGGCCGCGAACGCAGACCAGCTCGAGCGGGCCGCGCGCTACGCCGCCTGGGCCACGACCACGCCTGCGGGCAAGGAGAAGCACCGGCACGGGGTGTTGTTCAAGACTCCGCACAAGCTCGATTACATGCGCCTGATCCCGGTGCACGCGGAGCTGCGCAATCGCAACGGTTTCCAGCTCACCGACGCCGGCACCGACCTCGCAGGCGCGCTGGACGAGGCGAACTACTGCATCTGGTGCCACGAGCAGGGCAAGGATTCCTGCTCCAGGGGACTCAAGGAAAAAGGCCCGGCCGCCG
>Ga0247727_10013793_pt1 | contig 13553 bp, 9 predicted proteins | sample WisWelCaveWW1625_FD_202498 | JGI IMG/M metagenome (GOLD analysis project Ga0247727, IMG submission 202498) | Biofilm microbial communities from Wishing Well Cave, Virginia, United States - WW16-25 | ecosystem: Environmental > Aquatic > Deep subsurface > Groundwater > Cave microbial mat | place... | reverse complement strand
CGCCTCGTACGTCTTGGGGGCGTAATGCAGGGCGACCACCGCCGTGGCGAGACCGAGACATATCCCGGCGACGACTCGTCCCCAGGACCGCACGACCATGTCGGTCAATTCCAGGAGCATGGTCTGGGTCATCTGAGTGCTCCTGGTCTCGCCTTCCCCGCACCGGGATCGCGGCCCGCCGGATGCCACACGAGGCCGACCCCCGCCACGTAGTAATCGGTATTGAGCTCGGCGGTGCCGCTGCCGGATTGATCCAGGGCGTTCCCCTCCAATCTCAATTCAATCCACCTGCCGAGAGACCACTCGAGAAAGAGCCCTCCGCTGACCGAACGGAGCCCATCGAGCTCCGGATCCGCCGAATCCCGGCGGGCGAAGGCGGAGAACGCATGCCACCTCCAGGCCCTTCCCGGGGCGCCGCCCAGCCCGACCCGGAGAGCGGTGTCCGTGGAGGTCCCCTCCAGGGCGCCCCCCGAAGACGGGAGGTAGCTCGCCGTGAGGTTCAGGTAGTGTTCCCGGAATGCCCGCTGGAGGAGAAAAAACCCCTGCAGTCCGCTGTCCGAGACCGACGTCTCCGTCCCGGAGGTGGAGACCGTCTCTCCTGTTCGATAGAACACCCCGAGCCGACCCCTCATCGTGTAATCCCGCCCCATGGTCCGGGAGAAGGTCGCACCCAACAGATGATTGTTCTTGCTCTCGCTGACGTCGAGCTCGAACCTCCGGAAGTCGTACTCGAGGCCGACGGTCGAGGACTGGCTGACGATGCGCGCGACGTCCACGGAGGCGCCGTATTCCGCCCGGTCCTCGCTCACGCCACCTGTCTCGTCGGCGTCGAAACCGGGGATGGCACTGTAGTTGTACTTCGCGCCGTCGAGCGAGGAGGTCCACTTCCACTCGGCGCCGAAGTCCTTGACGGAGCGAAACGTGAGGCCGTACATCTGGCGATCCGTGCGGCTCGCGACAAAGAGGTCCGAAGGGTTCTGGCTCTCCGGTCTGGCCTGGACCTGGTCCCGGATGTACTCGGCGCTCAGGAACAGCTCGGTCGTGCGGTCGGGCGTCGCGACCATCTGCATCCAGAAACGGTGCTCGTTGTCGTCCAGCACCGTGAACTCGTCGTACCTCACGAAGGACGGGCTGTACGTCGTTCCCCACGTCCCCTTGGCCCAGGTCCCGTGCAGGGGCAGGGTCAGCCTCATTCGCGTGCTCCAGTCGGAGTCTTCGTCGTCGGTGGCTCCCGCATAGCGGACGTTGCTCGTATAACTCCTCTCGATGTCGACTTTGGGATGAAAGGGGTCGGACGCCGCAGAGGCCGGACTGCTGAGCAGCAGCTTCAAGGTGCCCGCCACGGCGGTCAGGCGCAACGGGAAGTCGCGGATCACGGTTGCTCCTGTCTGTGGAGGCTCACTCGACAAGCAGGACGTCCCCGGGCCGCAGAACGATGTCTTCTTGAGGCGGATTGCCATTGAGGAGCCGTTTGTAGTCGATCCTCTGGCGCTGCTCCTTGTCACCGACACCCCTGATGAGTGTGATCTCCTTTTTCGAATACTGCGTCAGGCCGCCCGCGGAAGCGAGGACCTGCAAAAGTCGCGGGGGCCGATAGAAGCTCAGGGCGCCCTGGAGGTTGACTTCTCCGAGAACATAGACCCGAAAACTGTTGATCTCCTCGACGATCACCGTGACATTCGGGTTCCGGATGAACTTCGAGATCCGCTCCGTCAGCTCCAGGCGGACCTGATCGGGGAACATCCCCTCGACCTTGATGTCGTTCACCAGCGGGACGGTGATCTTCCCGTCCGGACGGACCCGCAGCTTCAGGTCGAGACCGGGCTCCCCCCACACCGTGACCCGCAGCACGTCCTCCACGCCGATGGTGTAATCGGCCTCCGCGGCCGGTGAGACGGTCGGCTCGGGGGGAGTCCCGGCGAGGCTCGGGATCAGGACCATCAACCCGAGGACGCATCCGGCAACCCAATTCATGGTCGAAGCCATGCTTCTCCTGATGCCGCCAGACGCTGAAGCGCTGAGATGCACGAGTGAACGAAGGCTCCCTGCGGCAGAGGTCAGAAAATACCGGACTTTTCCGCTCCAGTCAAGGATAAACTGTTGAGTGTCCGAGAGATGGACAGAGCAGAAGCTCCTTCAGGCTTCAAAAAGCCTTCGCGGGCGACCTCCGTGTCTGACCCTGCGACACGAATCTCCATTTGACAGGTGTGTGGTGGGAGGATGCGGAATGGAGACCCGGGCAAAGCCTCACAACCCGCCCGCCCGTTCTCGCGGCCCTTCGTCGGCCCTCTTCTCTCGCTCTGACGCTGCCGGCCTCCCTTGAACAGGCCCCCTAACTGCAGACCGTCTATGGGCCCATCCCTGCCCGTTCCCGGTCCTGAAGGTTCCGTCGGTGGAGACGGACGTGCTCTAGGAATCTGGCATCGGCTACCAGCCCCTCATAGACCACGTTGGCCATCACCGCGTTCCCCTCATCTGTCAGGTGGACGTGGTCGGTGAACAGCTCGAGGCTGTGCCCAAGGTCATGATACGCATCGATGAAAACGGCGCCGTGTTCCTGGGCCACCTCGCGGATGATTGCAGTGACCGCTTCCCACTGCTCCAGGATCTGGGAGAAGGTCAGCCCCTGCAGCTCCGCGTAAACGACGGCTCGCACCTTTGGGTCTTGCAGGGTTTCCCGGGAGAGGAGCCCGCCCTCGCTGATGAACACGGGGAGGACCCCATCTACATGTAGCAACAGGGCAAGATCGCGGTAGGTCCGACGCTCCCATTCGTGCGCACGTCCCCCGTGCCGGATCGCGACGGCAGGAGACCCGAGGGACTCGGAGTAAACGTTTTCTCTCAGCCTGGGCTTCACATATTGGTGGTGAAAGTTTCTGACACGCCAGGCGATCTGGAAGTTCTTGAGAAAGCGCTCCAGGCGGTGCGGCCGCTTGACGCCCTTGAGAATAGGGACTCCCGCTTCCAGAGCCCGAAATCGTTTCATGCCGTTCCATATGCTGCACACGAGGACGGCGTCCGGGGACATGCCCCGAACACGGTACTGGTAGTGGATCATCGATTCGAAGGAGTCGTGGCCCGGTATCCCCGCGTTGATGACCTCGATCTCCGGGCCGAAGGCGTCACGAAGCCTTCTCTCCAAAAGGGCCGTCCAGATGCGGCTGTCGTCGGTGTCATGGGAGAAGGTCGAGGAGCCCCCGAGGGCAACGATGCGGAAGACGCCGGATGGCTTTTCATAGAAGACGGTCTCGGCTCCCCGGTAACCGAGATTGTTAATGCTGGCCTTTCCGCCGGTGGGGGTCCTGTACGTGCGCTCCGGTCTCAGCCTCGCGCCCAGATGACCGTCCGGAAGGTACTCCACCTCCAGTGAGTACCGATACGGCAGGAAGACACGGAGAACGATCTCGGCGAGCCCGAGACTCGCGAAGACCCCGAAGAGCAGCAGACCGAGTTTCGCGGCGATCTTTTTCAGCCGCCGCTGAGCCCCCTCCGGAGCCTGAGGGAATGTCTGGATCTTCTTTTCCACTGTCATCGGATCCACACGTACAAGGCGCGGGGACCCGCACCTGCCAAGCTCCCCTGCCGGAGGCCCGGAGGATTCCGAATCACTCCTGATTTGACTCCTTTTACTCGGGATTATAACCCGACTTCGGCAGTTAGCCACGCCTGATTCTAGCGCCGACCCTCCCTCTTGAAGTGCGCGTGCCGCGCTGAGATAACGCGCGGCAGAGGCTTTCTTGTACCTACGCCGCAGCACCCGCACGAAGAACGGCAAGATGCACAGATACTGGCGGCACGTGCGCTCGGTCCGGCGCCACGGCAAAGTGGTGCAGGAGACAGTGGCGCAACTCGGCGAGCTGGACGCCGAAGGAAAAGAGGTTCCTCTCCGAAAAGTGTGAAGGGCACAACCCACTGGTAGCTCAAGGACTTTTCCGCCGGTTCCCCAACGAGACCCTCCTCGCTGGGTGGGTGGGCCTCTCCACGGAGCCAGCAGGAAGGCAGCGGTTCTGTCGGGATGAATCTGGGCCTCCGGACCCAAGGGCAGAGTCACCCGGACCCCACGGCGTCGAAGGAGTCCATCCCGTGCTATCTCCAAGGGTTTTTGCCACTTGGGCACCTTCACACTTTTGGGAGACGAGCCCCATTTGGATGCCCTGGAGCCTGAGCGACGCCCAGTGCCAGAAAATTGGCGGTGGAGAGCCCGATCTCGGAGGCGCGCGGAAGGCAGATGGACTAACTGGCCATCCGTCCCGCGCCTTGGCCGGCGGCAGGTCGCCATCGAGGGTGAAGCGCTGCCCGGACCGGCGGGCCCGGGGATGCTTGGCCGCCGGATCATGTACTAACAACATCGTCATGCTGCACCGCAGGGTCATGCAGCTCCCCCTTGAACGATCGCCGCCCGCAGGAGCCAGGCACGCACTCTCGGGCCAGAACGTCTGGCCCCGACAATCAAAACCCATGGACCGCCATCAGGTGCATCCTGACCTAGCCCTCGGATTCCACTTGACAGAAGGTGATAATTCCAGTATTAAACCCCCGAACAGGCCAATCAAAAGCGTCTCGCTGTACCAGAAGCTTCGATGATGTGGGCCTCGGGGGGTGTAGGGCCTGCGCCATCGCGGATGGCTGCAGCAATCCGCAGCCCAAATGTGCATCGCAGCTTCCGGCATGCGAGTCAGGGGGCAAGGACATGAGCCGCTGGGGGGCGGTCCCGTTCAGGCGTATCCAGACGTTCGCGATAGAAGGAGGGTTGATTCTCGGAGTCACTTATCTTCTCGCGAATCTAACCCTGACTCTCGATCCTCAGGTCACGCCGGCCCAAGTCTCGGCGCCGGTTCTTTTCACCAGCCTGGCCTTCGGGATCGGCTTCATCGGTACGAGCCTGGCTCCCATCAGCAAGAGCACCCCTCGCCTAGGCACCTGGGCGCTCATGGGCGTGTCCCTCGGTCTGGGAGCGTTCTGCTTCCTGGTCTGCTGGAATCTGCCGGGCCCCTCGCGACGCTTCCCCTCCCTCCTGGTCCTGGAGAGCGCCCTCGCCCTCCCGCTGGTGATCATCACGTGGAGGTGGATCAGCTACCGGTTGCAGGTTTTTGAGGCGTCCCCCCGGCGCCTGCTCGTGATCGGCACGGGAGAGATCGCCTGCGAGATCGTCCGCGCCATCTCGGAATCCCGCTCCGCCGATTACGTTATCCTCGGGTTCGTCGACAAGGACCGCAGCCGGATCGGCCAGCGGCTGGCCATGGGGAAGCGGATCCTGACGGACTTCGCTTCGCTTGCCCAGGACGTCCATGCGCTCGGAGTCAACCAAATCGTCGTGGCCCTGGACGAGAAGCGGGGGATCACTCCCATGCGCGAACTCGTGAACCTCCGCGTGAACGGGGTCAAGATCGAAGATGCTACCTCGTTCCTGGAGAGGACCACGGGCAAGATCGCAATGGAGAGCATGCTGCTGTCCTGGCTGGTCTTCTCGGACGGGTTCAAGTACGGCGGATGGCGCACACTCGCCAAGCGGGCGACCGATATTGTCTTCTCCCTCGCATTGCTCATCCTCGCGGCGCCTCTCATGGCCTTGACTTCCCTTCTGATCTACCTGGACACTCCGGGCCCCGTCCTCTATCGTCAGCGGAGGATGGGTCGCTTCGGCGAGGAGTTCGATCTGTTGAAGTTCAGGTCCATGGTGCAGGACGCTGAAGACGCGACTGGGCCCACCTGGGCGCGCGAGAATGACAAGCGCACGACGCGTGTGGGACGAATCATCCGCAGGCTGCGCATCGACGAGCTGCCCCAGCTCTTCAACGTCCTGAGAGGCAAGATGAGCTTCGTGGGGCCGCGTCCCGAGCGGAGGCATTTCGTTCAGCGGCTGGAGAATGAGATGCCGCACTACGCGCTCCGCATGACCATCCGGCCTGGAATCACGGGCTGGGCGCAGGTCCGGTACCGGTACGGCGCGACCATCGAGGACGCCAGGGAGAAGCTCAAGTACGACCTCTACTACGTCAAGAACTCCAACATCTTGCTTGACTTCCTGATCGCGCTGAAGACAATCCGGGTCGTGCTATCGGGCAACGGGGCGCGCTGACCGTCCCCGACTCCGTCCGGTGAGACAGCGCCGGCGTTTTGAGGGGGATGCAGAAGCCCGGACCCGTGACGATCCTGATCCGCATGGTTCGGTGTAGATTGACGCTGCGTATGGTCTTGCGGCCCCCTGCTCCTACCCCTGATGTCATGGTCCGCGTGAGGCACAGCCGCTCGAACCTTCGCGGCGAGCAGGGCGGAACCCGCCGCCTGCCCGTTCCCTATGAATGAGAGAGCAATCCTGTGGCTCCTGGTGTACCTCGCCGGCTGCGTGGCAGCGCTCTTCAATCCCCTCATTGGGCTGCTGACCTACTTCTTCACTTACTACATTTACCCACCCATGCAGTGGTGGGGGCGTGGCCTGCCTGAGCTACGGTGGTCGATCTACTGTGCCGCTCTGACAGTGGGTTCCTATCTGTTGCACGGCCCCGGCGCGCATACCCCGCGCGCGAAGACCTTCGACCACCCCCAATCGAAGTGGTTGCTGGGGATGATCGCGATCTCATTACTGGTCACGCCCATGGCGGTTTCTCCGGCCGTCAGTATCGAGTACGCCACCAGACTCCTGAAGTATGCTGCGCTCTACCTCCTCATCCTCAAGCTCCTCACCACGATCAACGCTTACCGTGCGCTGCTGCTGGTCCACATCCTGGGGGGCTTTTACTGGGGTCTGTGGGGCTTCTTCGATCCCGAGATGGAGAGTGGACGTCTCGTCAACCTCGGAGGGCCCGATTCGTCGACGGGAGACACCACCGCGGCGCACCTCCTGACCATCCTTCCTTTCGTAGGCTACTACATCATGGGGGGCCGCAAGTGGGAGAGACTCCTGTGCCTCGCCGCGGCGCCATTCATCGTCTATGTCTTGATCGAGATCAACAGCCGCGGCTCGTTTGTCGCCCTTGCCGTGGCCGGACTGGGCGCCCTCGTCCTGGGCTGGCGATCCTATCGGGGCAGGACGATGCTGGGCCTGGCGGCGGGCCTCGCCGGCCTCCTGGTGCTCAGCGGTTCCGAGTTCTTCGAGCGGCAGGCCACGACTTTCGAGCCTAAAGACCAAGCCGCCCTGTCCCGCCTGGACATGTGGAAGGCCGCTGTGGAGATCATGAAGGACCGCCCGTTCGGCGCCGGGGGGCACGGCTTCGACCTGCTGAGCCCTCACTACCTTCCCGAGCTGGTCGAGAGGGAGGGGAAACTCGCGACGGTGCACAATACCTACCTGATGGCGGGGTCGGAATGGGGTATCCCCGGGCTTCTCTGCCTGCTGCTGTATCTCCTGGCGTCGTTTCGCGTGCTCAACAGGCTCCGCACGGGGCCGGCGCAGACGGCGATTCAGAAGCGTGTTCAGCTGGAGGCCCTGGCGATGATGGTGGCGTTCATCGGCTACCTGACAGCCGGGTTCTTCGTCAACCGGTTCTATGCGGAGGCGACCTACTGGCTCGGGGGGTTCACGGCAGGTCTGAAGAACATCTGGATGGCTGAGGAGCGGCTCATCGCCTCGTCCCCGGGCGAGGCGCGTCCCGGGCGGGGCGAGCCTGCCGCTTTGAAGAGCTAAGTCCGGGAGGAAACAAGTCGTCAGACGGGGCCACCGGAAAGGATCGCCCAACGACCGACATGCTGTTGTGGTAGCCTGAGCATTGGCCCGACTCGGGTCTCCGCACATGTGCCTTTCAGAGGTCACCGTCCGGCCGACCGCACATCGGGCAACACGGCGATAGCGGCGTCCCGGGCATCCTGCCAGGGGGGAATGCTGAATGGATATGGCACAGTCTCTTCAGGAGTTCCTTATGGGGTCGTCCGTTCAGGTTGCGGTGCGCCCCTTTGTGTTCAACCTCGTATTGAGCGCCGCGCTCGCCTATGTGCTCGGCCTCCTGTACGTCAGGTGCGGGCATGCCCTCTCCAACCGGACAGCCTTTTCGCGGAACTTCGTGCTGGTCACCACGACGACCCTGCTCGTCATCAGCATCGTCAAGTCCTCCCTGGCCCTGTCCCTGGGCCTGGTCGGCGCGCTGTCCATCGTGAGATTCCGCGCCGCCATCAAGGAACCCGAAGAACTGACCTACCTCTACCTTGCGATCGGAATCGGTCTGGGCCTCGGCGCGGACCAGACGGTCATCACGCTGGTGGCCTTCGCCCTGATCTCCACCATCATCTGGCTGAAGAACCGATTCCTCAAAGGAGGTGGCTCGCAGAGCCTCTACCTCACCGTGACCACTGCGGCCCCGCAGAAGATGGGCCTGGACCAGATCGTGAGCACCCTGCGTCAGAGCTGCTCGAGCGTGAACCTGAAGCGGTTCGACGAAAACAAGGACCTCCTGGAGGCCACGTTCGTGGTCGAGTTCAACGGCTTCCCGGATCTGCAGAGGTTCAAGGCCGACCTTCAGCGGCAGAACGAAGCGGTGCAGATCACGTTCCTCGATTCCAGAGGGATCGCCTGAGATGGATCTTTCCGCGCCTGCCGGAGACCCGCAGTGGCGGCGCCTGAGAGCACGGCTCTCGCGGGGCCTGGTCTTTCGCGTCGCCGCGGTCGTCACCTCGACGACGGCGGTTTTCTTGTCCGGGGCGTACGTCAATGAGTCCGGATTCTTCGGGGAGAGCGTGAACCCGGTCCTCCAGGAGAACCTGAGAATCGTGCCTCACGTCATCGCAGGGATCTTCTCGCGGGCGGATCGGCTGAGCATCGATATCAAGCAGATCTACATGGACCGGCTCCGGGAGCAGCGGAGCCAGGCGCTCCGAACCGGCATCCTCATGAAGCAGGGGGACGATCGGGTTCCGGCGAGCATCCGATGGGGGGACCGGACGATCAAGGTGGGGCTGCGCCTCAAGGGGGACTGGACCGATCACCTCGAAACGGAAAAGTGGTCCTTCCGGATCACCGTTCGTGGCGGCGACACGCTGTTCGGAATGCGCGAGCTCTCCGTGCAGCACCCGCAGACCCGGAACTACATCAACGAATGGATCTATCTCGAGGCCCTGAGACGGGAAGACGTCGTCGCGCTTCGATATGAATTCGTCAACGTCGTGCTCAACGGCAAGGACCTCGGCATCTACGCCCTGGAAGAGCATTTCGACAAGCTGCTCATCGAGGCCAACCGGCGCAGGGAAGGCCCGATCCTGAAGTTCAACGAGGAGACGCTCTGGGCCGATCGAAGGGAGCATGGCCTTGAGGACGAGCAATCGCCGACGGACCTGCAATCCTGGTTTTCGAGCACCATCGACGCCTTCAACATGAAGCGCATCCAGGAGGACCGGGCGCTCCAGGAGCAGTTCGTCGTGGCGCGGACCCTCCTTGAGAGGTTCCGAACGGGCGAGCTCCAGACCCGTCAAGTGTTCGACGTGCCGAAGATGGCGAACTACTTCGCACTCTCCGACCTGCTGGGCGCGAACCATGGCGCCGGCCTCTGGCACAACCTGAGGTTCTATTTCAATCCGGTGACCGCGCGGCTCGAGCCGATCGGCTTCGATGGCGACGCCGGCTGGGAGGTCAGGACCCTGCTTATCGAGGAAGGGAACCGGGTCGGGGATCGGCGCAGCTTCTACACGCTGATCTTCGCGGACGAGATGTTCGCGAGAGAGTACGTGAGGGCGCTGGAGCGGGTTTCGGAGCCGGCGTATCTCGAGGCGCTCTTCGACGATCTCAGGGCTCCGCTGGCCGATGCGCTGGCGGTCCTTTACAGCGAGTGGCCTTCGTACCATTTTGATGCGCAGGTGTTCCATCACAACCGGGAGCACATCCGCAACGCGCTTCGTCCGGCCAGGGCCCTGACCGCCGCGGCACGGAGTCTCTCCCCGGACTCTCTGGAACTGGAGCTTGCCAGCATCCAGATCATGCCGGTCGAGGTCCTCGGCGCGTGGCACGAGGACCAGTTGCGGTTCGAGCCTGGGGCCGCGATCGTGCTGCCCGGAAAGCGGCGAGGGTCGCCGCCGGAGTGGAAGACAGTCGCCTTGCGGTCTCGAGCGCCCGGCGGGTCGCCCGAGGCGGCGCCGGGTGGGCTGAAAGTCCGTTACCGGATCCTCGGCGCGACGGAGTCGAGGGAGGAGGAAGTGGCCCCCGTGACGCCGGCGGGGGACGACTGCGCCTGGACGCGGCTGACGCAGAGCGAGGGCAACGCGAAGGCTTTCTCTTTTCTCACCGTCGATGACCACGAGCGGACGATCCTCATTAAGCCGGGAACATGGAGCGTGCAGAGTTCCGTGGTCGTCCCCGCCGGATACACGCTCGTGTGCGGCCCCGGAACTCATCTCGACCTGACCCGTTCTGCGATGGTCCTGTCGTACTCGCCGCTGCGCTGCGCAGGGACCGAGGAGAACCCGGTGATCGTTTCTTCGAGCGACGGCACGGGGCAGGGCCTCACCGTCCTCGGCGCCAAGGACACGTCGATCCTTTCCCGGATGACCTTCAGCGGTCTCGCAAGCCCTGGGAACGGCGCGTGCGGCCTGCTGGGCGGCGTCAACTTCTATGAGTCCCCGGTGGAAATGTCGCACCTCCAGTTCGAGGGCAGCAGGTCGGAGGACGCGCTCAATCTCGTGCGGTCCCGATTCCAGATCGACGACGTGGTGTTCAAGGACACGCGGTCCGACGCGCTGGACATCGACTTCGGGACCGGTTCGGTGACGCGGGCCACATTCCTGAACTGCGGGAACGACGCCATGGACGTGTCCGGGACCTCGGTCAGCGTCGAGGACGTTTTCATCGACGGCGCAGGCGACAAGGGCCTGTCCGCGGGCGAGGCGAGCCGGATGATCGTCAGACGCGCCCGGGTGCGCAGGGCGGAAATCGGCCTGGCGAGCAAAGACCTGTCGGAGCTGGAGATTCGCGGCCTGGATCTGGCGGGATCCTCCCTGGGCTTCGCGGTATACAAGAAAAAGCCGGAGTTCGGGCCGGCCGTGCTCTCCGCGTGGGACGTCCGCACGTCGGACCTTGGGACCCGGTACCTGCTCGAAGGCGGCTCGCGCCTGAGCTTCGAAGGGCGTGAGGTCGAGCCGAACGAGGGCCAGGTCCGGGATCTTCTCTACGGCGTGAAGTTCGGAAAGGCCAGCCAGTAAACGTAACCCCTGGAGATAACGGGCGCGGATGTCAGCGTCGCCTGAGAGTCAATCCACGTATCGCTACGAGCGCAAGTTCGTGGTGCCGACCGGCTCGGTCGGGACGGTGGCCCTGTCCATCAGGACGCACCCCGCCCTGTTCAGGGAGAAGTATCCGCCGCGCTCCGTCAACAACCTGTACCTGGACAGGTGGGACCTGCCGTCGTATCGCGACAACCTCGCGGGCGTCCGGGACCGGCGGAAAGTGCGGATTCGATGGTATGGAGAACTGTTCGGCGACATCCCCAGGCCGACGCTGGAGATCAAGATCAAGAAAGGACTTCTCGGGGAGAAGGTCGCCTGCCCTCTCCGGCCGTTTCGTCTCGACAGCGCATTCAACCGCAGGACGCTGATGCGGGTGCTTTCGGAGTCCGTACTCCCCGACGTGCTGAGAGTCGAGCTGATGGCCCTGGATGCCGTTCTCCTCAACCGCTACGAGCGGCGGTACTTCCAATCGGTCGACCAGGGCTTCCGCATCACCGTGGATGATCGGATGAAATACTACCGGGTGGACAGGGGCCACAATCACTTCATCTGCCGCTCCGAAGACCGAAGCGGCATGATCGTCGAGCTGAAATACGGACCCGAACACGACCTGGGAGCAGCGGAGATTTCGGAGTGGTTGTCGGTCCGCCTGGCGAGGAACTCCAAGTTCGTATGCGGAATCGAAAAGGTGTACGGCCTGGCATGAACGGAGCGAGAGGGGAGCCGCGAAGAGGTGGGGTGCGAGGGCATCTCGTCGTCGTTGCCGGCGCCGCCCTGGCGGGGACCATCCTGATCGCGCTGGCGCAGGGCTGGCGCCCCGCGTCAGAGCAAGATTCGAGAGTGGAGCATAGCCTCACGCGGCCCCTGCGACTCGAGTGCACCACTCCCGGGGCGTTCCGGGAGTTTCTCCTGGGACTGCGCGTGCACCATTACCGCCCGCAGCCGCAAGGGGAGGCCACCTACCACGACATCTTCCTGGACACCGTCGACCGCGCTCTTTCGCGAAACGGCTATTCCTATCGATTCAGGACGAAACTCCAGGGAGGAGGAGGGGGCCGGTATTCCATTCGGCTGAATCAGGAGTCGCGGCGCATCCCGGGAGAGTCGAAGAGGCTCGACATAGTGAGCGATCTGTCGGACGGCCTCGGCGAGGCGATCGCCGCCGGTGCCTGGCCGCAGGTCGTGGCCCTCGATTCGGACCAGACCGCGGCGGAGAGTGTGCGCGCCATCCTGCACGGGCTCGGGATCGAGGCCAGGAGCCTCGAACCGCAACTCGCGGCGGAGCTGCGTCGTGAGCGATTCGAGATCACCGACAAGGGCCGGAGCTGGTTCACGCTCGACCACGAGATTTGGATCTTCCGCGCGTTCGGGGCGTCGGCGACAGCGGGATCCGTGCGCTGTGAGGACATCGTGGTTGACACAACGCTCTCCAGGGACGACCTGGAGCTCGTCCGCCGTGTACGGACGATGGAGATGCTCGCCAAAATGGTTTATGGGGTCCGGCCTTCCGCCAGCTCGCCGTACGAGCGGGCCATCGAGGCGCTCGCGGCCGTGCGCGCGGAAACTGCGGGGATCCCGGTCCGTTGATGGCGGGGGTACGCAAGCGCTGAAGATCGCCGGAGATAGAGGAGCAAGACGCCTGTGGCGGGATCTGGTCAGGTGCGCGAGACCCGATCTCGAAACCGTGGTCCCGGCACTCGGTCTCGAATAGTCCCTAAAAGTTGATTGCATGGCAGCGTTGTTCCTCGTACTGTTCCCTGGCTCCTGTCGTCCAAGCCAGGCGAATTCAGTAGATCGCACGAGGTTAAGTGTAAGTGAGCTGGCTTGGGAGCGGTGCGTGATGTTCTTGCAGAGTTTCGTATTCCCGGGTGGTGCCTAGTCCTGGAAGGAGGCATTCTCGTTCATGCGCTTTGATCGCGAAACCCGTCCCGCTGAAGGTGTCATCATCTTCGTCGGCCTTGTCTTGTCCATGGCCCTGCCTGCCTGGAGTCCTTTGGCCTCCTCCGCCACTCCGGAGTCTTTCGCCATCGCGGGGGCACCCTGCCCCGACAACGACCTGGATCTGGTGGCCGATTGCGCGGTCCCCGGCTGCGATCCCGCCGGTCTCACCTGCGGTGATTGCAACGACGGCGATCCAACCGTGTACCCGAATGCTCCGGAAGACTGCGATCATCAGGACGACGACTGCAACGGCGCCGTGGACGAAGGATTCCCCTCGCTGACGGCAGCCAGCAAGGTGACGGGTCCGGGGGCGTTCAACCTCGACCGGTTCGGGATCTCGGTGGCGCGGGCGGGGGATCTGACGGGCGACGGCGTGGAGGACATCGTGGCGGGGGCCTTCCTGGACAACACCGTCCAGGGCGTCGATGCGGGGAGCGCCGCGGTGATTTCCGGCGCGGACCGCTCGTCGG